>ENA-UZWW01020996-UZWW01020996.1-metagenome-genome-assembly--contig:-Day-5--50m-contig-20996_pt1 | contig 13389 bp, 11 predicted proteins | sample MGYA00260348_ERZ794908 | MGnify/ENA metagenome assembly ERZ794908
TCGATGAACACGGCGTTGAAGCTGCCGTTCACCGAGGCCAGCGGGTGGTCGAGGGGCACCAGCGTGGGATGCACCCGCACGCCCACCTGGGGCTGGCCGTCATCGGCCACCGTCTGCTCGGCCACGGCCAGCAGCTTGATGCAGTGCTTCAGGTCGGCGGCGAACTCGATGTCGGCCACCGAGATCCCCGAGATGCCCTCGTGGTAGACGTCGCCGGCCACCACCCGGGCCCCGAAGGCCACGGTGGCCATGATGGCCGCCTTGGCCCCGGCGTCGTAGCCCTCGACATCGGCCGTCGGATCGCGCTCGGCGTACCCCAGGCTCTGGGCCTCGCTCAGGGCATCGGCGTAGCTGGCGCCGTCGTCGGACATCCGCGACAGGATGAAGTTGGTCGTGCCGTTCACGATGCCCATGACCCGTTCGATGGGTTCTCCGGCCAGCGACTCGCGCAGCGGCCGCATGATCGGGATGGCTCCGGCCACCGCGGCCTCGAACAGCAGGTCCACGCCGTTGTCGGCCGCCATGGCGTACAACTCGACCCCGTGGTTGGCCAGGAGTTCCTTGTTGGCGGTCACCACCGGCTTGCCCGCCGACAGGGCGGCCATGACCAGTTCCCGGGCCGGCTCGATGCCGCCCATGACCTCGACGCCCACGTCGACGTCCGGATCGGCGACCACCGACGAGGCGTCGGTGGTGAAAGCCCCATCGTCGACCGGAACGTCACGGTCGATGGCCGTGTTTCGCACGGCGATCCGAGTCACCTCGAGGTCCAGACCCTGACGGCGGGCCACCTCGGCACGCCGCTCGACAACCAGCGAGGCCAGCGCGGCGCCCACGTGGCCACAGCCCAGCAGGCCGATGCGGACGCGGTCCGGAGAACCGGGGGAAACATCGTTCATGGCCACGACGGTACCGGGCGCAACGGGCCGGTCAGGACCCGGATTCGGCCGATTCGGCCCCGCCACCCGGGGCCGGGACCTCACGGGCCACCAGATCGTCGAACGTCTCGCGCCGGATCACCTCGCGGGCATCGCCGNNCGGCGACGAACACCACGGCGGGACGCAGGACGTGGTTGTAGTTGGAGCCCATGGCGTGTCCGTAGGCCCCGGTGACCGGAGTGGCCAGCACGTCGCCCACCGACAGGTCCTCGGGCACCCAACCCTCGCGCACCAGCAGGTCACCCGACTCGCAGTGTTTGCCCACCACCCGCACGGACCGGGGACGCTGGGCAGCCGCGGCCCTGGGCAGGAGGGTCTCGTAGCCCGAGCCGTAGAGCACCGGGCGCGGGTTGTCGCTCATCCCGCCGTCGACGGCCACGTAGGTGCGGATGCCCGGCAGGTCCTTGATGGTGCCCACCCGGTAGAGGGTGACCGCCGCGGCGGCCACGATGGCCCGCCCCGGCTCGGCCGAGACGTGAGCCGTCACACCGGCCGCGTCACAGACGGCACGGATGCCGGCCGCCCACTCGGTCAATGAGGGAGCCGACTCGCCATCCACGTACGGGACGCCGAGGCCGCCTCCGACCGAGAGTTCGGGTAGGCCGAACGGTGCGGCGAAGTCGGCCAGCACCTCGACGGCCCGGGCGAACGCCCCGACCTCGAAGACCTGGCTGCCGATGTGGGCGTGCAGGCCGACCAACTCGACCGACCCGGCCATGGTGGCCCGCTCCACGGCGGCCAGGGCCAGGCCGCTGGACACCGTGAATCCGAACTTGGAATCGTCCTGACCGGTGGCCACGAACTCGTGGGTGTGGGCCTCCACGCCGGGAGTGATTCGCAACAGCACCCGGGGTCGGGCCCCGGTGGTGGCGGCCAGCGCATCGAGTCGGTCCAACTCGTCGAACGAGTCGACGACGATGCGACCCACCCCTTCGGCGACGGCCATGGCCAACTCGCGGTCACTCTTGTTGTTGCCGTGCATGACGAGGCGGTCGCCGGGCACGCCGGCGTGGCGGGCCACGAACAGTTCGCCCCCGGTGGCCACGTCGAGGTGCATTCCCTCCTCGTGGGCCAGCCGGGCCATCGCCCCGCAGAGGAAGGCCTTGGACGCGTAGGCCACACCGTCGCCGAAGGCGGTCACCGCCTCGCGACAGCGGGCCCGCAGGTGGGCCTCGTCGTAGACGAACAGGGGCGTGCCGAACTGGTCGGCCAGATCCACGAGGTCGCAGCCACCGATGGACAGCCGACCCTCGTCGGAAATGACCGCCGTGTCGGGCAGGAGGTTGGTCGGGAGGGGTCCGGCCATGATCAGATCTGCTCCCCCGCGGGTGCCCGATCCGGGTCCACGTCGCGCCACATCTCGGTGGGGGCACCCACGCCCAACAGGTCGAGCGCCACGGCCAGACCGATCCGGGCACCTTCGACGAGCCACAGGCGGGCCACGGTGAGCGCCGGATCGATGCCATCGCCCAACACCCGGCAGTCGTGGTAGAAGCCGTGGAAGGAAGACGCCAGGTCACGTACCCAGGTGGTGACCTGGTGGGGCGCCCGTTCACGACAGGCCCGGGCCACCACGTCTGGCAGCTCGTGGAGGGCGCGCAGCATCTCGAGTTCGCGAGGGTGGACCAGCAGCGACAGGTCCGCGTCGGCCAACGACCCGCGGACCAGCCCCGCGCCGGTGGCCCGGTGCACGATCTGGTGGATCCGGGCGTGCGCGTACTGCACGTAGAAGACGGGGTTCTCGTTGACCTGGCTGGCCACCAGATCCATGTCGAAGGTCTGGGTGGAGTCCACCGACAACAGGAGGTAGGTGAAGCGGGCCGCGTCGGCACCCACCTCGTCGACCACATCGGCCAGTTCCACCATCTCGCCGGTCCGCTTGGACAGCCGGACCTCGCGGCCGTCGCGCTGCAGGTTGACCAGCTGCGTGATGGCGATCTCCAACTCGGCGGGGTCGTGGCCGAGGAGGGCCATGGCGGCATGCATCCGGGCCACGTAGCCGTGGTGGTCGGCACCGAACACGTTGACCAGCCGGTCGGCCCGACCGAACTTGTCCCGGTGGTAGGCCACGTCGGGCATCAGGTAGGTGGGCTCGCCGTCGCTCTTGATGAGCACCCGGTCCTTGTCGTCGCCGTGGTCGGTGCTGCGCAACCACACCGCGCCGCCCTCCTCGTAGACGGCACCGGCGGCCCGTAGGTCGGCCAACGTGGCGTCGATGGCTCCCGAGGCGATCATCGACCGCTCACTGAACCACGAATCGAAGTGGATGGACAGGGACTCGAGCACGTCCTTATGGGCGGCCAGGGCCCGGGCATAACCCCACTCCATCGGATCCGCGGTGCCCGAATCACCGGCCGAATCACTGGCCGAATCACCGGTCATCTCGGCTGCCCAGTCGATGATGTACTGCCCGTGGTAGCCGTCCTCGGGCACGTCGTGGCCGGCGGCCCGGGCCGCCAACGAGGCGGCGAAGTTCTGCATCTGCAGCCCGCGGTCGTTGATGTAGAACTCGCGCACCACCTCGTACCCGCAGCGGTCGTAGAGACGGGCCACCGAATCGCCGTAGCAGGCGCCCCGGCCGTGACCGGCGTGCAGCGGACCGGTCGGGTTGGCGCTCACGAACTCGACAATCACCCGGGTACCGGCGCCCTCGTCGTGGCGACCCCAGCCGTCGGTTCCATCCGAGACCACGTCGACCAGGACATCGTGCAGCCACGAGTCGGCGAGGCGGAAGTTGACGAAGCCCGGGCCGGCCACCTCGACGCCCACCACGTGGGCCGGCGGCGAGGCCTCCAGGCGTTCGGCCAACTGGGTGCCCAGCTCGCGGGGGTTGCGGCCGGCGACCTTGGCCGAGGCGAGGGCCACGTTGGTCGACCAGTCACCGTGGTCCGGATTGCCCGGACGCTCCAACTGGACGACCGCCGGCACCGGGTCGACGCCCAGGTCGGCCAGCGCGGTACGCACCGCGTCGATGATGGTGTCGCGCACGTCCATGGGGAGTGTCCTGGTCAGGATCGGGGTCGCCCGATCGGGGTGCCCGGTCGGGGCGGAGTCCCGATGCTACCGGGGGCGCCGGATGCGGCCCGGTGCGTATTGTGCGCGCCATGAACGGTCCGGCATCCGATTCCCCCGACATCGACTGCACCATCGACCAGGAGGTGCTCATCCACTTCCGACGTGACCGCCTGCGGGCCCAGATGGTCGAGCACGGTGTCGACGCCTGCCTGTTGTTCGACCCGGTGAACGTGCGTTACGCCACGGGGGCCCGCAACATGCAGGTCTTCCACCAACGGAACCCCTCGCGGTACCTGTTCCTGCCCGTCGAGGGCCCGGTCGTGCTGTTCGAGTTCGCCGGGGCCCACCATCTGGCCACCGGCCTGTCGACCATTGACGAGGTTCGCCCGGCCACCACGGCCAGCTACGTGGCCGCCGGTCCGGCCATCGCCGCCGTGGAGCAGCGGTGGGCCGGAGAGGTCGGATCGCTGCTGCGCCAGGTGGTGGGCCACGGGGCCAACGTCGGCCTCGAGCGGATCAACCACGGGGCATCGACCGCCCTGGCCGATGCCGGCTTCCGGATCGTCGACGCCCAGGAGCCGGTCGAGCGGGCCCGGGCCATCAAGGGGCCCGACGAGCTGGCCTGCATCAACCAGAGCCTCCGGGCCACCGAACGGGCCGTGCACGCCGTACGGGATGCCGTCCGTCCGGGGATCACCGAGAACGAACTGTGGGCCGAACTGCACCGGGCGGTCATCGCCGAGGGCGGCGACTACGTCGAGACCCGCCTGATGACCGCCGGCACCAGGACCAACCCGTGGTTCCAGGAGACCGGCGACTTCCCCATCGCAGCCGACGCACTGGTGGCGTTGGACACCGACGTGGTGGGATGCCACGGCTACTACTCGGATTTCTCCCGCACGTTCCATGTCGGTCCCGATGCCCCAACGGCTGAACAGAAGCGCCTGTACGGCCTGGCCCACGAGCAGGTCCACCACAACATGGGGATCATCGGCCCCGGGGTGTCGTTCCGGGAGTACGCAGAACGGGCATGGGACATCCCTGACGAGTTCGCCGCCCAGCGGTACTACCTGTCGTCGCACGGTGTCGGAATGACTGGCGAGTATCCCTACCTGTACCACCGCCACGACTTCGCGGCCTCCGGCTACGACGGGATGATCGAGCCCGACATGACCATCTGCGTGGAGTCCTACATCGGTGCCGAGGGTGGTGCCGAGGGGGTCAAGCTCGAGGAACATCTCCTGATCACGGGGACCGGCATCGAACTGCTCAGCGACTTTCCGTTCGAGAACACGCTGCTCGGCTGACCCGGGTCGTAGTGGACCGAGTCGCCGGGGACCGCCCGACCGTCGGCGGCGGCCCGGTCAGGTCTCGTCCGGCGTGGCGTGGAGCCGGGCATCGCGCCGAACCACGAAGACGAGGCTGACCACGACCACCGTCATCCCCGCCACCTGGACGGGTGCCAGTCCCTGGTCCAACGCCAGCCACGCACCGAAGGCCGACAGCGCTGGAATGGCCAGGGTCAACAGGCCGGCGAGGCTCAGGCTCACGTGGAGATGCGCCCAGTTCATGAGGAAGTGGCCCGTCCCCGGCACGGCCAAGAGCAGGCACAGCCATGCCCACTGGGAGCCCGACGGCCATCCAGGCAACATCCGGCCAGCGTCAAACGCCGCCATGGGGAGGAGTACGACGGCGCCGATGGACATGGTGAGGGTCTGCAACGTGAACGTGTCGATCCGGGCTCGGATGTCCTTGGCCAGGACAAAGTACGCCGAGAACAGGACCATGGCTCCCAGGGCCATCAGGTCGCCCCGTAGGTGAAGGCCGGCATCACCGCCCCCGCCGAACATCACCACGGCCACCCCGCCGATGGCCACCAAGGCCACACCGACCAGCCAAGCCCCAATGCGCTCACCGAACCGCCGGGAAGCCACGACCATTAGGACGATGGTCTGCAGCGAGCCGATAGTGGTGGCGTTGGCCACCGAGGTGTGGTGCAGGGAGGCGAAGAACACGCCCAATTCCAAGGCGAACACGACCGACACCGGAAAGGCCAGACGAACCTGGGACCACGTGATACGGCGGCCCGCGAGGTGGAGTCCGATCCCGTAGACCAGCGCACCGAGGGCCAGGCGCCAGAAGGCGATGGCCAGGCCCCCCATGTCGACCTGGGCCACGACCACGTTTCCCGAAGACCAGCAGAAGACCGCCCCGATCGCCGCCAAGCGACCGACCGTAGAACGGTCGCCATTCGTGTGAGTGCCCTGCATCGCCGCACCCTAGGACGGGCACACGACGGCGTAGTTCCGGCACCAAATTTCCGACACTCGGTTTCCGACACCCGTCGGCGTCCACATGGAGAGGCCGGATTGGCTACGGTCGCGCCTACGGCGGACCGCTGGGGACGCCACTCGACAGGAGGACCCATGAAGATCCGATCTCTGCTCACCATTCTGCTGGCACTGGTGCTCGTCGCCTCGGCCTGCTCAGACGACGGAGAGTCCGCAGCCGCCGGCGACGGAACCTGGCCCGACAAGATCACGATGGGCTTCGTGCCGAGCTCGGAGCAGGAGTCGCTCCAAGACGACATCCGGCCCATCATGGACGTGCTGAGCGCGGACCTGGGGATCGAGGTGGAGGGAGTTGTCACCACCGACTACACCGGCCTTGTCACTGCCCTGGGCACCGGGAAGGCCGACCTGGGCGCCTTCGGGCCCTTCGGCTACGTGCTGGCCCAGCAGCAGTTCGGCAACATGGAGGTGCTGATCCAGGCCGTCCGCTACGGCGCGGCGACCTACCACGGCCAGTGGATGACCAACGACCCGTCGTTGTGCGAGACGTCGCCCGAATCGGCCACCGCACTGGAGAACACCGACAAGGGCATCGTCCAGGTCGGCGCCCTGGAGGCCGTGGCCTTCCAGGTCGGCGCCTACTTCGGCGACGCCGGCAAGGCCCTCGGCGAGACGGTGGACGCCGGCGACGTCTCACCGGGCACCTCGTGCATGGCCGACCTGTCCAAGGTCAAGGGCAAGCGGGTGGCCTTCACCTCCGAATCGTCGACCTCCGGTTACCTGTTCCCGGCCCTGCAGCTCATCCAGGCCGGCATCGACCCGGTGAACGACATCACCCCGATCTTCACCGGCGGCCACGACGCCGCCGTGGTGGCCGTCTACAACGGAGACGCCGACATCGGCGTGTCCTACGACGACGCCCGCCGCTCCCTCCGCAAGGAGAAGACCGACGTGGGTGAGAAGGTGATCGTGTTCAACATCACCTCGGAGGTACCCAACGACGTGGTGGCGGCCAGCTCACTGCTGCCCGACTCGTTGCAGACGGCCATCTACGACGCCATCGACGCCTACCTCGACACCGACGAGGGCGAGGCCGTGTTCGACGAGACCTACGGGTGGACGTCGATCCGCCGGGCCGTCGACTCGGACTTCGACGTGGTGCGCACGGCCGCCGAGGCCCTGGGCATCACCGAGCCGGTGGGCTGACCGACAGTCGAGATCCTGAAGCCTGACGACCACGACGGACGAACCTGACCGGATGATCGAATTCCGGGACGTCTCGGTGACCTACCGGGGCGGGGTCAGGGCGTTGCGCAACGTCGATCTCAAGATCGACGACGGCGAGTTCGTCGTGATCGTCGGCCTCTCGGGGGCCGGCAAGAGCACGCTGCTGCGGGCCATGAACGGCCTGATCCCGGCCACCGGCGGATCCATCACCGTGGGCGGCACCGAGGTGGTGGGCGCCGGACGTGCCGAACTGCGCGACGTGCGGTCACGCATCGGGATGATCTTCCAGACGTTCAACCTGGTGCACCGGACCTCGGTGGTGAACAACGTCCTGATGGGCCGCCTGGCCGGGGTCCCGGCATGGCGGTCGACCCTCGGGATGTGGCCGGCCGCCGATCGGGAGGCCGCCATGCTGGCCCTCGAACGGGTGGGGATCGTGGAGAAGGCCTACGTCCGGGCCTCGAACCTGTCGGGCGGCCAACAGCAACGGGTGGGCATCGCCCGGGCGTTGGCCCAGGAGCCGTCGGTCATGCTGGCCGACGAACCGGTGGCCGCCCTCGACCCGGTGACCAGTCGCCAGGTGATGGGCGACCTCCAACGGATCAACCGTGACCTGGGCATCACCACGCTGGTCAACCTCCACTACCTGGACCTGGCCCGGGAGTTCGGGCGACGCCTGGTGGGCCTCCGGGAAGGTGAGGTGGTGTTCGACGGCGACATCGACGACGTCACCGACGAGACCTTCCGGGAGGTCTACGGGCGGGCCATCACCGACGACGACCTGAAGACCGCCGAAGGGTGACCCGCCCACCGGTGACCGGCCAGGCCCGTCCCATCCGGCCACGGGTCCGCCCACGGACGTGGGTGGCGGCCGCGCTGGTCGTGGCCTACACCGTGATGGCCGGCCGGACCGTCGGCTTCGACCTGTCCACCTTCTGGCAGGTCTGGTCCAATCCCCTGTGGGAGAAGTTCTGGCCCGTCCCGTGGGACTGGGTCCTGGATCGCCACAACGTGCTCGACCCGCTGGTCGAGACGTTCCAGATCGCCATCGTGGCGACGCTGATCGGTTGCGGCCTGGCCCTGCCGGTGGCCTTCGCCATGTCGCCGCTGACCGCACCCAACCGGGTGGTGCTGGTGGTGAGCCGTTCGATCATGAACGTGGTGCGGGCCGTGCCCGACCTGTTCTGGGCCAAGTTGCTGGTCACCGCGGTGGGCATCGGAGCCTTCGCCGGCTCGTGGGCCCTGTCGGTCTTCTCGGTGGCCGTCATGGTCAAGTTGTTCAGCGAGACGATCGACAGCGCCGACCCCCGCCCGCTGGAGGCCGCCAGGGCGGCCGGCGGGAAACACGTGCCCGTGGTGCGGACCGGCGTACTCCCCACGGTGCTGCCGGAGTACGTGGCCTACGGGCTCTACGTGTTCGAGTTGAACATCCGGGCCTCGGTGGTCCTCGGCCTGGTCGGGGCGGGCGGCATCGGCCGGGTGGTGGAGGCCCAGCGCCAGTACTTCCGTTTCGACCGGGTGCTGGGCGTGCTGGTCCTGGTGTTCGTGGTGGTGTTCGTAATCGAGCAGGTCAGCGTGGCCGTCCGGAAGCGGTTGGTCTGATGGTGGCCGCCACCCCGCCCACCATCGAGGCCGCGGACCCTCCGGAACGCCCGGTCGCCCCCCGACGGGCCGGGCGACGATGGGCAGCCGTGGCCGTGGTGGCCGTCGCCGTGGCGTGGTCGATCTCAGGCCTGGAGGTGACGATGGATCGTCTCCTGGGCGCCCCGGGCGATGCGTGGGACGTGTTCCGACGCATGGTTCCTCCGGCCTTCGGCGAGGCCATCGACCGAGGGGTCCCCGGCAAGGTCCTGGAATCGGTGCACATCGCCTGGATCGGCACCCTCATCGGGGCGGTCCTCTCCCTACCCCTGGCTTTTCTGGCTGCCGGCAACGTGGCTCCGCTCTGGATCCGGACGCCGGTCCGCCAGCTCTTCAACGTCATCCGGGCCGTCCCCGAGTTGATCCTGGCCGTCATCCTCATCCCCATCACCGGACTGGGTCCGTGGGCCGGTGCCCTGGCCATTGGCGTGCACTCGGTGGGGACGCTGGGCAAGTGGGCCACCGAAGCCATCGAGGGCGTGGACCCCGGTCCGCTGGAAGCCGTGGCGGCCACCGGCGGCCGCTGGGTGTCCGGCATGCGTTGGGGGGTACTCCCCCAGGTGCTTCCGGTGGTCACGTCCCAGTGGCTGTTCCGCTTCGAGATCAACGTCCGGGCGTCGGCCGTCCTGGGCATGATCGGCGCCGGCGGAGTGGGTTCCGAGTTGGTGTCCCAACTGGTGTTCCGGAACTTCCCGGCGANNGCCGGCGGGGTGGGTTCGGAACTGGTGTCCCAACTGGTGTTTCGGAACTTCCCGGCGGTGGGCGCCGTGCTGGCCATGACCATCGTCGTGGTGCTGGCCATCGACACCGCCTCGGCCGCCGTGCGGCGCCGGATCATCCGGGGTGCCGTCCCGGGGGCCGGTGACGACGACGCCGACCGCAACGCCGCGGTTCTGGCCGACCTGACCGGCATCCGCACCCCGTGAGCATCACCAGCGGACGGGGTCCCAAGGGACGGGCTGCCGAGGGATGGGCTGCAACGGGTCGGGCGACCATTGGACTGGACGTCGGTGGCACCAAGGTCGCCGCGGTGCTCGTCGAGTCGACGACCGGCACCGTCCTGGATCGGGAACGGGCGTCCAGCGCGGGATCGGCCACCGACCTGGTGGCCACCCTGACCGGTCTCGTCGGGACCCTCCGGTCACGCTCGGCCGGCCTCCAGGTGGAGGTGGGCGCGGTGGGCCTGGGCATCGCCGGCCTGGTGGACCGCGACGGCGTGGTCCGGTGGTCACCCAACCTGCCGGCCTCGGTCGATCACCCGGTGGCCGCCGAACTGGCCAGCGGCGTGGGGCTCCCGGTGGTCGCCACCAACGACGCCACGGCCGCCACGCTGGCCGAGTCCCGACTCGGTGCCGGTCGGGGCTGTGACGACGTCGCGTTGGTCACGCTGGGCACGGGGATCGGCGCCGGGTTCGTGGTCGACGGCCGGTTGCTGCGGGGGGCCCACGGGTTCGCCGGCGAGCCGGGCCACATGGTGGTCGGGCCGGGAGGACCCGAGCACCTGACCGGCCAGCGGGGCCCGTGGGAGGCCCTGGCCTCGGGCAACGCGTTGGGTCGGATGGCCACCGAGGCCGGCTTCGAATCGGGCCCCCGTGCGGTGGCCGCCATGGCTGACGGCGACGCCACGGCGACCGACGTGTTCGACCGGTGGTGCCGGGAGGTGGCACGCGGTCTGGCCAACCTGGTGGTCGTGCTGGACAGTCGGCGGATCGTGCTGGGCGGCGGGCTCGTCGAGGTCGGAGAACCACTTCGTCTCGGCGTGGCGTCCTGGCTGGCCCGACTCACGCCGGGTGCTGACTCCCGACCAGCCGTCGAGGTGGTGCTGGCCGAACTGGGATCCGACGCCGGGGCCTTGGGCGCCGGGCTGCTGGCCGGCGATCAGGTCGAACTACAGGTGGGCCCGTAGGAGGTCCAGCGTTCTGTCCCAGGCGAGGGTGGCCGCGTCGGCGTCGTAGGTGCCGAACGGGTCCTCCTCGTTGGCGAACGGATGACCGGTGCCCTCGTACAGGTGGAAGGTCACGTCCCGTCCCATGGCCCGCAGGTCCACGCCGAGGGCCATGACCGCCTCGGGCGGGAAGAAGTCGTCGTGCTCGGCCATGTGGCCCTCCACCACCGCGGTCAGCCCCGACCAGTCCGGTGCGCCGTCACCCAGCGGAGCGCCGTAGAACGGTGCGGCGCATGCCACCCGGTCGCCCTCCAGCGCGGCGATCATCAGGGTGAGCATCCCGCCCATGCAGAAGCCGACCACGCCGACCGCCTCACCGGTGGTGGCCCCGTGGACCAGCAGGTGGTCAATGGCCGCCGACATGTCACCGGCCGCCCGGTCAGGAGGCAGCGTGGTCATGAGCTCGCCGGCCCGGTCCATCTCGGTGTGGGTGGCCATCTCGCCGTGGTACAGGTCGGGGGCCAGGGCCACGAAGCCGCGGTCGGCCAGACCGTCGACGACGCCCTTGATCTGGGGCACCAGACCCCACCACTCCTGGAGGACCAGCACCCCGGGCCCCGAACCGGACTCCGGTACGGCCAGGTAGCCCCCAGCCGTCGATCCATTGGCCTCGAACTCCACCATCGCCCCCGCACGGCTTCCGCCCGGGTCCCCGTCGTGGCCGTCCTGGTGATCGGTCATCGATCCTCCTGCCCCTCGTCGGGCTGCTCATCGGGCTGCACGTCGGCGTCTCCATCATCGTCCGGCGTCGGTGCGGCCTTCTTCGATCCGGCCAACCAGGCGGGATAGTCCGGACCTCGCTGCACGTTGAGGGGGGCGTTGTGGAGCACCGTCTCCATCGAGGTCCTGAGGGCGGTGAAGGGCTGCTCCAGGAGGCTGGGCTCGCCCGCCGAGAAGAGAGCGGCCGGCCGACCCCTGGACCCGCCCGACAGGGTGGTCCGGCCCAGATCCCGGACGAAGTCGGGTTCGGAGCGGACCTTCCGTTGGAAGTTCCCCTGGTCGAAGTCGATGTCCGACACCGCTTTGTAGACCCGCCGCAGTTGGCTGATGGTGAACTCGGGCGGGCAGAAGCGGGTGGCCTCCGTCGAGTACTCCAGCCTCGAGGCGGCGCGATCGACGGCATCCAACACGATCATCCGGTGGTCGAACGCCAACTGCCGGTCTTCACGTTCGATCTCGTTCACCGGCACGAGGGCCGCCTCGATCGCGTCGCCCCCGCCGGACAGGTCGCCGACCTCGGCGACGACCGACCAGAAGGCCGTCGTGACGGTTCGCATCCTCGGATCACGATCCGGTGCCCCGTAGGTACGAAGTTGCTCGATGCGATCGGGCTTCAGGCCCAACTTCGTCTCCTCGGCCAACTCCCGGAGGGCCGCGTCAAGCAGGTCCTCACCGGGACGCACGTACCCGCCCGGCAGGGCCCACCGTTCCTTGAACGGTGGCTCACCCCGTCGGATCAGGACCACCTGGAGCGTGTCGTCGACGATGGTGAACACCACCACGTCGACGGTGACCGCGAAGGGGGGGTGGTCCCGAGGGTTGTACTCGGCGAGAAAGTCATCTTCCTCTGACCTTGTTTCTTGTGGTATTGACATTATGGCCCCATAACGATTAGAGTCATATCGACAACATAGCAGCAGAGGCCCGTCACAGTGGACCGGGACATGGAAGCAGACCGGATTTTCGAGACCGGCACGAAGGAGCAACCTTGAACAGCGAACTGAACATCAACCTGAACACCGAGGCAAGTTACATCGAACGCCTCCGCCAGCTCATCGCCGAGGCGCCCGACGGCATCGACGTCGGACCCCTCGAGGCCGCCCTGGCCTCAGCCGAGGCCGCACTGGCCAGCGCCGGCACCACCGGCGACCCGTCCCCCGACCGCACCAAGATCTGGTTCCTGCTGGACCGGTCCGGCTCGATGGGCCCCCTCACCGACGACGTGATCGGCGGCTTCAACCAGTTCCTGGCCGAGCAGCAGGCCCAGGCGGGGAAGGCACGGATATCGGTCGTGCTGTTCGACGCACAGAACCCGTACGAGGTGGTGGTCGACGGCCGTCGCATCAGCGAGGTCCCACCGTTGACGTCGGGCATCTACAGCGCCCGATCGATGACCCCCCTGTTCGACGCCATGGGGACCCTGTTGGAGCGGGCCGACCATCGCATCACCCAGCGCGCCGCAGCCGGCCGCGACGCCGAGGACCAGCTGGTCCTCATCTTCACCGATGGCCACGAGAACGCCTCCCGACGGTTCGACCGGGCCCGGATCTTCGAGATGATCAAGGACCGTCAGGACGCCGGCAACTGGACCTTCGTGTTCATGGGCGCCAA
>ENA-UZWW01013614-UZWW01013614.1-metagenome-genome-assembly--contig:-Day-5--50m-contig-13614_pt1 | contig 13163 bp, 17 predicted proteins | sample MGYA00260348_ERZ794908 | MGnify/ENA metagenome assembly ERZ794908
ATTTTTTTTATATCTTCTACCGGATCTATTTTTTCATCATATGGTGCAGAGTCAACTAAATGAAGTAATATTTTTGTCCTAGATAAGTGCCTTAAAAATTGATGGCCTAATCCGTGCCCATCCGAGGCACCTTCAATTAATCCAGGAATATCTGCCATTACATAACTCTTATGATCATAAACTTTCACTACTCCAAGATTTGGCTGTAACGTAGTAAATGGATAATCCGCAATCTTAGGCTTTGCAGCTGAGACTTGTCGAATTAAGGAGGATTTTCCAGCATTAGGCATCCCTAATAACCCCACATCTGCCAAAACCTTTAGTTCTAGATATAATTCAAATTCTTGACCAGGTGCGCCCTCTGTAAATTGTCTTGGTGCTCTATTTGTACTTGATTTAAAGTGAATGTTACCAAGGCCTCCCTTTCCACCTTTTGCTAAAAGCACTTTAATACCATGTTGGTTGAAATCAGCGAATATTTGTCCTGATTGTTTTTCTGTTATGAGCGTGCCTACAGGCACTTTTATAATTAGGTCTGAACCACCAGCACCATAACAGTCTGAACCTTTACCATTTTCACCCCTTTGAGCCCTATAATTCTTTACATATCGAAAATCAATAAGAGTATTTACATTTTCATCAGCTTCAAAGAATATGCTGCCACCCCTTCCGCCATCTCCACCATTAGGGCCACCCATAGGTTCATACTTTTCTCTTCTGAAGGTAGCAATTCCATTCCCCCCATCACCAGCATAAATATTAATAGTTGCTTCATCAATAAACTTCATCAGATACCACCAAATAAAAAAGCCCTATCTTCTGACAGGGCTTCATTTAAAAATTATTTAACTTTTAAGAAGGTGAAACGTGAACCAACCTTCTCTTTAAAGCACCTTTAGTTGTAAAGCTTACTTTTCCAGCTACTTTTGCAAATAAGGTATGATCTTTACCAAGCCCAACGTTTTCTCCCGGGTGCATTTTTGTACCTCGTTGCCTTAGAATTATTCCTCCAGCTTTTACAAACTGATCGCCAAATACTTTTAGGCCTAATCTTTTAGACTCAGAATCTCTTCCGTTTCTTGAACTACCGCCTGCTTTTTTATGTGCCATTTATAAAAATCCTTATTTTACTATTATTTTATCAATCTTAATCTCTGTAAAGCTCTGTCTGTGGCCTTGAGATTTTTTATAATGCTTTCTTCTATTCATCTTAAATATTTTGACTTTATCACCTCTACCATGAGATACAACTGTTGTATTAACAACTGCACCTTTTACTAAAGGGGTCCCTATAGTGACTTTTTCTCCGTCTATAACAGACAAAACATTATCTATACTGTATGGCTTCCCAACTTCAGCACTTAATTTCTCAACCTTCAGAAGTTGCCCTTCTGTAACTTTAAATTGTTTACCACCTGTCTTGATTAATGCGTACATCAGAACGACCTTTATATCTTTAATTAGATTCGCGATTATACTGAAAAAATAATAATTTATCAATGAATAGCATTGGCCTGATCAAATTTTTAACATCAAATAAGTTGACTGATTTTATCTGCTCATTTTTTTTACGTATGTTAGAATTTGTGCATATTCAGAAGACTACTAAGAACATAGTGAATCTCAAAGAAATCACAAAACCTATTCATGATGACCTTAATTGCGTTGATAAAGTAATTAAAAGTCATTTAAGCTCAGATATACCGGTAATTAATCAGATATCAACCTATATTTTGAATAGTGGAGGAAAGAAAATGCGCCCCATTTTCCACTTATTACTAGCTGGTCTAGATGGTGAAATAACTGAATCTAACTATGACGTAGCTTCCATAATAGAATTTATTCATACAGCTACCTTGCTTCATGATGATGTTGTTGATCAATCAACAAAAAGAAGAAATATTCAAACTGCTAATGCAGTTTTTGGTAATTCAGCAAGTATCTTGGTTGGAGATTTTTTATACTCTCGTTCATTTCAAATGATGGTAAAAATCGATAACATGAATGTAATGAAGGTTCTTGCAGATGCTACGAATAAAATTTCTGAAGGTGAAGTTCTGCAGTTAATAAATAGTCATAATCCCCAAATCAATGAATCACAATATTTTGAAGTTATTGAGTTTAAAACTGCAAAACTATTTGAGGCTTGCGGAAAAATTGCAGCAATTATTAATAAAAAAGATCAAAACCAAGTTGAGCTTTACTCAACAATAGGTAAGCACTTCGGTATCATTTTTCAATTAGCTGATGATATCCTTGATTATTCTGGTAATTCAAATGAGATTGGAAAGAATATAGGTGATGATCTCAGAGAAGGAAAAGTAACCCTTCCCTTGATCCTTACAATAAAAATGTCGAATAGTAAGGACAGAGGAATTCTTACTAATGCTATTAAAACAGGTGACATTAATTATTTACCAAGCATAGTTTCGCTAATTAAAAAAAGTGGTGCAATTGATGAAATTAAAGAAATTGCAAAACAGCACCTTAAAAAAATTGAAACACTTCTTGATGGAAATCATAATAAGAAATACCAAGATAGCCTATTAAAGCTTGCTAGATTCTCTTTATTGAGGTCAGTTTAAGATTTAATCAGTGGAGAGAAATTTTTTCGCCATCATCAATATTGTAATAACTTAGTTTAGCAATTGGATTTCTTTTTTCAATTAGGTCGCCATCAAAAACTGACTTATCGTCTATAAAAACGACTGCATGACCAGAGTGATATAATGTTATTTCTGCATTTTGTTTTTTAAACCTCAGATGATAAGAGACATAATGTTCATTCTCAGATTCTGACCATATTTCCCAGCCATTTCCACCAGTCAGTTGCTCAAGCCACTTGCCAAGATCTAACTCAACTTTGCAAACAACTGCGTCAGATAAAAGCAAATTATCATTACCAAACTTATTATTTTTTACATTATCTTTCATATCTATTGTTATAAGTTATCATATAATTAGTATCATTAATATGGGGATGGTTTAATAAATATCAAAGGTTAACTATGTTTATTATTGGATTAACTGGTGGCATAAGCTCAGGAAAAAGTACTGCAGCTAAAATACTAAAAGAATTGGGATTAAAAATTATTGACCTTGATCAAATCACCCATGACATTATGAAGATAGGAGAGCTTGGTTACATAGAAATTAAAAAAGAATTTGGTGAAAAATATATAGATACGAAAAATGCCATAGATAGAAAGCTTCTTCGAGATGAAATATTCTCATCATTAGATTTAAAAAAAAGAATTGAATCAATTTTACATCCAATTATTTTTGAAACATGTAATGAGCAATTAAATAAATTAAAGCATGAAAAATATTTAGTATTAGTTATTCCATTGCTCTTTGAAACAAAGAATTACATAAGTCTTATTGATGAGTCATTATTGATTGATTGTGATCTTAAAACTCAGATTGAACGAGTAATCAATAGAGATGGCGTTTCAGAACAATTGGCCAGTAGGATTATTGAAAACCAAATGAGTAGAGATGAGAAAGTATTGTTAGCAGATAAAGTAATTTTAAATGATGGAAATATTAACTACCTTAAAGCACAATTAGAAAGTTATTATAAAAATTTACTGAAGGATAAAAAATAATGCACAAATTTGAATTACCCCTTAATGAAAGAACACGAAGACTTATGTCTATTGAGAATATTTTTATAAGACTTAATAATCAAATCGATACTTGCCTAACAGATTTTTCAGAAATTGGATGCTTTGAATCATATTTCAATATGCGTGGGACAGCCTCAAGAGCGGATATTAAAATAGAAATTACACAAGAACTTGAAAAGCTCCTCCTTAAAAAAAAACAGTTGCCCAAAACAAAAAAAAATATAAATCAAATTAAAATATTAATAGATTCAAAAAAAAAATTGGATAAAGTAAATTTACCTCAAGGAAATTTTTTTGGTAATGATAAGTTTTTACAAGAAATCAAGACCTCTTCATTAAGTCCGACGGGCATTGTGAGTAGCGACCTTCCTCAACTGCAACTCTGGTTGAAGCAATTAAGTCCTAAAAACAAAAAACAATATTTTTTAAGTAAAATAGAACCTTATATGCCTATATTTCAAAGCATCGAAATTTATTTAAATACTTTGAGAGATTCAATAAGATTCGAGTCAATAGATACTAGTGATAATGGTCTAGTAAGCTATCAACTAGACGGTTCCTCTAGACATGACCTAGTTCAGTTACAAACCCCAAAAAAATTGAATTTATATCCTAATTTAACATCGAATAAATATGCAATAAATTTACAATTCTCAGCACTCACAAAAAATGTAAATTATGCGAAAAAAATAAAATTTAAGATAGGTGTAAGTGAACTGTAATTACTTATGAAAAAAATTTGTCCAACATGCTCAAAAATTTTTAACTACATTCAAAATAATCCAAATAATCCATTCTGCTCTGAAAGATGTAAGCTGCTAGACCTTGGTGCCTGGGCTTCAGAAAAATTTATAATAAAAGGAAAAGAAAATGATACGACATCTGAAAATGAAACTTAGTTTTCTTACATTAATTTTAATTTCATCAATTGTTTTTGCTACAGATGAAATCACAATTTCAAAGGCATTTATAAAAATGCCAAGACCTGGAGTAGATGTTACGGCTGGTTTTGCAACAATTAAAGCTGATATAGATCTTAAAGTTATGAAAGTTTCTAATAAAAATTTCAAAAATATTGAATTACATTCAATGAAGATGACTTATGGCGTAATGGAAATGCGAAAATTAGTTGAGCCAAAAATAGGTCCTAATTCACCATTAGTTTTATCTCCAGGTAATGACCACTTGATGTTATTTGGTATTAATGAAAAATTAAAATCTGGAGAAAATTTAGATTTAACTTTTGTTTTTAAGGATAGCAAAGACAATAAAATAACAAAAGTATTTAAATTCGTTGTTAAATAAGAACCTATCTAGTCCATATTCCTCGCTGAGAGGCAATCCCTATTGCACCAAAATTAAAAGATGATGGAATATCATTATTCGTCATGCCACCGATTGAGTAAATTGGTATATTGGAATTATCAACTAATTTATTAAATTTTTTCCAACCGATAGGTTTAAGGTTAGTATGAGTGAGGGTTTCTTTAACTGATCCGAGAACAGCAAAATCTGCATTTTTTTCTTCAGCTACCTCAAGATCTTTTGCAGAATGACATGAAACCCCTACCAGTAAATCTTTAGGAAAATATTTTAATTCGTAGAGTTGTTTTGAATTTAAGTGCACACCATCAAGTTGATATTTATAAGCCAAACTTATGTTCGAATTTATTATAATTCTTACATTGGTATGTTTAAGTATTATTTTTATACGAGTGATTAAAGCTTCCAACTCAGTTGCTGTAAGATTTTTTTCTCTTATCTGTATAAGCCTTAGACCATCATTAACCTGTCTCTTAAGTGCTTGAAAAAAATTATCAGATGATGTTTCTTGAAAATCAGTGATTGCGTATATATCAGGTAAATCATTTTTTAAAGCATGCTGGATTACTTGGTTGGGGGGTAGAACTTTTGTTGCATTATATGTTTTAAAATCTACCCATTGCAACTTCTGGCCTTCCATACCCTCGACCATTCCAGTCCATGAGGTAATTAAGAAAAAATATAAAATTGTTATTTTATTTTTTTCAATTACTCTTCTTGTTGTCCATTGTCTATATTTGTTGATGGCAACACCTAGCTCTTCATATATCTCTCTTTTAAGTGCTTCAGATGGATTCTCATTGGTCTCCAATTTGCCTCCAGGAAATTCCCACCAACCAGCCCAACTTTGAGAATCTAATCTTTTCCCTAATAAATATTTACCATCAGAATCCTTAAGAATTCCAACAGCCACATGGATATTTTTAATGTTATGTTCTATATTCAGAATTAATTTCTATATACTTATGTGATAAATCAGTCGTCCATATCGTAGCTTCTTCTGTGCCTCTTCCAAGGCTTATATGAAGGTTTACCTCATCTTTTTTCATTTCTGATGTAATTTTTATTTCATCAAATGAATTTGAAATAGCCCCTGCTTTGGCAAACAAAATTTCATTTATATAAATATCTATTTTATTTAAATCAAGATTATTGGTTTGACTATTACCAATAGCAGATAGAACTCTTCCAAGATTGGCATCTGAGGCGAAAAAAGCTGTTTTGACTAAAGGTGAATTTGCTATAGCCATTCCAATCATCTTTGCCTCTTTATGACTTAATGCTTTGGTTACAGATATTGTTAAAAATTTTGTTGCTCCCTCTCCATCCCTTATGATTGATTGAGCTAAAAAGGATGCCACATCAAAAATACCTGATTTAATTTTTTGATAATCCTCAGTATTTTTTTTCAATATAAAACCCTTATCTGAAGGTATACCCATCAAAATAAATGAGTCATTTGTAGATGTATCGCCATCAACGGAAATACAATTAAAACTTTTTTCACATACTTCAGAAATTAATTCTTTCAATAAATCATTTGGGATATTTATATCAACCGCTAGAAAAGCTAACATAGTTGCCATATTAGGATAGATCATGCCAGACCCCTTGCTTATTCCTGTAATGGTGACATCTATACCTTTCAAATTAATAATTTTTGAGTATGCTTTGGGGATTGTATCTGTTGTCATAATTGATTCCGCAGCCTCTAACCAATTATTTTCATTTAAATCATTTAAAGCATTTGGGATTGCTTTATTAATTTTTTCGACTGGTAATTTTGACATAATGAGTCCTGTTGAGAACGGTAGGACTTGTTTTTCGTTTATATCAAGATGTTTTGCTAAGGATTTACAAACTGTCTTTGCATCATCCATACCCTGTTGGCCCATTCCAGCATTTGCACAACCACTATTTATGATAAGTGCTCTAATATTATCTTCTTTCGCTAAATGATCTTGGGATATTAGAACTGGGGCTGCACAAAATTGATTTTGAGTAAATACACCAGCGACAGAACTATTAACTGGGAGTGAAATAACTAATAAATCTGATGTGCCATCCTTGATACCAGCATTAGCTACACCCAGTCTAAGCCCCTTAATATTATTAATATCTTCCACTACAGTTTTTTTTAAATTAATAGCCATTATTTTCTTCTCCATACAGTTCCTAAAGGAGTATCTTCAATTAAAATATTTTTTTCGAGTAAATCATTTCTTAGTTTATCTGCGGTGGAATAATCTTTTGAGGCTTTTGCTTCATCTCTCTGCTTTATAATTTCTTCCACATCAATTTCTTCATCAAAGTTATCTTTTAAAAAAACTTCAGCATCATCATTTAAAACGCCAATTATATTTCCTAGTTTTACTAATAAATTGATATCTTCGATATTTTGATTTTTATTTATTTTTAAAGCCAGCTCAAACATTACTGCTATGGCAACTGGTGTATTAAAATCATCATTCAATGCTTTTTTAAATTCATTGGCATATTTTGAATCCCAATCAATCTTGTAATCTTTATTCACTTTTGAATTTCTAATACTTAAGTAAAGCTTTGTAATTGCCTGCTTTGATTCATCAAGATTTTTTTGAGAAAAATTTAAAGGGCTTCTGTAGTGAGCTTTTAAAATAAAAAATCTCACCACCTCTGCCTGATACTTTTCTAAAACACTTCTAATAGTAAAAAAATTACCTAATGACTTTGACATTTTCTCATCATCTATCTTAACAAATCCATTATGAATCCAATAGTTGGCCATTTGACAGCTATTTACAGCTTCAGATTGTGCAATTTCGTTTTCATGATGAGGGAATTGCAGATCCTGCCCACCACCATGAATATCAAAGGTTTGACCTAAAAGATTATTACTCATTGTTGAACACTCTATATGCCACCCAGGCCTTCCATCCCCCCATGGAGAATCCCACGATGGTTCATTTGGTTTGGCAGACTTCCATAAAACAAAATCATTATTATCTTTTTTAAATTCATCCACTTCTACTCTAGAACCTGCTCTAAGGTCCTTAAGTGACTTTCCCGACAATTTTCCATAATCTTCAAATTTAGAAACAGCATAAAAGACATCGTTATTTTCAGCTTTATAAGCGAAACCTTTGCTAATTAAATCCTCGATCATTTTTATCATTTCGTCTATATGATCTGTAGCTTTTGGTTCAAGTGTCGGGGGAATGATACCGAGTTGCTCAGCATCATGATCCATCTCTTTGATAAAGTTTTCTGTTATAACTTTATAGTCAACCTTCTCAATAATTGCTTTTTTTATGATTTTGTCATCAATGTCTGTAATATTTCTGACATAGTTAACTTCATACCCGCTTTCTCTTAACCATCTTGTAATCATGTCAAAAACAATCAAGACACGCGCATGACCAATATGGCAGAAATCGTAAACAGTCATTCCACAGACATACATCTTGACTTTATTAGGCTCAATAGATTTAAAAATCTCTTTTTTATTATTTAAGGTATTGTAGATTGAAAGCATAATAAATAAACTTTGAAGGGCTCTCCTTTATTGGTAAACGAAATTAATATATGATAGATTTCGCATTAAATTATGCAAAAATTATACCATGCAGATTTTATGCTAATTACTTAACCTACAAATACAATTGGAGTTATATTTTGAAATACACTTTAAAACTTTTTTTTATTTTTTTATTATCCTTTTTAAGCACAAGCATTTTCGCAGAAAAAAATGTTCAATTTGTCATAAATACTACAAAAGGGAATATTGTTATTGAAACATATCCTGAGAAAGCTCCTATCACTGTCAAAAACTTTGAAAGCTATGTTAATAAAGGTTTTTATAATGGCACCATATTTCACCGCGTCATAGATGGCTTTATGATTCAAGGTGGCGGATTTACAAAGGATATGTCACAAAAAAAGACGGATGCGCCAATCAAAAACGAAGCTGATAATGGCCTTAAAAATCTTAAATATAGTATTGCCATGGCAAGAACTTCAATACCGGATTCTGCAACCTCTCAATTCTTTATAAATGTTAAAAATAATGATTTTTTAGATTACACAGGACAAAGTGGTCCTGGCTACTGCGTTTTTGGCAAAGTCATCGAAGGTCAAGATGTTGTTGATAAGATTGGTAAATTAAAAACAAGAGTCAAAAATGGGATGGGTGATTTTCCTATCAAAACAGTTAAAATTAATTCTATAAAGGTTAAATAATTTATGAGTAACGTAACTTTAAAAACAAACTTCGGATCATTCGTGTTGGAGCTAAATGAAAAGGCTGCTCCTATCACTGTCAAAAACTTTGAAAGCTATGTCAATAAAGGTTTTTTCAATGACACTATATTTCATCGCGTCATAGATGGCTTTATGATTCAAGGTGGCGGATTTACAAAGGATATGTCGCAAAAAAAGACGGATGCGCCAATCAAAAACGAAGCTGATAATGGCCTTAAAAATCTTAAATATAGTATTGCCATGGCAAGAACTCAGGATCCAGACTCAGCCTCATCTCAATTTTTTATAAATGTTAATGATAATAATTTCTTAGATTTTCCTGGTCAAGATGGTGCTGGATACTGCGTTTTTGGCAAAGTCATCGAAGGTCAAGATGTTGTTGATAAGATTGCAAAAGTTTCAACAGGCTCTTCAAATGGACATCAAGACGTCCCTAATGAAAATATCATAATAGAGGAAGCTTCCGTCTGATTTATATAAAAGATAGTGCTATATTTTTTTCAGACATTCATCTTGATGACTCGTCAAAAAAAGATATAGCCTACTTTGTTTCTTTCATAAATAACTATGCTAAAAATTATTCAAATATTTTCATTTTAGGTGATTTGTTTGATTGGTGGCCAGGTGATGATAGCAATCAATTTAAAAAAGTTATTAATTTATTAAAACAACTATCTAAAAAATCAAAAATATTTTTTATTTGTGGAAATCGTGATTACTTAATTGGTAAAAAATTTGCTAAAGAAACAAATATCACAATTCTTCCAGACCATCAACTTATTAAGCTGGGAAAAGAAAAAGCAATTATCCTTCACGGAGATACCTTATGTACAGATGATATGAAATACCAAAGATTTAGAAAATTTTCAAGGTCTTGGGTTAGTAAAAAAATATTTTTATTATTTCCAAAATATTTAAAGGATTTCATATTTCACTTTGCTAGAAAAAAAAGTAACTATGATAAAAGCTTTAAAGATAAAGATATCATGGATGTAAATGCAATTGCTGTAGAAAAATTATTCAACGAATATAATAACCCTCCTATTATGATTCATGGTCATACACATCGACCAAAAATTCATAACTATAACTTTAAAGGAGTTAAATCAAAGAGAGTAGTATTAAGTGATTGGCACGAATCAGGAAGTTTTTTACTTTGGGAAAAGGGTAAATTAAAAAATATTAAAATTTAAGCTCTCTTTACCTCATTAGACCTATTTGCTATAGCAGCTTGATTGAGTATTCCATTTATATATTTATACCCATCCGCCCCACCATAAGTTTTTGCAATTTCAACCGCTTCATTTATAACCACCTTGTATGGCACGGACACAGAATACTTAAGTTCATATAATGAGAAATATATAATTGATAACTCAATTGGGCTAAGTTCCTCATAACTCCTATCAATATATGATTCTATTTCTTGCTTTAAAGAATCAATATTCTTAAAGACTCCCAATAACATTTCTTCATACAAATCTTGATCTGCTCTAATATAGTCAGGGTCTTCTTGAATATCTTTTTTTATTTGATTAATATCAATTTGATTAACAAGGCCGCGGTAAATACTTTTCATTACCAATTCTCGTGACTTACGTCTATTACTNNATGAGTGCCATTTCAATAGCTCCATCTGCAGCTTCCTTTCCTTTTATTTTAGTTCTCGCAAAAGCTTCTTCACCTGAATTTGTAGTGATAATTGCATTAATAACTGGAATGTTATGTTTTAATTGAACTTGCATTAATCCATTTGCTGATTGATCAGATACCACCTCAAAATGGTATGTTTCACCACGAATTACTGCCCCAACCCCAATTAAAACATTATATTTTTTCGTTGTAGCAAAAGCATTTATTAGCGCAGGAATTTCAAGTGCACCTGGGACTTCTTTTTTAAGAATATGATTCTCGCTGATACCTTTAGATATCAATTGATTGATACATGACTCTAATATTTCTTTTACGACAGGTTCATTAAAGCGTGAAAAAACTATGCCTACTTTGAGGCTTTTTATGTCTTGCTGACTCAATTTAAAATCCTTATTTATAGAAAAATGATTATACCCTTTTGCAAGGCATTCAAAATTCCCAAAGTAATTGGTACTCCAACCACAATCCAAGCAAGCGGTAGAACAAATTTTTGTATGGAGGTATTCGTGACTGTTGCTTCAATCTTAGAATTGCTCTGATCGCCTTTTAATGCCCCTTGCTCTGCTTTTAATTCTTCCTGAGTCATACCAAATTTCTTATTTACAGGCCTAACCAGTAAATTTAAGATAAAGCCGCCTACAAGAAGTAATGCCAGAATTTTAAAACTAGAGTTATATGCTTGGTCAGTCGGTATCCCCATACTTAATTGATATTCTCTTAAATAAGATATAAGCATTGGCCCCACAATTCCTGCCAATGACCATGCAGTTAACAACCTTCCGTGAATTGCTCCAACATGTTGTGTTCCAAAAATATCTGCTAAATATGCAGGAATCGTCGCAAACCCACCACCATACATTGTAAGAATAACTAATGTAATAAGAACAAAAGTCGCTATATACTGATTAATTCCGGCCCATGGCGCAGCTAAATAGAGTGCTGTTCCTAAACTAAAAAATATTGCATAAGTTAACTTTCTCCCTAAGAAATCAGATGATGATGCCCAAAAAATTCTTCCAATAATATTTGCTAGGGAGAGTAATGCTCCAAAACCAGTCGCTATAGCTCCGATGATAAGTGGGTCAAAACTACTTGCTGCAATTTCTTGGAACATTGGTTTTGCAACAGATAGAACACCTATACCGGCAGAAACATTCAGACATAAAACTCCCCACAATAACCAAAATTGAGGAGTTTTATGTGCATTACTCACATGAACATGACTGGTAGAAATCATATTATTTGTTTTTTTTGCTACTGGATTCCATCCTTCCGGTTTCCAACCTTCAGCAGGGACACGGTAACCAAAGGCACCAATAGTCATTGCAATTAGATATATCAAACCCATAATGAAAAAAGTTTCCCCAACCCCATAGTTGCTGATCAACAGATCTCCCAAAGGCATACCAATCATTGCTCCTCCACCAAAGCCCATGATTGCCATTCCGGTCGCTAAGCCTCTTCTATCAGGAAACCATTTAATTAAAGTTGAGACAGGGGAGATATAGCCTAGACCTAAGCCTATGCCTCCTATTACGCCAGCCCCTAACCAAATTAACCATAGCTGATGAAGAGATACGCCCAAAGAGGTCACCATAAGACCGCCGCCCCAAAAAATTGCAGCGGCAACTCCCGCTTTTCTTGGTCCAGCTTTTTCTAACCAGTGCCCAAATAAGGCGGCAGCTAGCCCCAAGAACACAATGGCAATCGCAAATGTCCAGACAACATCACTCCTCAACCAATCACAAGAGGTAGTAAATATACGTTCTATAAAACTGACATCAGCTCCACATTCTGTTCCTACTAATTTCGTAAGCTCAGGCCAAAAAATACTAAACCCATAAATCATTCCAATTGATAAGTGAATCATTAATGCTGCAGGGGGTACCATCCATCTATTAAAAGATTTATCAGCGACAATTTTATTTTTTGCAAGAGAATCAAACATGAAAAATATCCTAAAAGTTTTTATTAATATTGGTCAATTTAGACAATACTACATGAAAAAAAATTATCTAGAATAAAAAAAATATACTAAATAAATGTCATAAATATGACATATTAATGTCATAATATTAATTAAATGGCAGCCAATATACTAATCGTTGAAGATGAAAATGCAATTTTAGAATTAATTGCTCTAAATCTTCATCAGTCAGGATTTAATCCCTTGAGAGCAATTAGCGCAGAAATTGCTGATAGCTTGGTCAAAAATACATTACCAGATCTAATTGTATTAGATTGGATGTTACCTGGTATGGATGGCATTACTTTTGCTAAAAGACTACGTGCTAATTCTGATACAAAAAAAATTCCTAT
>ENA-UZWW01002950-UZWW01002950.1-metagenome-genome-assembly--contig:-Day-5--50m-contig-2950_pt1 | contig 12861 bp, 16 predicted proteins | sample MGYA00260348_ERZ794908 | MGnify/ENA metagenome assembly ERZ794908
TAATGTATCCAGGAAGATATGTTGTTGATTCTGTTTACACAAGAGATGGAGAACCAATTCTAGATGCATCAACAGATAGACTACATAACATCGCAGGAACATATGTTGGAAAAGACGATCCAATTTGTTTAGTTAGAACTCAAAAGAATTTCCCAGCAACAGAAGAAGTTGGAAGTATGTTTAACAATCCACATTACGTTGCAGGTAACACAAGAGGAAGTCACAACATGCCATTGATGCCAGTGAAATTAAATTCTGCAGCATCAATTAATTTCTGTATTCCAATTGTTGAAGCATTGGTATTCAGTATGCACAATGGTAAATTTACAGGACCATTTGATGGATTCTCAACACCAGACTGGGACTACATTAGAGAGATTGCAACAAAGAAAGCAATCGCAATTAGAAGTCAAGGATTCATCCATCCAGCAACATTAGTTCCATCAGAATTAGAATACGCTGAAGGATATAGAGCAAGAATGGACGTACTTGAAACCAAAATGAAACCAATGGAAGATGATAAATCCAATTCAGATAGAAAAGAAAACTACGAAGATCCAGATTAAAGATCAAATAGATTTCATTCTTACGAAATAGTTAAATCAAAAAAAGACCTAATAGTTGCGAGGTATGAACACCTTACAGAGAATCTTTGATTGGAAAACGTATATCTTCACAGTGTTAGCAGTAATTTCATTCTCTAGTTTTATTGCAGTTTTGTTTGGACAAACCATTCCAGGAATTATCATAACATTCTTCAAAGTAGCTGGGGAATATGTGGTTTTAGGAACAGTTTTGATTTTTGCATTTTCATGGTTTCTCAGAGCTAGACCACGAAATCGTCCAAAAAACTACAGAGTAGTTCCAATAGATGTATTTGGCAAACAAAGCACAATTCAAGAAATCAGAACAGAATTCAAAACACANNGATGTAGCATGGAGTTTCATGAAACAATACAAGAAAACATATCCATTATACAATTTTGCACTAGTATCAGATGTAAAAGATTCAGAGAAACCAACAATTTTTAGATATATCTAAATTCAAACTTTTATTCAGGAATAGTTAGAAACAGATTATGGAGTATTCTATTTTAGCAGAAGCTTTTGAGAAAATGGAATCAACTAGAAAAAGATTAGAGTTAACACAATTCTTAGTTGAATTATTTGAAAAAACACCAGAAAAAGTAATTTCAAAAATAGTTTATCTAATTCAAGGAAAACTTAGACCAGATTTTGAAGGTGTAGAGTTAGGTGTTGCTGAAAAATTAGCAATAAGAGCAATATCAAAATCATCAGGCATTGCAATTAAAAAAATTGAAGAAGAATATACTAAAGGTGGAGACTTAGGACATGCGGCAGCAATTATTCTAGAGCAAAAAACACAAACAACATTTCTAATGGAAAACATCACAGTAGAAAGAGTGTATGAAACATTATTCAAAATTGCAAAATTAGAGGGTGCAAGATCACAAGATATGAAAATCAAATACATATCAAGTTTATTGAATGATGCAACCCCATTGGAAGCAAGTTTCATTTTAAAAATACTACTCGGCACTTTAAGGCTAGGTATTGCAGAAAATACAGTAATGGATGCATTAGCAATTAGATATTCAGGAGATAAAAATAACAGAAAAGTGTTACAAAATGCATATAATGTTTCAAGTGATTTAGGAAAAGTTGCTGAAACTATTGCAGTAGAAGGAATTGAAGGAATTATAAAATTCAAAGTAGATTTATTCAATCCAATTCGTCCAATGCTTGCAGACAGAGTAAAAAGTGAAAAAGAAGTGGTTGAAAAAATGGGAAACGAATTTGCAATTGAATACAAATTAGATGGTGAGAGACTTCAGCTTCATATTGAAGGCGATAAAATAGAATTATTTTCTAGAAGTTTAGAAAAAATTTCAAGTTACTATCCAGATATTATTGAAAAGATTCCAAAAATAATTCAAGCAGATAATGCAATACTAGAAGCAGAAATAGTTGCAATTAATGAAAACACAGGCGATTTTCTACCATTTCAAGAATTAATGCATAGAAGAAGAAAATATAAAATTGAAAAAGCAGTTACAGAATATCCAATCACAGTAAATTTTTTTGATATATTATATTGCAATGGAAAAGATTGTACAGATCTAAATTATAATGAAAGAAGAAAAAAGTTAGAAAAAGTAGTTAAACAAAATGAATTTGCAAAATTTATTCCAATGACAATAGCAAAAAATGAAAATGACATAGAAGAATTTTTTGAAAATAGTATCAATGCAGGAAGTGAAGGTCTAATGTTGAAAATGTTAGACAAACCATATCAAGCAGGTTCAAGAGGGAGTCACTGGTTAAAACTCAAAAGAGAATATAGAAACGAATTAGGAGATAGTTTAGATCTTGTTGTAGTTGGAGGATTTTTTGGGAAAGGAAGACGTACAGGAAGTTATGGAACATTATTACTTTCAACATATGATGAAAATACAGACACATTCCCCAGCATATGTAAAGTAGGTACAGGTTTTACTGACGATAGTTTAGATCAATTATATCAAATTTTAAATCCAAAGACTACAATTAAAAAAAATCCACGTATCAATAGTGAAATGGAAGCAGATGTATGGTTTGAACCAGAATTAGTGATAGAAATTGTAGCATCAGAAATCACATTAAGTCCAATTCACAAAGTAGCACGAGATGAACTAAAAAAAGACACAGGGTTAGCATTAAGATTTCCAAAATTTACAGGAAAAATAAGAGTAGAAAAAATGGCGGAAGATGCTTCAACAAACGAAGAAGTGATTTCGTTATACAAAGGACAGAATAAAGCAGCACATGACAAAAATTTGATATAATAACGCTCAAAAAAGATCATAAATCATAGAGGATTTAAATTACCACGAGACATCATACTTTTTGTTATGTATAGTGGAGAGCTTGAAGTTCAAGCAAAAAGAAAGGCTATAGCAGTTTTACAAGATGAGATCAATAGAATTCTAAACGCTTCTAGAGAACTTGCAACACTAACAGAATCTTTAATGAAAAAAGACAAAAAAGGAATTAAAAATACTTTAGAGCAAATCTCAACCATAGAAGAAGAAGTAGAAAATCTTAGAAGAAAAATCACACGAGAAGTTGCAGATGTAGGAGGGTTAATCATGAACAGAGAAAATCTTCTAAACACTGCATATACAATGGATGAAATTGCCGGTTACATTACAGGTATTGCATTCAAACTTTCAAATGTAAAAATAACTACGTTGAAAAGTTCTAAGCTTGACAAAGACATTGGAGAATTAATATCATTAGTAGTGGACGAAGTCTATAAACTAAATGAGATTATCAGAAGTCTTAACACAAACACTGCCAATGCAATTGAATTAGCTCAAGAAACACAAACAATTGAAAGAGAAATAGACATCAAATACAGAGATGCAACAATAAAACTTCTCAATGAAGTAAAAGATCCAAAAGAATTGTTGTTAATCAAAGATGTGATAGAAGGAATTGAAGAAATGTCAGACAAATGTCAAAGAGTTTCAGATTCATTTATCCTGCTAGCATTAAGCCTATAGTAAAAACAATTTTAATTTCTACTTTATTTTTAGTAAGATGAACGTTAGTTGTACACTATAGAATTCATATACACATCAAATTTAATAAAAATGTGAAAAGTGAATTAGTAGAAAATAGAATTATTGTTTGGAATATTGAAGATTCAAAGAAACTTTTCACTGAAGGGTATTATGGAAAACCAATAGGTATGCCTAAACCAAAAATTGAAGAAATTGATGTTCCATTAATTTTAGATCTAATTGAAGGATTGTATTTATTAGAAAATAAAAAAATTACCATTACCAAACTAAAAGAAAAATTAAACATTGAACAAATGACAGAAATTTGTAAAAAAGAAATTCATGGATTTGAAAAAAAATATATCGTTTACAAAAATTTTCGAGATAAAGGATACATAATTAATCCGGGTATAAAATTTGGATGTGATTTTGCAGTATATGAAAAAGGACCAGGAATAGATCATGCTCCATTTTTAATTCAGGTCTACAACAGAAATGAGTCAATAACATCAACAGGAATAGTTCTTGCAGGAAGACTTGCAACAACAGTAAGGAAACAATTCATTTTAGCAATCCCCAAGGGAAAAGATAAAGTAGATTTTCTTGCTCTAGACTGGTGGAAAGCTTAAACGGATTTTATATGACCAGCAATTCGATCGTAAATTTCAAAAAGATCCTTAGTGATGCCAAATGAAATATGATTATCCCATTTACCACGTATTCTAATTGCTGTATCAGTAGGTTCAACATAGATGGTTGCATCTTTAATGGATTGTTTAGCAATCATCTCATTAAGTTCATTATCGGAATTTAATTTGGTAGCTAAATCACCATAACCATTCCATTCAACTTTAGTAACAACTTTAGAACCAAAATGACCCTGAGTTGTCAAAGATGTTTTTGCGGTGTAATTGATAGCAGAAGAACCAGCATTCTTTCTAACAATGAACTGTGCTTGATATCTATCTAATGCCCCCCATGGAAGTGGATTTGGATCTTGCATGATTATCCCTTTTGAATTATTTGTACGACGTCAATGTTAGAGTTTTTAATATCAAGACAACCTTTGTTAGTAACCATTCTTGGTGTTTGGGAAAAATATCGACTATAGTAATCATCAGTTTCAACAGCATCAGTTCCAATATCTTTGGATTCAGAATCTACTCCGATCTCTTTTAACATTACACTGTATTTTTCAGGCCATGTTTGATAGATGAAAGTATCAGATTCAGTATCATGCATAAAACATCTTAGAATATCCCACAAATAAAGATATCAAGAAAATAATCCTAGAGATCAATCCAAATAAATATGCAAAAGGTTTGTTTCTTTTTAACTTGAAATTCCAAGGTAAAACTGCATTAATTACAGGTAGTGGAACAGGAATTGGCAAAGCCATAGCAACCAAATTTGTTGAAAATGGCGCAAGTGTAATAATTCTCGGTAGAAGAAGAGAGCCTTTAGATGAAGCATCAAAAGATCTTGAACAAATAATTTCAGAAAAAAACACTGGTGCATCAGTTAAGATTTTTGCAGGAGTAGATGTTGCAGATGAAACAGCAATGAATGCAATGTTTGATTCACTAAAAAATGACAATGTCAATGTAGATTACATAATAAACAACGCAGGGGTTTCAGGTCCAGTAACATGTTTTCCAAATTCTCCACTAAAAGATTTCAAAAGTACAATAGGAATTCACCTTACAGGTACATTTTGGGGCTCAGTTCAAGCACTAAAAGTAATGAAGGAAGGAGGAAAAATTATCACAATTTCAACATTCTTTACCGAAGAAAGACCACTTGAACAGAGACCGTATAGATTTAGAAGTCCATATACTGCAGCGCAAGGTGCAAAGAACAGACTTGCAGAAGCAATGTCATGGGAATTAACTGACAAGGGCATCATATCTATTGCAACAAACCCAGGACCAGTACATTCAGATAGAATTTACAAAACAGTTTATCCAAAAGCTGCAGCAGAATTTATGAGGGTTAGTGGATTTGAAGACTTAACTCCAGTAGAAGTTGAAGAAGCAAAAGACGACTTGTTAGAATGTATTCTTGCAGACGGAATTGATAAAGAAGGAATTGCAAAAATTGCAGAGAAAAGAGCAAATGGAAAAGATACTGCAAAATTAACAGAGACATTTACAAATCTACTTACAAAAATTCAAACAATAGCTGAAAAAGTTCAAAATAATACATCACATATGATTGCAAACAGGGAATTTTTAGCTCAAACACAAGTATCTGAATCAGTTCTAAACTTATGTGATGATAAAATTGCAAAAATCCTTAACGGCAAAGTAATCCCAGGAGACAGGGTATTTTATCCAGTAAAACCACATATCGGAACAACAACTCCAGGAGTCCATCAACCAGACTTTTCAGGTAAATCAGTAGTGTTTACAGTTGACGGTACGGATAAAACAGATGCTGAAAGAGTCGAATTTTTAGCACAGCATATTGAAAAGAACGGAGGAAAAGTGGCATGTTTCATTTCACAGTCAACTCCAAAAGAAGTTCAAGAATCCATCAGTAGTAAATTTCATTCACATATTGTAGATATCACAAATCCTGAAGAAGTTCAAAGATGGTTAAATACAGCCAATACAAATCTAGGAGAAATTTTAGGAGTAATTCACATTACTGGAAAACTTCCAGAAATAGGAAAATTAACAGAATTGAATAGAGCAGGATGGGAAGAATTAGTTGCAAAATTCATCTCAACACCAGCAACTGTTGCTCAAAGAACACTCGAACATTTTGTTCCAGGAGGAGACAAAGATCCAAGACTATACAAAGACACCAAGGGTGCAATTATGATAATAGGTCCAGATTTACCAATAGGACGTAAAGTTACAGGAACCCAAAGAGCACAAGTTGAAGTTTTCAGAGGAGCATTAAGACCATTCACTACAACAGTAAATCAAGAATTAAGCGATGTTTTAAAATCAAAAATCAGAATGTTTACAGTGTTCCCAGGTTCAGTTACAGGTTCAGAGCCAAATAACCAAAAAATTGCTGATGCATTTAATTTCCTAGTTACAGAAAATGCACTTTCATCTGCAGAAGTAACATTCTGTGTTGACGAAACAAGATAAGGATGAAAAAATTTTTTGAATTAGATGTTGGCGAATCATTTTATTCAACATGTAGTATTTCAGATGAGGAAATAGAAGAGTATCTAAAATTTTCAAAAATAAAAAATGTAATTTTAGAAAACAATGTAAATAAAGATCACCAATTAGTTTCAGGAAGAGCAATTTTATCAAGAATGGAAGGAGAGTTTACAAGATTAAATGAAATCTATGGAAATCAAATCATATTTTTGGGAACAGATGGAGATTCAGAATGGGGAAATAGAAATACAAGATTTCTAAAACCATTGTATACAAATCAAGTTTTAAAATTAAAATTTACAATTATAGAGAAAATAGATATAGACAAAAAATTTGGGAAAATAATTATTAATTTTGAAGGTAATACACAAGATAATGAATTAATCATAATCTCAAAAAAAAATATTTACAGAATTAAAAAAAACCCAGAAGAGAATTAATAAAATACTAAGGAGCAGACATGTCTCCTCAGCCATTAAATCAAAAGATCTAATGAACACATTATATTAAAAAATTAGTATAAAAATACCATTTATGATTTGAGGCTAAAATAAATAACCACTGGTCAAAGAATCAAAGAATAATTTTACAGCTGTAATTACAAGTACAACAGAGATAAGAATTTTTAAATTTCGTTCCTTGACACTCAAAGATAATTTTGCTCCAACAAGTCCTCCAAAAAAAGAACCAATTGCTAAAAAACCAGATTGAAGAAAATCAGGATGTCCCAAAATACTATGAACAATAATTCCAGATAATGATGCAAACAATAAAATTAATTGAGAAGTAGGAGCTGCTCTTTTCATAGACATTCCCATACCAACTACCATCAAAGGTACAAAGACAATTCCTCCACCAATTCCAAAAAAGGATGAAATGATTCCTGCAAAAAAGCTAGCTCCGATTGTAAAAATGATTAATTGTTTAGAAATAATTTTTTCTTTAGATTCAATTTGTTTTCTTAAAAATATGTAAACAGATGATGCAATTAAAACAAACCCAAATAAAATTTTAAAAATATCAGGAGTAATATCAGTAGAAATAATTGCACCTAAAATAGTTCCAGGAATTGCAAGTAATCCAAGTTTTAATCCCAAAGAATATTCAATTCTTTTTTGTTTTGAATATGAAATAGTGGATGCAACAGAATTACTAAATGCTGCAAAAAGACTATTACTTGCTGCAACAGTAGGAGGAAATCCTAAAAAAGTTAAAACTGGAACAACAATTATTCCACCACCAAGACCAATCATAGATCCCAATATACCAGCAATAAACCCCAAAGGAATTAACCATAATTGATCAATCATTGTAATCTCCAATCAAGTAATTTTATCATATATAATTAGACTACTTTAGAACAATTAAAGTCCACAAATAAGAGTCATTTTTTGAAGTAATCTCAAGAATTAATGTTTCATTACCCAGCCCAGTAATTGTTGATTTTAGAGGAATGGTTTGAGAAGATTCAGCATATTTTATTTTAGCAGCATCTAACCAGTCACTAACAGATTCAAATCCACCAGGTTGTTGTTCATCCCAACAATCACAGACCAATGTTTCAATCATAGTTTCAAAAACAATTTCAATTTCATCAGATTTTGAATCAAATAACGGAAATGATTCAACTAATGCAAGAGCCATTATAGGGTTGTCAGGAGTACCACCGATACTAATATTCCCTAGAGATTTTCCATTTGGATCTTGAATAGCAGTAGTAGTACAGTAGTTAATAGTGGACAAGATATCATCACGGATTGCACAATAATTTTCAATGGTATGATCAGTGATAGCAGTAGGAGTAGACATGAAAATATTTTGTTCAGACAAGGATTCCTTTATTTTTTCAACATCATAAAAGGTAAAACCATATTGATAGAGATTTTCGGATGAAGGGACAGAAGAATTTTCAGGAATTAAAAAAATAGCAACAGCAGACACAATTATAACAATAATGGGGAAGAAAAGTTTCTTATTCATGAATAATTTTAAAATACATTACAAGATAAGTTTTTGCAATTTTAAATTGAAATTATTTCTAAAACAGAATCTTTAGTAATATTATTTTGTTCAACAAATCCAGATGTAACTTCAAGAATGTATGTGGCTTCAGCATCAGGTACAAAACTAGGACAGCCTGCAGCAATTTCAACAGGGATCACACATGGAGGAACATTTGTTTTGATATGCACCACATTTCCATCCTCGTCAAACCAAATCATATCCAATTCAAATTGCATATTAAGCATCCATAATGAATACAAACCTTGTTCAGGAAATACAAAAAGCATTCCTTGATCTAATGGTAATGAGTCTTGAAACATTAATCCACGAACACGAGTTGGTTCAGTATCAGCAATTTGCACTTCAAGTGGCACAGTATCAACTTTAATCATACCTCTAGGAAATTTTACTTGTTCCAATTTTATTTCACTTGGCAAAGTAAGTAAACCAATTGAACCAATAATTACAGCAGCAATAAAAATAGGAATTATTGCCTGAGCCCTAGTAGTCATAAAATAGTTTAAGACAGTCCTTTTAAAAACTGAATGTGTTACGTTACTGAATTTCTAAAATCACTAATTGTAGAAATAGTATTTTTTGTGTGATGACCAATGTCATGTATTGTACTACCATTGTATTTTTTATCCAAATATCTACCAGCAACTATCATAGGACCACCTATAGCACAGGTGACTCCAGTAGGTTCAGGAATCCACAACATAAGAAATCCAATTTTTTGTAATTTTTTGCCAGGTGCAGGTGCCTTTTGCAACGCACCTAAAGATCTAGCAGTATGAGAATCATCCATTTTTGCAATATCTGAATACAGATTAGCTCTACGCTTAGCAGAATCAGAAAATCTTTGTAATTTTGCCAATCGTGCCTTTAAGGGATCATTCATTTTAATATTAATTTAGAAAAAAATAGTTAAGATTCAAAGATCAACAATGGTCACCCTCAAGTCAACAAAGAGTAACCAAGATAGACCAACAGACACTCAATTATAGTGGATTTCCATTAGGTACAAAGAACAATGAAAGTAAAAAATTCCAAAAGACTAGAATCAATTAAAGCAGCACATGAATTAGAAAAAACACGATCTAGTTCCAGAATGGAAGATTACTTGGAAATAATATCAGAATTAGTTGAATTAAAAGGATATGCCACAACATTAGATATTTCAAGATACATGAATGTAAGTGCTCCCAGTGTAACTAAAATGCTACAAAGATTAGATGAAGGAGGATTTTTAGAATACGAAAAATACCATGGAATTAATCTAACAAAAAAAGGTACACAGATTGCAGAAGGAATTCGTCAAAATCATGGAATTTTATTAGAATTTTTTGAGATTTTAGGAGTTGGATATGATACTGCAAATCAAGATACAGAAGGAATAGAACATCACCTTAATCCAAAAACAATTAAACAATTAAGAAAATTTATTACGTTTCTAAAAGCAAATCCAAAAATTATTGATAATTTTAAAAATCTTTAAGAAATAGTCTTATATCATTTTTAGAGTTAGTGGAGTTTAACAAATTTTGTCCAATATCAGAACGTTTTGGAATTTTGATTTGTCCTTTTTTTCCAATTCGAACAGATGCAAAAAATTCATCATTTGTATAAATATCCGCATACATAGATGTGTATTCTCTATTTACAGTCAAAAGTAATGCAGTTTTAGATTCTGAAAAACTAAAAGCAAGATCATTGGAATTTAAAGATAGTATTTCAGAATCCTTAGCAACAATATCAATGTGAACTTTGAGGAGTTTTTCAATTTCGTTAATGTTAGTACCTCCTCTACCAATAATAGATGCAATACAATCTTCATGAACGCTAATTTTAACACGGTTTTCAGATAAAATTTCAACTTGAGCATTAGAATCATATCTTTGGAAATAATCTTTAATTTTATCCTCAGCTAATTTTTGGATACCTACTGCATCAGTGCGTTTTGCCACAGGTACAATTACGTTCTCTTCTCCAAATGTGTAAATTTCATGCTCTAAAACATTATTTTCAAAATTTCTTATTTCAATTACAGGCCTAGCTAAATCAGATTCAGTCATNNACAAACACAACAGTATCCAAAACATTTGGTATTATACCAAGTTCAATTTTACCAATGAATCGTTGAATTGCATCTAATGGGGAATTGGCATGTATTACTCCCACCATACCGACACCAGTTAATCTTAAATCTGAAAAAGTTGTAAAATCTTCTCTTCTTCTTACTTCATCAAAAATAGTGTAATCAGGTCTAACTAATAATAAAATGTCTGCAGTGTTATCAAAACTTCCATCCAATTTACTATATTGTGTAATACCCGCATCAACTTGTAAATCACGAGGGGATTCAAATGTTTTAACAATTTTTCCTTGATCATGATAAAAATTTGCCAATCCAGAAGCTAAAGTACTCTTTCCAGAACCAGGAGCACCAGAAATAACAATTCCTTCAGCTCTGTCAGTTAGACGCTCCATTAATGATTCAGAAATAGTATAATCATTAAGAGATAATTTCACAGTAGGATGAACAATTGTTATTTCATAGGATTCAGAAAAGGGAGGATAAGTAATTGCAATACGATAGTCATCATGTTGAATAACAGATGCGCCTGTTTTGGAGATTTCAACAGTACTAGAATCAGAAATATTAGTAGCAGATAATATTTCAGAAGAAATCATTTTCAAGTAATCTCTGGTAAGAACATCTTCACCAATTTTTGTAAGTAAAAATTCTCCAGGTTTTCCTTTTTTTGCAAGAGGATATTGATTTTCTTTAAGATGAATACTCATAGTGGTACTATCAAAAAATTTTAAAAATTCCAATGTTCCTTGAATAATTTTAGGTTGTAAGAAAATACTCTTTACATCTTCAGCCTCTGCGACTAAATGTTGAACTTTATCAGAAGTATAAAGAACCGCATCATTTTGTTTTGCAATATCAATAATTAATGCATCAATTCTCCCACTTGCTGCAAATTTAATATCATCAATAGCAGGATGAGAACCTTTTAAAATAATTTTTAACCCAAAATCTTCAGATAACTTATTTAATTTTTGAATTTGTTCCAATCCAACAAATCCCTGTTCCTTATGATTTGAAGCTTGAGATTGAAGTTCATCAAATACTGCTTGAGGGATTATAATTTCAGAATTTCGAACGGAACCAGATTTGATTTGTTCAGAGAGATTTCCATTGATGATTACACTGGTATCAGCAACAATAGTCATAAAATATGATCAATGTTTGAATATAAAAAATGTCCAATAGTATCTAGTTAAAGAAAACAAACATCATAGATCAAAATGGCTCACTCTCATTGAAAAATTGAAAAATGGATAGGTAAATCATGCATCAAGGAACAACAAAAAATAAAGAATTTTATGAAAATTGTACACAATATTTTGAGTTTTTGAGAAAAAAAAGCACATCAGATTATGATTTTGAGGATGAATATTACTTCACCATGCCTGCAATATCTAGTCATCAATAGTACAAGATTTAGAACTCAAGTAAATTTGTAAAATATGGAACAAAAATTACAAGATCTTGCAGATAAAATAATAAAATATACCAATAAGGTGGGAGTTCAATATTGTGATGTAAGAGCAGAGCAGCAAGTAAAAAAATCAATATTAATAGAAAATAAGGAAATAGAGCACATCAGAAATAGTGAAGATAAAGGAATAGGGATTAGACTAATCAAAAATGGTTCATGGAGTTTTTGTTCAATAACTAATCCAAATTCATTTGAAGAAATAAAAAATATTTTAGATAATACAATAAAAAATGCAGAGAATACAATTTCAAATAAAAAAAATAAAATTAATTTACATAACAATCCAATGAATAAAAAACAAATTGATTTTCCAGTTTTAAAAAAACCAGAAGTAGAAGAATTAGCAAAAATAGGTTTAGAATGCAATAAAATAATCAAAGACACATCAAAAATTATAAAATCAGTTACAAATCCACACTATACAATTAATTCAAAATACTTTACAAATACAGAAGGTTCAGAAATATTACAAAATTTTACAGACGTACTAATAGAAATGGTTGCAACATCACATGATTCAGGTCAAACACAATCAGTGAACATTACAGAGGGGGGAAGAGGAGGATTAGAATTAATTACAAACAAAGCCCAACAAAG
>ENA-UZWW01011261-UZWW01011261.1-metagenome-genome-assembly--contig:-Day-5--50m-contig-11261_pt1 | contig 12752 bp, 10 predicted proteins | sample MGYA00260348_ERZ794908 | MGnify/ENA metagenome assembly ERZ794908
TCTTTTAAGTTTTTTGAAATTCCAGACTGTGCTTGTATTTTTAAATAATTACCAAGAGTAAGATGCCCTGCAATACCTACCTGACCACCAATCATACATCCTTCACCTAACTTCGTTGATCCTGCTATACCAGTTTGTGCAGCTATAACAGTATTTTTACCTATTTCAACATTGTGAGCAATTTGAACTTGATTGTCTAATTTAACTCCACTTCTTATAATTGTTGATCCTAGTGTAGCCCTATCTATAGTAGTACTTGATCCAATATCAACATTATTTTCTATAATAACATTTCCAGTTTGTGGGATTTTAACAAACTCTCCTTTTTCATTGGGTGTAAAGCCAAATCCATCCGAACCTATAATAGCCCCTGAATGAAATGTACAATCATTTCCAATTTCTGATTCTGAATAAATTTTAACCCCTGAAAAGATCAGACAATTATTACCAATCGTTACATTATCTCCGATATAAACATTTGGATAAATTTTTACATTTTCACCAACTGTAACATTTTCACCTATATAACTAAATGCCCCGACATATTCGTCTTTGCCAATGGTCGCAGAATTTGATATATAATTGGGCTCTTCCCTTCCTAGTTTGTTATTCTTAACTTGATTATAAAATTCTAGAACCTTAGAAAAAGCTTTATAAGCATCTTTGACTCTTATCAAAGTTGTGCTAACATGTTTCTCTAGTATAAACGTATCGTTGACAATCGTTATTGATGCTTCAGTAGTATATAAATAAGAATTGTATTTAGGATTCGATAAAAATGTTAGAGAACCATCTGTGCCTTCCTCTATTTTTGAGAGTCTAAAAACTTCGGCTTCAGAATCCCCTTCAATTTCACCTTCTAGGATTTGAGCTATTTGGTTGGCTGTGAATTTCATCTTTTGCAAAAGTATAAAAAATTGTAAGATTAGGCTAATTCCATTTTCTTTGGATAGCAAATAAAAAACTTTTTGACTGGTTTAGAGAGTGCTTGCAAATTTAATTGATCAGATGCCAGCACTATATCCTCAATTTCACCATTTTTATTTAAAATCTTAATTGGTTGATATTTGTTGTAGGCTTGGTTAGAAATGTCACTTTTGAAGACAAAATATGAAGCTTCTTTTTTTGTTAGACCAGAAATATTCATTAGTTTGTTTAAAGGAATAGATAAATCAATTTCTGAAACTACTTCATCAAATATTTCAATCTTTAAAAGATTCCTATTTACTATCATACTAGATAAATTAGAAATAATTTTGTCAGAATGGTTAGTCCATTCTTTAATTGCAGACAATAGGTCATAATCATCTAACTCAGAAAATAACGCTAAAACTTTTGCATCAAAATTATCTTTATTCGTTTTGTTGTATAAGAAATAACGCAATGAAGAACTGCAGTATAAATCTATATTTTTTTCAGCTAGTTCCTTTGCTCTCATTAAAACTTTTACTAGCATGTGTTCTGCCACTAAACTAGTCTTATGAAGATATACTTGCCAATACATCAACCTACGTGCAATTAAAAATTTTTCTACAGAATAAATACCCTTTTTTTCAATGACTAACTCGTCATTGATTACATTCATCATTGCAATTAATCTATCTGAACTAATATTTCCCTCAGCAACTCCAGTATAGAAACTATCTCTTTTCAAATAATCTAATCTGTCAATATCTAACTGACTTGAAATTAGTTGTTGTAAAAAAAGACGATGATATTTACCCGTGAAGATTTCAATGGCTAAATCTAATTTTCCATTAAACTCTTTATTGAGTTGTTGCATATATTTCAAGGAAATTTCCTCATGTGTAATTCCTGTAACTATACTATGCTCAAGAGCGTGAGAAAAGGCACCGTGACCAATGTCATGGAGTAAAATAGCAATACACAAAGCAGTTTCTTCATCTTTTGAAATCTTTACCCCCTTCATAGTTAATACACTAATTGCTTTCTGCATTAAATGAAGACATCCCAAAGCATGATGAAAACGAGTATGATTAGCTCCTGGATATACTAGATTGGAGAGCCCCATTTGTGATACTCTTCTCAAGCGTTGAAAACTTGCATGCTCAATGATATCGAAGATTAAACTATTTGGTATTCTTATAAAACCATATATGGGGTCATTCAATATTTTTAATTTGTTTGTTGATTGGTAATTCAAATCCTTTATTTTGTTTTATGATTACAAACTAAAGCCTAAATTTACGCTTTACAAAGTATAATCTTTCTTTATTAGGAATATTTTATCATTTTCAAAGTATTCAAATCATAACAAATAAATACTTTTAACGTTTTAAAAGTAAAAAAATAATTTAATTATGAATAGTATTCAGATTTTATGGGTTGATGATGAAATTGATTTATTGAAGCCTCACATTTTATTTCTTGAACAAAAAGGGTACAACCTCACCTCCTGTACTAATGGAGCTGATGCTATAGAATTAGTTAAAAAATCTAATTTTGATATCATTTTTTTAGATGAGAATATGCCTGGAATTAATGGTTTAGAGACGTTGTCAGAAATCAAACAATTGCAATCTAATTTACCCGTGGTAATGATTACAAAAAGTGAGGAAGAATATATCATGGAAGAAGCTATTGGTTCTAAAATTGCAGATTATCTCATAAAACCTGTAAATCCCAATCAAATTTTATTAAGTCTTAAAAAAAATCTTGATCATTCTAGATTAATTTCAGAAAAGACCACCTCCAACTATCAACAAGAATTTCGAAAAATATCGATGGATTTAATGTCTGTCAATTCACATGAAGATTGGGTGGAATTGTATAAAAAATTAGTGCACTGGGAACTTGAATTGGAAAACATTAATGACTCTAGTATGCTTGAAATTCTGGAAAGTCAGAAATCTGAAGCCAATAACTTATTTTATAAATTTATTAAAAAAAATTACCAAGAGTATTTAACGTCATCTAATCAACCCACGTTTTCACACACGATGTTCAAAAATTATGTTGTACCAAATCTATCTGATGATCAAGGTGTTTTATGGATTGTAATTGATAATTTGAGATACGATCAATATCGAATGTTAGAACCTTTAATAAATAACTACTATAAAAAAGAAGAAGAATATTCATATTATAGTATTCTACCTACCGCTACTCAATATGCAAGAAATTCTATTTTTTCAGGTTTAATGCCCTCTGAAATGGAAAAAAAACATCCAAAATTATGGAAAAATGATACAGATGAAGGTGGTAAAAATATGTTTGAAAATGAATTTTTGAAACATCAAATTAATAGATTAAATCTTTCAATTAATCATGAATATTATAAAATCACTTCTTTAAAAGATGGGAAAGAATTAGCCACCAATTATAATGGAACCAAACAGAATGATCTAACTGTTTTAGTATATAACTTTGTAGATATGTTATCACATGCTAAGACAGAAATGGAAGTTATAAAAGAACTCGCAGGAGATGACAAAGCTTACAGATCTTTAACTGTTAGTTGGTTTAAAAATTCACCTTTGTTTGAAATAATAAAAAAAGCACAACAACTGAATCAAAAGCTAATTATTACAACAGATCATGGAACTATTAATTGTAAAAATCCAACTAAGATTATAGGTGATAGAAATATAAGTTCTAATTTAAGATATAAGACAGGTAAAAGTATTTCGTATTCAGAAAAGGATGTTTTTGCTGTAAAAAATCCAAAAGATATATTTTTACCTAGTATTAGTTTTAATAGCCCATTTATCTTTGCGAAAGAAGACCTGTTTTTTGCTTACCCAAATAATTATAATCATTTTGTAAATTACTACAAGAATACATATCAACATGGAGGAGTTTCTTTAGAGGAAATGATAATTCCATGCGTTGTATATAGCCCTAAATAATTTTCAATCTCTATGAATAAAAACTACTCGTTATTAAATTTGAATCAAATTGCAAAAGATATCATAAAAAATTCTAAGCATAAAGTTCTTTTGTTTCATGGAGAGATGGGAGTTGGTAAAACAACACTAATAAAGGAAATTTGTAAAGAATTAGGAACAGATGACATCACAAGTTCTCCAACTTTTTCTATTGTTAATGAGTATATTACATTAAATGATGAAACTATTTATCATTTTGATTTTTATAGATTAAACAATGAGGAAGAAGCTTACAATATCGGTGTTGAAGATTATTTTCATACAGATGCTTGGTGCCTTATTGAATGGCCTTTAGTAATTAAAAATTTACTACCTTTAATAACAAATAATATTTATTTAACGAAGTTAGATGATGACCAACGTAATATTCAACTTAAATAAATTATGAGTGCATTCTCTCCATTTAGTAAAGAGGAATTAATTCCTCAGACAGAAATGTTAGAAATAAAAAAACAAAAAGGGAAGTTATTTATAGGGCTCCCCAAAGAAACTCTTTTTGAAGAGAGAAGGATTTGCTTAACTCCAGATGCCGTCTCTGCCTTAACCAACAATGGTCATAGAATTGTTATTGAAGTTGGTGCTGGAGAAGGTTCTAATTATTCTGATAATGAATACTCTGAAGCTGGTGCTAAAATATCTTATGACACCAAAGAAGTTTTTTCCTGTAGTATTGTTTTAAAAGTAGCTCCACCTACACTGGACGAGATCGCTATGATATCTCCACAAAGTATCTTAATATCAGCACTTCAGATTAAAACCCAAACAAAAAGCTATTTTGAAGCGCTTTCAAAAAAAAGAATAACAGCAGTTGCTTTTGATTATATTAAGGATGAACACGGTGTCTATCCAATTGTTAAATCCTTGAGTGAAATTGCTGGAACAGCTTCTGTAATTATTGCTGCAGAATTAATGAGTAATCTAAATAAAGGTAATGGACTGCTATTGGGTAATATTGGAGGGGTGCCACCAACCGATGTTGTAATTATTGGTGCCGGTACAGTTGGTGAATTTGCAGCTAGATCAGCCCTAGGTTTAGGAGCTAGAGTAAAAGTTTTTGACAACTCAATAACTAAGCTAAGAAAATTACAACATTGTTTAAATACTCCTATTTATACTTCTACAATTCAACCAAAAACATTAGCTAAAGCTTTACGAAGATGTGATATAGCAGTGGGATCAATTAGGGGAAAAGAGCGTACACCAGTAGTGGTTTCTGAAACTACAGTTCAGACTATGAAAAAAGGTGCAATTATTGTAGACGTTAGTATAGATAGAGGAGGCTGTTTTGAAACATCAAATATAACCTCTCATTCCAATCCTACTTTTGAAAAACACGGAGTTATTCATTATTGTGTACCCAATATACCTTCTAGATATGCTCGAACTGCATCTTTTGCAATTAGCAACATGTTTACCCCTTACCTTCTAAATATTGCTGAAGAAGGAGGTTTTGAAAACGCGGCTAGATTTGATAAAACCATTAGAAATGGTATGTATTTTTATCATGGCGTTTTAACTAATAAAACCGTTTCCGAATGGTTTGATTTACCATTTAGAGATATTAATTTAATTTTTATATAATATCCCCCGGAATATAGGTAGTTTGAAATTTCATTATTTCTTACGATTGTATGCTTACCCCTAGCTATTTAACTTTACGTTATTGAAATTTTCAATGAGCACAATTAATAATTGTAGAATAATATCGTTTGAGAAAAATAATTTTTTTTATTTTAATGTGTAATATTTACATCTGTAATTCTCAAGGAATTATTGTCGATGATGCTGTTTTCTCTTCTGAATTACTAGTAGATTTATTACTCAACAATTCCTGTGCAACGAGTTCGAATATTAACGTTTCTTCAAATCAATCCGTAGCCTATTTCAATAATAATGATTCTTCTTTTCCAATTGATGAAGGCATAATTATAAGAAGTGGTATTGCTAGCAATTCACAAGGGAGCTATACAGGAAATAATCTTAGCACTCAAATAAATACTAATAGTGATTTAGACTTAGAGGAAATTAGCAATCAAACTGGGCAATCAGTGAATATTACAGATACTGCTTATCTTGAATTTGATTTTATCCCCTATTCGACTAACTTCACTTTTGATTTTTTATTTGCGTCTAATGAATATGGAGAGTGGCAATGTGGCTTTAGCGATGTATTTGCATTCATATTAACAGATTTAACTACTGGAATTAAAACAAATATAGGACTTGTACCAAATAATAATTCACCAATATCAGTGAAAAATATTAGAGACAACCAATACAATTTGTCTTGCAGTTCTGTTAATAAGAATTTATTTAGCACCTATAATGTAAATAATCCCTTAAACTCTGCTCTAAATATGAATGGACATACTGTTGTATTGTCTGCATCATCTGAAGTGATACCTACAAACCAATACAGAATTAAATTAGTTATCGGAGATTATAACGATACTGACTTTGATTCTGCAGTATTTATAAAAGCAGGTAGCTTTAACACTCTTTTAGATTTAGGTGAAAATGAAGAATTATGTTTAGGAGATGAAATAATTATTGATTCAAATTTTAGTGATTCGACTAATTTTATTTTTGAATGGAAAAAAGATGGCGTTTTGATTGAAAATGAAACAAATTCGTATTATACTGCAACTGAAGTAGGAACGTATGATTTAATTATCACGAATTTAATTAATGGATGTGAATTAACAGGTCAAAAAACAATTACCCAATTGCAAGTAAATAACCCTGAAAATTTATTTGAATGCGAAAGTGAGACAACACCAAAGTTCAATCTATTATTTAATAATCATAGCGTGTTGGGTTTAAATCCTGAAACATACGATATTCTATATTACAATTCACAAGAAAATTTAAACAACAACATCCCTATTGACACTTCATTACTGTCAGCTTACCCATCACTAGGAGATGAAATAATATATGTTACCTACATAAATAGTGAAAATGGTAATGCATGTTCAAATGTCTTGAATTTTGAATTAAAAATAACAAATTTAAGTCCAGGCATAGCAGAGGATTTTTCAGCTTGTGAATCAGACCTTGCAGTAGATATTGTTTCTCAAGTATCAGATCAAATATTAAATACCTTGAACCCCTCAGACTACTCATTGAATTACTTTCTTACAGAAATAGATGCTGAAAATAATGTAAACGAAATTGAAAATCCTAGTAATTTTATTTTACCGTTAGCACCAACAAATCTTACTATATGGGTAAGATTTATTGAGTTAAATAATCCTGATTGTTTTGAAATCATTTCATTTCAAATCTTTATCTATTCATCACCAAGGGTAGATGTTTTTGAAGATGTCTATGAATGTGATAGTTATGTATTACCAGAACTTACAGATGGAAAATATTTTACCGAACCAGGAGGTAATGGAATTGAATTATTTGCTGGAGACATCATAACCGAAAACACTACCATATATATTTATAACTCAAATACCGAAGGATGTTTTAATGAAAGTAGCTTTAATATTTTTTTAGCAACAGAGTTTTCAATAGAAACAGAACATTGTGGAAATTTTATTGTTCCATCCTATTCAAATGGAACGTTTTACACATCAATTAATGGACCCAATGGATCAGGAACGATAATCCCTAGTGGTACAGTATTAACAGAGAGTCAAACAATATACTTCTATGTTTCTATTGAGGATCTATTTTGTTTGGATACCCCTTATGAAATTACGATACATCCATTACCAATAGTTGAGGAAAGAGAAAATGTAATTACTTGTAATAATTACACCTTACCACCTTCCGTTAGTGGGGAACAATATTTTACAGAATCAAATGGAAATGGTATTGAACTTTTTCCAGGAGATGAGATATTTTTAAGCACAACAATTTATTTGTGGAATAAAAATATAATCACAAATTGTATAAACGAAAGCTCATTTGATATTTCAATCATCGACTTAAATTTGTTTCAAGATATTAACAGTTGTGGGGATTACATCATACCTAGCTTAGAATTTGGGAATTATTTTACAGCATCTGGCGGTAATGGAGATCTCTTACAAGAAGGAACCGTTGTTAGTACATCCCAAACTATTTATTTCTATTCCGAAGAAATAACGACATTACCAAACTGTTCAGACTCCATTTCTATTGATGTGAATATTAATCCAATCCCTTTAGTTGATGAATTAAATGATGCTACATATTGTGAAAATGATTTACCAATTTTAGAACCCCTTTTAAATGGAAAATATTATACTGAATCTGGAGGTAATGGAAATCAATTATTTGCAGGAGATATCATTTATAATACACAAATAATTTACATATACAACAGTAATACATTTTGTGATAATGAGTCTAGTTTTACAATAGAAATAAGAGCAATAGCACCTGTAGATAATTTTACAGATATCTTTAGTTGTAACAATTACACACTACCTGAATTAAATAATGGAAATTATTATACAGAAGCAAATGGCCAAGGTTTACTGTTAAATGCTGGAGATATTATTGATACAACTCAAACTATATATATTTATAATTCTTTTGATGATCTTGAAGGTTGTAGTACTGAAAATTTATTTGAAGTGAATATATTAGCTGTTACTGTAGATGATGTTGAGGATGTTATCACCTGCTCTGATTATGAACTTCCTGTGTTAACAAATGGAGAATACTTTTCTGAGCCCTTTGGTGAAGGCTCTGAATTATTTGCAGGCGATTTTATTACTACATCTCAAACTATTTATATTTATAAGAGTGTTGGAGAAAGATTTTCTTGTTATGACGAAAATTCTTTTTCAGTCTCTATATCTGAAAAGCCAAACCTAGATGTTTTTGAAAGTATTGAAGGCTGTGGAAGTGTTTCTTTGCCAATTGTAGATATGCCAGGAGTTATAATTGAATATTATAGAAGACCTAATAGGGTTGACTTGATAGATCCATCAGATTACACAATAACAGATCTAGGTTCCAGAATTATTTATGTTTATGCGTATCCTTCGGGAGACCCTAGTCTTCAAAGTGTCCAGGGATGCTATACTGAAGCTTTATTTCAAGTAACCGTATACGATTTATTGGATTTAGAAATTAATGGTGGAACTTTATGTATAGATTCAGATACAGGTAATGTTATCAATTCTGTTGAATTAGAATCCGGCTTAAATTCTAACGATTATATTATCAATTGGTATTTGAACACTAATTTAGTGGGTACAGGTTCTAATTATATCGCCGAAGAAGCAGGAGAATATTTAGTTGAAACCATTAAATTAGGTGAAGAAATAGGTGCAGATTGTAATTATAAAACTACTCCAGTTCTCGTAGATAGTTCAAGTCCTCGTTTTGAGTTACAAATTTTAACAGAAGATTTCTCCGATTCTAACACAGTAGAAATTAATGTTATAGACCAAGGAATAGGAACTTATGAATTTTCTTTAGATCAATTTCCTTTTCAATCAAACCCTAGATTTTATAATATAAATTCAGGAAACCATTTTATTACAATTAGAGATACCTCAGGCTTATGTGTTTATAAAACCATAGATTTTTCAATCTTGAATTATCCCAAATTTTTTACTCCAAATAATGATGGCATAAACGACACTTGGAATATTACTGATTTACAAAGTGATTTAGATTCCAACATAATAATCTATGATAGATTTGGTAAAATTATTTCAGAAATAAAACCATTTGAGGAGGGTTGGGATGGATACAATACCAATGGAAATAAATTGCCTTCATCAGATTATTGGTTTTTAGTTAACTATTACAAAAACAATGTTTTAAGGGAATTTAGAGGTAATTTTAGTTTATTAAGAAGATAAATTAGTATCAATTATTTAAAAAAATACTAATTTTGAATCATGAATTTATTTAAACGTTTTATTTATTATTTGATAGGTGTATCCTTTGGAAGTATTGTAGTTTATTTTATTTGGAAAGGAAAAGATGTTTCTTTTGATTATGGAATGGATGCTAGGACTTTGAAGACAATTAGAACTAAAAAACTACATTATTCTGAAAATGCTAAATCAACTATGAAAGATATTGCAATTGACTCATCAGCCATTCTCTCAATTCTAAAAAATGGTGATGTAGATTTTGGAAAAAGCAATCAACATAAAAAACCGTGTCCTGAATATTTAATTAGCGGAACACATTTCGAAAAAGAATTTGAGCTTTGGATTAAACGTTGTGATTCTATTGCTACGATTGAAAAAATTACTATAAATAAATAATTTTTTTTAGTAAAGATAAATAGTTAATTCTGTCTAAAAGTCTTTTAAAAAATGATCTTTTATGTTACCAACATTTTTTATTGTCTTTTCAATCCACTGCGCATAAAGGTTTTTCTTTTCTTCGGGTGTTAAGCACCAATCAACGGAACTAGTTCTTAATTTATAGGTAAGATTTTCAAGAATTATAGCTGCAGCAACTGAGATGTTTAAACTTTCAGTAAATCCTACCATAGGAATTTTTAAAATCCCATCTGCATTCTTGATAACTTCATCTGAAACTCCAGTCTTTTCAACTCCAAAAACAAAAGCAGATTTTTTAGAAATATCAAAATCATGAACTATACATGTGTTGTTATGTGGAGAAGTAGCAATGATTTGATAACCTTTACTTTTTAGAGTATTTAAACAGGCTGCTGTATTATTAGTTTCCTTTTTATAATTATGAAATGACAGCCATTTTTGAGAACCCTTAGCAATATTTTTAGAAACATTACTCATGTATTTATTTTCAATTACGTGAACATCTTGTATACCAAAAATTTCACAAGATCTAACTACAGCACTTGAATTGTGTTGTTGATAAATATCTTCTAATACAACTGTAAAATGTCTGGTCCTATCTTTTAAAATTTGTTTAAAAAGATTTTTTCTCCTTTCTGTTACAAAACCCTCTAAATAAGTAAGTAACTTTGTATTGTTGTTTAACATGATTTAACAAACTTACTAATTTTAAAAATTCTTTGTCTTTGAAAAAAATGGTAGTTTTAACTGGTGCTGGAATGAGTGCTGAAAGTGGTATCAAAACTTTTAGAGATGCTAATGGTTTGTGGGAAGGTCATGATGTAATGGATGTTGCAACTCTTGATGCCTTTAAGAGGAATCCTCAACTTGTCCTGGAGTTCTACAATCAACGAAGAAGACAATTATTACAGGTTGTTCCCAATAAAGGACATAAGAACCTTAAAACGCTTGAAAAGTATTATGAAGTACATATTATTACCCAAAATGTAGATGATTTACACGAAAGAGCAGGGAGTTCAAAAATAGTACACCTTCATGGTGAACTAAGAAAAGTAAGAAGTACTAAAAATGAGAATGATGTTTTAGATTGGTCTAAAGACTTAAATCTTGGGGATGTTGATAAGGATGGAAGTCAATTACGTCCTCATATTGTTTGGTTTGGCGAACCTGTTCCTGAAATGGAAAAAGCCATAGAACTTACAATGAAAGCGGACCTTTTGGTTATTATTGGTACATCTATGCAAGTATATCCAGCAGCAGGATTAGTTAATTATATTTCAAAAAATACTCCTATATATGTTATTGATCCAGTACCTCCTATCGCTGAAAATTATGAGGTAACATTTATAAAAAGTAAAGCACAGGATGGCACTGAGCGTTTAATTAAGATGTTAACCGATTGAAGAATTCATATAGTTCTCCTCTTGAAATCTGACTCCCTTTTTCAATTAAATTAAAAATTTCTGTATTTTTTTCCTTTGAATAAACTTTACTTCCTTTTAAGTAGTCTATCGCTTGATCTTTTGGGTTTTCTAATAGCCACTTATAACCTTCCTCAGAAAGTAAATCTATGTCTTTATTAATTGTAATCACAATTCTATATATAGCCTCTTTTTCACATTTAAAAAGATTCACTGACTTCTGAGAAAAATGTTCTAAATACTCTACTTTGTTTAAAACATCCTCCCATACCATATCACTAAAAACACATAACTCATCCTCTACTAATGCAGAATTTTGAGATTTCATTTTATTCCATTCGTCTATATCAATTTTTTGAGTCGCTAAAAACTGAGCAAATTCTTGATGTAATGACTCAAACTGTTCCTTGGTAAGTTTTCTATATTTCATATTGTAAAAATATTCTTAGACGTATTTATTTTGCCTAATGACATAAAAATAAAAAAACTCAAACATAGTTTGAGTTTTTTTATTTAATTAAAAATGTTGTCGAATAGATTAGCTTTCAGCTACTACTTCAAAAGTAATATCAGCAACTACTTCTCTGTGTAATCTGATAGCAGCTTGGTATTTACCTAACCTTTTAACAGAACCACCAACAACTTTGATGAATTTTTTGTCAATATCAGTTCCAGTTTTGGCAATAGCTTCTGCTAAGTTAATGTTGTTTACTGAACCAAATAATTTGTCTCCAGATCCAACCTTTGAAGCAATCTTAATTTCTAATCCTTTAATTGTTTCAGCAATTGCATTAGCATCTTCAATTAATTTAGCTTCTTTAAAAGCTCTTTGTTTTACGTTTTCAGCTAATACTTTCTTTGCAGAAGAAGTTGCTAAAGCAGCATATCCGTGAGGAATTAAATAATTTCTACCGTAACCATTCTTAACAGTTACAACATCATCTTTAAATCCTAAATTTTCTACGTCTTGTTTTAAAATCAGTTCCATAATTCTACTTCTTTAATTATTTCAACATATCTCCAACGTATGGCATTAATGCCAAGTGACGAGCTCTTTTAATAGCTTGTGCAACTTTACGTTGATATTTTAATGATGTTCCTGTTAAGCGTCTTGGTAAGATCTTACCTTGTTCGTTAACTAAATACATTAAGAAGTTAGCATCTTTGTAATC
>ENA-UZWW01012411-UZWW01012411.1-metagenome-genome-assembly--contig:-Day-5--50m-contig-12411_pt1 | contig 12692 bp, 8 predicted proteins | sample MGYA00260348_ERZ794908 | MGnify/ENA metagenome assembly ERZ794908
GAAATTCTGTTAAAACAAGTAAGAGATTGTTGTGAGGGCGGCATCAATATTTTACAATATCGATCTAAATTGCTTCCTTGGAAAATAAGACTCGAACAAGCGAAGGAAATAAAAAAGGTGACGGACGAGTACCAAATACCATTGATAATAAACGATGATATTGATATTTGCTTACAATTAGATACTTTTGGTATACATTTGGGCAAAGATGATGAAATTATCAAAAATGCGCGTTCAACTCTTGGGGTTAATAAATGTATAGGCATGTCCTGTTATAATCAAGTGGATCGAGTAGAAATGGCAATTAGAAATAAAGCAGATTACATTGCTTTGGGAGCTTGTTTTGAAACTAAAACTAAACCTACTGCTCCTATAGTATCTCTAGAAATGATTAGTATGGTAATACAAAAATATGATATTCCTACAGTGGCAATCGGAGGGATAACTATTGATAACATAGGATCTTTGAAAGAAACGGGCATTCAATGTTTTGCTTTAATAAATAGTATATTTTCTTCTACAGATATCATATCGACAATTAAACAATTTAAGTCAAAAATTTAAGATGAATAAAAATAAAGAATTATANNGATGAAAATGATAAAGAATATATCGACTATATTAATTCATGGGGTCCCATGATTGTTGGGCATGCACACCCTGAAATTATTAGTGCAGTTAAAGATACGGCAGAGTTTTCATTGTCGTTTGGCGCGCCGACATCAAGAGAACTCACAATGGCAGAATCACTCGTTAAATTAGTTCCAAGCATTGAGCAAGTGAGATTAGTAAGTAGTGGAACTGAAGCAACGATGAGTGCGATTCGTGTTGCAAGAGGCTACACCAAAAGGGATAAAATTTTAAAATTTGAAGGTTGTTATCACGGGCATGCAGATTCTTTACTAGTAAAAGCGGGTTCTGGTGCTTTAACTTTTGGGCAACCAAGTTCTGCAGGTGTTCCTGCTGATACGGCTAAACACACGCATACCCTTGAATATAATAATGTCACAGCCCTTGAAGAATGTTTTAAAAAGATGGGCCAGGAATTAGCATGTGTAATCATTGAGCCTGTAGTCGGAAATATGAACTTAATAATCCCAAAAATAGCATTTCTAAATAAATTAAGAGAGTTATGCACACAATATGACACAGTATTGATATTTGATGAAGTGATGACAGGGTTTAGGGTGGCATTGGGCGGAGCGCAATCTCTATTTGATGTAACGCCAGATATGACGACATTAGGTAAGGTAATAGGCGGAGGATTACCTGTAGGAGCATTTGGAGGGAAGAAAGAAATAATGCAACAACTTGCCCCATTGGGCCCAGTTTATCAAGCTGGAACATTGTCAGGAAATCCAGTTGCAGTATCTGCAGGTATGAAAACTTTAGAGCTAATTCAAAAACCAAATTTTTTCGAAAACCTCTCAAAAACTACAAAATCTCTAGTTGATGGACTTATTGGGGCAGCTAGGACAAATAATGTTGAATTTTCTGCCCAAAGCGTTGGCGGTATGTTCGGTTTTTATTTTAGTGCTCAGCCACCTGAATCTTTTGAAGAAGTTATGGTCTCTGATAGAGATAAATTTAATAAGTTTTTTCATTTAATGCTTGATCAAGGAATTTATTTTGGTCCATCGGCTTTTGAAGCAGGGTTTGTTTCTTCAGCTCACAGTATGGATGATATTAATCAAACCATTCAGGCCGCAGAAGTTAGCTTTAAAAAGCTTAAATAAAAAAAGAAAAATTCGTCTAGAACATTGAATAAACAAGGAAAAAACGATAACATTGTCTTCCGATTTAATAAATAATTTTAGTAAGCATGATGCGTCATCTTAAACAAAAAAAACAAGGCTTATACAACCCAATAAATGAGCACGACTCCTGTGGAGTCGGGTTTGTAGCTAATATTCATGGCGAACAAAGTCACAAAATTGTTTCTCAAGGTCTTGAGTTATTAACTAACTTAACTCATAGGGGTGCCACTGGTTATGATCCTAAGCTAGGTGATGGCGCAGGAATTTTAATTCAAATTCCCGATATTTTTTTCAAGAATGAATTTGAAGCAGATGGTTTAAAGCTTCCACCCTTAGGTGAGTATGCTGTTGGGATGTGTTTTCTTCCACAAAGCAAAAAAAATCGAGAGTTATGCGAATCAAAAATTAAACAAATTATAGAAGATGAAAAACAAGTTTTTTTTAGTTGGCGTGATGTGCCATTTAACAATGATGATATTGCTGAGGCTGCAAAAGAAGTTCAGCCAATAATAAAACAAGTCTTCATAGAGAGAAATAAGAGCTTAGCTAATCAAGCGGCATTTGAAAGAAAATTATTTGTAATTAGGAAAAGAATTGAAATAGAAGTTGGTAAGTTATCATTAGACGATCCTGCAAATTTTTATATTTCTTCAATGTCATCAAGAACCGTCATATACAAAGGTATGCTCATGGCACATGAGGTTGGAGAATTTTTCCCAGATCTTGTTGATGAATCAGCCATATCTGCTATTGCACTTGTCCACCAAAGATTTTCTACAAATACGTTTCCGGCTTGGGAGCTTGCACACCCTTATAGAATGATTGCTCATAATGGTGAAATTAATACGGTTAGGGGAAATATTAATTGGATTAAAGCTAGGGCAGGCAAAATGGAATCAATGCTTCTAGGAGAAGATTTAGAAAAATTGTGGCCACTAATAGATGAAACTCAGTCAGATTCAGCGAGTTTTGATAATTGCTTGGAGTTATTGGTAGCTGGCGGATACAGCCTTCCCCATGCCATGATGATGCTTGTACCAGAAGCTTGGTCAGATAATCCATTAATGAATGATGATCGAAAAGCCTTCTATGAATATCATGCAACCAAAATGGAGCCATGGGATGGGCCTGCTGCAGTCGCTTTCACGGACGGGCAAATGATTGGAGCAACACTCGATAGAAATGGTCTTAGGCCAGCAAGATATTTGATGACCGATGATGGTGTTGTTATGATGGCTTCCGAGATGGGTGTATTAAAGTTTCCCGAAGAAAAAATTGTGAAAAAATGGCGCTTAGAGCCTGGTAAAATGCTCTTAATTGATTTACAAGAGGGCAGATTAATAGACGATGATGAAGTAAAAACGCTTTTATCAACAGCAAAACCCTATAAGAAAAAAATTAAGGATTCACGATTCTGTTTATCAGATTTGGCTTTTAAAACCGAAGATTTTCCCTTAAATGAGTCGATTTTAGATACTCAACAAGCATTTGGTTATTCTCAAGAAGATATCAACTTTATAATCAAACCCATGATTGAAGCTGGTATGGAACCATCTGGATCTATGGGAAATGATGCGGCACTTCCCGTGTTATCGAATAGACCTAAGTTAATTTTTAATTATTTTAAACAGCTTTTTGCGCAAGTTACTAATCCACCAATTGATCCTATACGTGAAAACATAGTGATGTCATTGATGACATTTATTGGCCCAAAGCCAAACCTATTTAATCAAACAGAGGATGATGCTTCGCCTAGACTTGAGGCGAGCCAACCAATTTTAACAATTAGTGACTTAGACAAATTAAGTTCGATCGAAAACTTAACCGATAATAAATTTAAATCTTGCACAATAGACATTACTTTTGAAATGAAAAAAGGTCAGTCGCTCGAAGCATCACTGGTGAAAGAGTTAGATAGAATTCGTAAGCTTGCAAAAGAGTCTATAGAAAATAATAATATAATAATTCTCTCTGATAGAAATTTATCTAAAACACGAATGGCTGTCCCAGCATTATTAGCTTGCTCTGCGACGCATCAATACTTGATTGCTGAAGGTTTAAGAACACACACAGGCTTGGTTGTCGATACTGGATCTGCAAAAGAAATTCATCATTTTGCTTTACTTGCAGGCTACGGAGCTGAGGCTGTATGTCCTTGGCTAACATTCAAAACCATTCATAATATTTCAGATGACTTTGTTCTCGCTCAAGATAATTATATAAAAGCCGTTGGAAAAGGCTTATTTAAAGTCATGTCAAAAATGGGCATCTCAACTTATCAGTCATATTGTGGCGCACAAATTTTCGAAGCTGTAGGTTTAAATCAAGATTTTATTAATCAATATTTTAGAGGCACGGCGACAAATATTGAAGGTATTGGAACAAAAGAAATTGCTGAAGAAATGAGCAGAATTCATCAAAAAGCATTTGGTGATGATCCTGTATTAATAAACGCACTCGATGCTGGCGGAGAATATGCTTTTAGAATAAGAGGTGAGGAGCATATGTGGAATCCTGAGTCTATTGCGAAACTTCAACATGCAACACGAACGAACCAATATGAGACATATAAAGAATATGCGCAGTTAATAAATGATCAAACTAAAAAACATAAAACATTAAGAGGGCTCTTTAGTTTTAAGAAAAAAACAGCTATCAATCTTGATGAGGTGGAGTCAGTTAAAGATATTGTAAAAAGGTTTGCCACGGGAGCAATGTCATTAGGGTCTATTTCTACAGAAGCTCATTCCACTTTAGCAATTGCAATGAACCGAATAGGGGGTAAATCCAATACAGGTGAGGGTGGAGAAGACAAAAAGCGCTTTTTCCCTATAAAAAAAGATTCATCAATCGCGGAACATTTAGGAAGTGAAATAATAGAGTCCAATTTTAAATTAAAAGCGGGCGACTCTATGCGATCAAGGATAAAGCAGGTTGCATCAGGCCGATTTGGTGTAACAGCAGAATATCTATCAACGGCTGATCAAATACAAATTAAAATGGCTCAAGGTGCAAAACCTGGTGAAGGTGGCCAATTACCTGGTCATAAAGTAAGCACATACATTGCGAAATTAAGGTTTTCGGTGCCCGGAGTAGGTTTGATATCGCCTCCGCCTCACCATGATATATATTCAATAGAAGATTTAGCTCAATTGATTCATGATTTAAAAAATGCCAATCCACAAGCAAGCATATCTGTAAAACTTGTTTCGGAAACAGGGGTGGGAACAGTAGCAGCAGGTGTCGCAAAAGCAAAATCTGATCATATTGTTATAGCTGGTCATGATGGCGGCACTGGTGCTTCACCTATATCGTCAATCAAACATGCAGGGACGCCTTGGGAATTAGGTTTGGCAGAAACACAACAAACATTAGTGCTTAACCAGTTGAGAGGAAGGGTAGTTCTTCAGGTCGACGGTCAAATGAAAACAGGACGTGATGTAGTCATCGGTGCACTGCTTGGAGCAGAAGAATTTGGTTTTGCGACAGCACCACTTGTTGTCGAGGGTTGTATCATGATGAGGAAATGTCATCTTAATACTTGTCCTGTCGGCATTGCGACTCAAGATCCAATATTAAGAAAAAGGTTTGCAGGTCAACCAGAGCACGTCGTCAATTTCTTCTTTTTCGTTGCCGAAGAAATTCGGGAAATAATGGCATCACTTGGAATTAAGAAGTTTAATGATTTAGTGGGAAGAAGTGATTTGCTTGATACAAAAAAAGGTATTGATCATTGGAAGATTCAAGGATTAGATTTTTCAAAGATTTTTCACCAACCTGATATGGGTAAAGAAGTATCAAGATACAATACAGAAACTCAATATCATGCATTAGACAAAGCGCTTGATAACGAGTTAATTAGACGTTCAAGGAATACAATAAAAACAAAAGAGCCCTGTGAATTTACGATGCCTATTAGTAATACGAACCGAACTGTAGGTACTCTTTTATCTCACGAAATTGCTAAAACATATGGAAATGAGGGGCTTCTTGATGACTCTATTAAAATTAATTTAGAGGGAACAGCAGGTCAAAGTTTCGGAGCTTTTTTAGCAAAAGGTATTACCTTTAATTTATATGGAGAAGGAAACGATTATGTCGCCAAAGGACTATGTGGCGGGAAAATTGTGATAAGGCCCCCACAAAATTTTAAAGGAATTGACGAGAAGAATATTATTGTTGGCAATACCGTCATGTATGGAGCGACATCGGGCGAAACATACTTTAGAGGCGTTGCTGGAGAGCGATTTTGTGTCAGAAACTCTGGGGCAGCTGCTGTCGTGGAAGGGGTAGGTAATCATGGCTGTGAATACATGACTGGCGGAACTGTGGTAGTTTTAGGGCAAACGGGGCAAAACTTTGCTGCAGGTATGTCAGGAGGCGTAGCTTATATCTATGATCCGATGGGAAGATTTAGTCTAAATTGTAATCCTGCTATGGTAACTTTAGAAAAAATTAAAAAAGAGAATGAACAAGCTTCTGGCCCAAGACATTTAGATCAGGCTGATGAAGAAATTCTCAAGTCTTTAGTAGAGAAACATCTGCAATATACTGATAGTAAAATTGCAAAAAAAATTATTGAACACTGGGATAAAGAGTTAGTCAATTTTATTAAAGTAATGCCAAATGAATATAAAAGGGCTTTAGATGAGATATATACCGCTTCTAATAAGGAGGCCGCATAAATGGGAAAAGTAACTGGATTTTTAGACTTTCCTCGACTTGCTGAGGGTTATGTAGCCCCCTCTGAAAGAGTAAAAAATTATAAAGAATTTGTGATGCATCTTTCAGATGAGGATGCAAAAAACCAAGGCGCACGTTGCATGGATTGTGGAATTCCATTTTGTAATAATGGATGCCCAGTAAACAATATTATTCCTGATTGGAATGACCTAGTATACAAGCAAGACTGGCTAGGCGCATTGGAGGTATTACATTCAACAAATAATTTTCCAGAATTTACCAGTAGAATTTGTCCAGCACCCTGTGAATCAGCTTGCACGCTAAATATCAATTCAGATCCAGTCGGGATCAAGTCGATAGAACACGCGATTATAGATAAGGCATGGGAAAATAATTGGGTATTACCTCAAGTTTCAAAAAATAAAACAGGAAAAAAAATAGCAATTGTTGGTTCAGGCCCAGCAGGGATGGCAGCCGCCCAACAGTTAGCCCGTGTTGGTCATCATGCTGTTGTTCTTGAGAAAAATGATCGTATAGGTGGATTACTAAGATATGGAATCCCAGATTTTAAAATGGAGAAAATACACATTGATCGAAGAGTCAAGCAAATGGAAGAGGAAGGTGTTGTATTTAAAACAAATCAAAACGTTGGTGTAAACGTTAAGCCTGACGATCTCATAGATGAATATGATGCAGTGATTCTTGCTGGAGGGGCGGAGTGGCCAAGAGACCTTCCAATTCCAGGGAGAGATTTAGATGGCGTACATTTCGCAATGGATTTCTTACCACTTCAAAATAAGGTTGTTGCAGGTGATAAATGTGACGATCAAATCATGGCAACAAATAAACATGTCGTTGTAATTGGAGGGGGGGATACAGGTTCAGATTGCGTCGGAACTTCAAACCGTCATGGGGCTACTTCTATTTCACAATTTGAACTAATGCCGCAGCCTCCTGAAAGTGAGAACAAATTATTAGCTTGGCCATATTGGCCTCTCAAGATGAGAACATCAAGTTCACATGAGGAGGGTTGCGATAGAGATTGGTCGATTGCGACAAAATCGTTTGTGGATGATGGTAACGGTAAAGTTAAAGAGCTCATTGCAAGTAAAGTTAAATGGGAAGATGGCAAAATGAAGGAAATTCCTGGATCTGAATTTAAATTAAAAGCCGACCTTGTTTTACTTGCGATGGGTTTTATTAGCCCTCAGCAAAAAATTCTAGATCTTTTTAATGTAGATAAGGATCAACGAGGGAATGCTAAAGCTGATACTGAGGGGGAGAGTTCATATGCTACCTCTAAGAAAAAAGTATATACTGCAGGTGACATGAGAAGAGGACAATCTCTCGTAGTATGGGCAATTAGAGAGGGGCGACAATGTGCTCGATCTGTCGACGAATTCTTGATGGGTACAACGACTCTTCCTCGATAAAAAGTACCTCCCTCAAATTAATGACAAAAATAATAAACGATTCTTTTCTAAAAACATTAAGAAGGGAAGCAACGCCTTATACTCCGGTATGGATGATGAGACAGGCGGGCCGATATCTACCAGAATATAGAGCATCAAGAAAAACAGCAGGAAGTTTCCTAGAGCTTTGTAAAAATAAAAACTTCGCAACGGAAGTGGCATTGCAGCCACTTGATAAATACCCATATTTAGATGCTGCTATTTTATTCTCAGATATTTTAACGGTACCCGACGCAATGGGATTAGGACTTCACTTCATAGAAGGGGAAGGACCTAAATTTAAATATCCTCTGCAAGATGAGGAAGCTATTTTTAAATTAGATATTCCTGATGTTGAGGAAAGTTTGAAATATGTGTTTGATGCTGTCAAATCAATTAAGGATGCGCTTAATGGCAGAGTCCCTCTTATAGGTTTTTCAGGAAGCCCTTGGACCTTAGCTACCTACATGATTGAAGGTCAAGGGGGAACAGATTTTATGAGAATTAAGAAAATGATGTATTCTCGACCTGACCTAATGAATCATATTTTAAAAATAAACGCCGAGACAGTATCAAGATATCTAGCTTGTCTAATAAAAGCGGGGGCTGATGTGGTCATGTTGTTTGATACCTGGGGAGGTATTCTTTCTCATCATGAATATGAACATTACTCGTTGAATTATATGAAAGTCATTATTTCAAATTTAAATATCTTAGGTTTTGAGAAAATCCCTAAAATTATTTTTACTAAAGGCGGTGGCCAATGGATTGCCAAACAAGCAAAGATTGGTGCTGATGGCATAGGTTTAGATTGGCAAACAAACTTAAATAAAGCAAGGAACGAGGTTAACGATCAAATTACATTACAAGGTAACCTTGACCCATCAATTTTATTGTCTGAACCCAAAGTAATTGAAGCAGCAGTAAAAAAAGTGCTAGATGATTACGGAGTTGGTGAGGGGCATATTTTTAATTTAGGACATGGTATTTCACAGTTTACGCCGGTAGAAAATGTTTCAGTAATGCTTGAAACGATAAGAAAATATAGTAAACAATTCCATTAAAATCTACTCTCTTTTCAGTGATAATGAATTAATACAGTACCTTAATCCTGATGGCTCAGGTCCATCTGGGAATACGTGACCAAGATGAGCATCACAGGAATTACACGTCACTTCAATTCTTGTCATCATATGAGTCGTATCAGCAGAATAAGCGATTGAGTTTTCTTTAAGGGGTTGTGTGAAAGAAGGCCAGCCTGATTGTGAATCAAATTTCTCAGAGGCATCAAAAAGAAGTGTTCCACAGCAAGCACAAGCATAGATTCCAGGCTCAAAACGTGAACACATTTCTGAGCTAAAAGCATGTTCCGTTCCTGACTGCCTTGTTATATAAAAAACATCATCACTTAATAATTTTTTCCATTCTTCTTCAGTTTTGATAACTTTATTTTCAGGTGCAGTTACACCATTTTTTACAAAATCTTCAATGTCTTTCCAAGTAAGCATATCGATGAGTTAGTGAGTAGTTTTAGAATCAATACCAATTCCGGTCTGGGATCTAAAATATTGAGAATCGAATTTTTTAATTTCTTTATATCCATTTTCGGATTTATCGAATGTACAAATTATCCAAATAGTTATAAATGTTATTGTCATGGAAAATAAAGCCGGATATTTATAGGGAAATATTGGGCTAGAGTTTCCTAAAATATCTACCCAAACAACCGGACCTAAAACGACAAATGTGATTGCAGAAAATAATCCAAGAGAACCTCCAATGGCAGCCCCTCTAGTTGTAAGCTTTTTCCAGTAGATTGAGAGTAATAATAACGGAAAATTTGCACTTGCCGCAATTGCAAAGGCGAGCCCAACCATAAAGGCAACATTCTGATTTTGAAAAATAATCCCAAGATAAATAGTTAAAATACCAAGCAGTATAGTTGCTAATTTTGAAACAAACATTTCATTTTTTTCACTTTGTTTTCCTTTTAGAAAAGCATTAGCATACAAGTCGTGTGAAATTGCAGAGGCACCTGCGAGTGTAAGGCCAGAAACCACAGCCAAAATTGTGGCAAATGCTACAGCAGAAATGAAGCCTAGTAATATTTCTCCCCCTACAGCATCGGCTAAATGAATTGCAGCCATATTGTTGCCTCCAATTAGAGTGTTAGAGGTATCAAGATATGCTGGATTATTTGAAATTAAAATGATGGCACCAAAGCCAATAATAAATGTTAGCAGATAAAAGTAACCGATAAATCCAGTTGCGTATGCAACAGATTTTCTTGCTTGTATGGCATTTGGGACTGTAAAAAATCTCATTAAGATATGAGGTAGACCGGCTGTACCAAACATTAAAGCAAGACCTAGTGAAACTGCTGAGATTGGATCTGAGATTAAGCCACCCGGAGATAAAATAGTAATACCCTTTTTATGAATACTTGTAGCCTCATTAAAGAAAAAATTTAAATCAAAATTAAATTGAAATAACACAAGTAATGCAATAACAGTTGCGCCAAACAATAATAGAATGGCTTTGATGATTTGCACCCACGTCGTCGCCAACATGCCACCAAAAGTGACATATAAAATCATTAATCCCCCAACAATCATGACAGCTGCGTAATAAGGTAATCCAAAAAGAATTTCAATAAGTTTGCCTGCCCCTACCATTTGGGCAATTAAATATAAAATGACGGTGGAAAGTGATCCACACGCGGCTAAAATCCTAATGGGCCTCTGGTTAAGCCGAAAGGATACAACATCAGCAAAGCTATATTTGCCAAGATTCCTTAAAGGCTCAGCAATTAATAAAAGAATAATTGGCCAACCAATTAAGAAACCAATTGAATATATTAATCCATCAAATCCTGTTAAATATACCAGCCCAGAAATGCCTAAGAAAGATGCAGCAGACATAAAATCTCCAGATATGGCTAATCCGTTTTGTAAGCCAGAAATATTCCCACCCGCTGTATAAAATCCATCTGCAGTTGAAGATCTTTTTGAGGCCCAGTAGGTAATGAAAAGGGTGACAGAAACAAATAAAATAAACATGATGATGGAAATATGATTGTTCCCACCATTACCATCAGTGGCTAGAGAAAGAGTGCTAAATAGTAAGATAGATAAAATTAATTTATTCATTATTTTTGATAGCACTAATCTGTGGTTCAATAAATTTGTTGGCTAGATAAACATATATGAGTGTAATGATGAATATCAATAGAATAAGAACTAATCCTAAAAAAATCCCTAGGGAAATATTAGTATCAAAAATAAGAGGACTAAACATTACTGGTTTAAATGCAATGACACCAATAAAAAAGAAATAAGGGGATATAGTTAAAAATAAAAGCGGGCGAATTATTTTTGACCTCAATTTAATTAGAACATTGAGCTGATCTTTATAATTTGACTTCATAAGATAAATTGTTAACCAAAAAAATAAGGTTACAGGATTGAATTCATATAACCAAATTAAAAATAATGACGCTATTTAAATAGTTCTTAATGCTTTATATATTCTCTGGTGCGTTTTATTTGCAATAATTTTTCTATTTTTATTATTTGATATTACTGGAAGCACAGATATGTGTGCAGTTAAATTTTTTATCCTTATTGAGCTTAACATTGATTGGACAAGACTAATATCTCCTGCATAAGAAGGAGCTGAAGTAAATTTACCATCAGAGGTATATCGTATGGCCAAAGGTAAAATACTTACATTACAATTTATAGCCGTTTGAAAAAAATTACTTTTAAAGGGGAGTAATTTAGATCCATCCGTTGCAAAACCTTCAGGAAAAAAAATTACGCTATCCATTTTATTTAACTTTTTCTCAATTTGGTTTGATGCAATTGTGAGTGATTTTTTGTTACCTCTTTTTATATAAATCGTATCAGCACTTTTAGTTAGTTTTCCAATAAGTGGCCATCTTGCTACATCACCCTTTGATAAAAAAGAAATAGGGAAGATGGAGTTGATTAAGAAAATATCTATCCATGAAACATGATTACTAACAATTAAAAAATGTTTACGGGATAAAAGTTTGTTTAAATCCCGGTTTACTTCCAAATGAATTTTTAGGATATTTAGAAGTCTTCTTGACCAGTTTTTTATGTATTTCTTTTTCGGTTTTTCATTGATATACAAAATATATAGTGCTTGAAGAAAACCATAAAAAAGATGAATGATGATTAAAGAAAATTTAACCATTTAAAACTTTATATTTTCTTCAATGAATTCATTCAGTTTTTGGAAGCTTATAAACATTTATATAATCACCCTGAGAAAAGCCCATAATTTTATTGCCACCTGCAACGACAGCGATATATTGTTCCCCGTCTATAAAGTAGGTGATGGGCGGTGCATTAACTCCAGCATCAATATAAGTTTGCCAAAGTAATGCTCCAGAAGCCGCATCAATGGCATTAAAATTTCCATTGCCCTCACCCACAAATACTAAACCCCCTTTGGTAGATAAAGTTCCTCCAACAAGTGGCTGCGGTGTTTTATATTGCCATTGTATTTTACCTGTTGATAAATTAATTGCTGAAAGCAGACCCCACTGCGGATCATTTGTTGGCTCTGAACTAGTATATTCAGTAATTCCTTTTTCAGTATTTTTTTCGTGGAGTGTATATTTGATTGGAGCATGAATGCCTGACACAAAGGCAAGGTTTAAATCTGAATTAATGCTTATAGGAGACCAATTGGAACCCCCTAAAATACCAGGGTAGATAATAGTCCCCTCCTTTGATGCCCCAGCAAAGAGATTACTCTGGGGTACAAATGC
>ENA-UZWW01002445-UZWW01002445.1-metagenome-genome-assembly--contig:-Day-5--50m-contig-2445_pt1 | contig 12686 bp, 11 predicted proteins | sample MGYA00260348_ERZ794908 | MGnify/ENA metagenome assembly ERZ794908
ATTCATGAAACGAATTTAAAAAAGCAAGGAATGCTAGGACTTACATTTAGCAATGAATCTGATTATGATTTAATTAAAGAAGATGATCTATTTAATTTTATAGACTTAGAATCATTTAGCCCAGAAAAGCAAATAACTATAGAAATAGTTCATTCGGATGGTTCTAAAGATTTAATAAAAGCCGAACACACTTACAACGCTCAACAAATTGAATGGTATAAAGAAGGTTCTGCTTTAAATCTAATTAAAAAAGGAAACTAAAACTTATTCAGGAGCAATTTCAAACTCAAGACCATCTAAATCTTCAGTGATTGGTATTTGACACCCTAATCTAGAATTAGGCTTTATATGAAAAGCTTCGGATAGCATAGCCTTTTCATCTTCAGAGATATTTACAAGTAAATTTTCAGAGTATACATAAACCTGACATGAAGCGCACATGGCCATACCTCCACAAATACCCTCAACAGGAAAGTCATAACTCTTGCAGACCTCCATTAAATTCATATTCATATCGGTTGGAACAATTAGAGAATGCTTTTTTTTATCTCTATCTATGATATGAATTGTAATGTCTGACATTTTTAATTTAAAAAAAAGGAAAAGAAAACTATCTATTCCACATGTCTTGTTCAAAGTCAAGAATTTCTTTTTTAATTCTTTGAGATTCTAATATAGACTCTAAACCAGGGACTTTATAGTCTTTAATTGATCTATCGCCATATACATTATCCTCTTTGTATATAAAGGAGCTAAAGCGTCTAGAAACTAATAGCTGATCAAAAGATATACTACTTGCATTATTTTTGTCATTGAAAACTTTTTCTTCATGTAGAATTTTTCTAACACTAGGATACCATATCCAAAAAAGATCTGTATTATTCTTTCCATCGTCATCTTTAAGGTTTTTACCAACAGGCATTAAACCAAGTAATCTGTATTTCATTTCTCCTTGTCTTTTATCAAAATACCACATACCTTTTATTCTGTAAGCAGTAATATCGATAGACTTAAGCTCTTCAGCAGGTGTTTGAACTCCATTAATAAGCTCTGTAAAAGAAACAACTTCCATAACATCAGCAAAAGACATCTTATCTTTAAAGTTGTCGTTTCTGTCAAAATAAAGTTCCGTGATTCTCTTGTTAATTATATTTTCTTTTAAAATTCTCCATAAAGACTTTCTATTCTTTTCGTAAGTCTCATCGTTTACAGGAAATAATAAAGGGAAGTTTAATTTTTCGTTTAAATCGATTTTTTCATAAACTATTTTTGACCAAAGAATATCTCTCTCATCAATGTAATTAAATTCAAGAAAAGAATCATTATCAGATTGTTTTTGATCATAATTCTGAATTCCAATTTCAGAGGGTGTTGATGCATTTAATATATTTGCTTGTGAAAAAACATTTACACTAAACAATACACAAAAAAGAAATATTAAATTTTTCATTCAAGTATTACTATAAAATCGTTTACAATATAGTTAGGATTTATAAAATCACCATCCTTAGCGTTCGCTTTAATATTAGATATTCTAACTACTGTCCCTCTACCCTGACTATTTATATCCGCAACGGCTTTAGAATTATTTCTAGCAGTATTACCTTTTACAGACTTAGATGGAGAGTTCCCAACTTTAATATCAAAAGAAGTAACTTCTATAACAAAATCGTATAAAAAGTCTTTTGGCTTATTACCTGTGATCATTCCATTGGATAAGTATCTTTTAGGAATATTTTGAGTAGGCTTATAATAATTGTCATTTACCTTAACAGAACCAACACCTGGTGGTGGCTCTAAAATTCTAAACTCTCCACCGTCAAATTGTTTTCTTTTTCCATTTAACACACCTGAAACTGAAACTTTCATAGATTTTTTAGAAAAGTCACTAGTAGGAACAGCACCCCATCCTCCACTTTTAAGTTTTATAAATTCACCATTATTACTAGATGGTCTTATAGAACTTTCTGCAACACCTGGAATAGATATTGAAGAAGGATTCCTTAGTCCTCTATAAAAAACTTTCATATTATCAGCAGAAACTACTGCTGAGTTGGGTTCTTTAATAACGACTATACTTTGGTTTACAGGGATAGAAACTAGTTCTTGACTGTCAGCGTTTCTTTTAGTGATAGTTCCAGTTAACTCGTAAGTTCCTGGTGAGGACAGCTTTTTATTTAAGACGACCTTTCCACTTTCAATATTATACTCACTAGAACGTAGAGATTTTCCATTAATAAATAAATCTACTTCATCTGGCTTGAAGCTTTCGTCTTTTTTACCCATTACTACAGCAGCATCAATAACATCAGTTGTGTAGTAAACAGGTTTAGTAGTTTCTAAAAGAGTTTGAAAGGTATTAAAATTAAGACCTTTATTTTGTACGGCGTTTAGTATTTGAGTTAATACTTTATTTTCAATATACCTTATGTCTGACTGAATCTTAGTTAATTTTGAAATTGAGGCAATCATTGGAAAGCCTTGAAAATTATAATTTAAAAATGGTGATTCTGTTCCTTCACTTGTAACAACTTTTTCAGAATAATTGAATCTATTTGATAAATCATCTTTAATTGAACTAAAATCATAATTTATTTTTGTTTCCTTATTAGAGTTTAGTTCTCTGTCAGCTATTTGATCTAAAGTTTCATTAATTGAAAAAGGAAAATTGATAAACTTATCCAAAAATAAATCTCCTTTTTCTGTGTATAAGTCACCAGCAAAAAAATAATCATCAAGAGTTTGAGATTTATCCATTATTTGATAATCAGTCATTACAATAATAGAATCTCTATTAGATTTTACGCTAACCTCTTTTAAATAATTATTTTTATCAGAACTTATTAGAGAATCTTTAATATTTTGAACAAAGTCGTATAAATCATCAGAAACATTTTTCATTTCTCCAACCATCTCTGCAGCAATTTTGTAATCTAAATTGTCAGAATTTGAGCTTATCTGATCGTAATTTACTTTTGAAGATGACTCTAATTCAACAATTGAGGACTCTAAATCATCATTTAAAATACCAAGGGTTGCTAAAACCTCTTTACTAATATTTAAAGCTAACATAGCAATAAACACTAGATATAAAAGGTTTATCATTTTCTGTCTAGTAGATGTTTTTCCAGCCATATATTATTTATTCATACCTTCAAGCATTGAAGAATACTTAGCATTAAGCTCGTTAATAGTTGCCTTCATTTTATTTAATTCTTCACCTAAACCTTCAGGAATATTCATTGAGGAAGTTGAAGAATTTACCTCACTTAATGATTTATTTAATGAATCATACAACTCATTTATACTAATAAGTTTAGAAGCTGCAGAAGAAAGATTATCATTATAACTATTTAAATTTTCATTAATGTCTTTTGGAACATTAAAAGATTCCGTTGCAGCTGTTGCGGCACTTAAATTTTTGTTCAATGAACTTAATCCACTAACGGTTTGATCAACTGCTTGTTGTAAGGATTGAGTTTCTGCCTCTATTGTTTGAAGGCCTGCATCTTCAACAGAAGAATCTCCTGTCATATAACCTTGAATACCAGAAATAGAAAAAATTATAGCTTCAACTACAAGTCCAACAGTTAACCAATCGTTACCTGTGAAAATAAAATCACTATGCGTTATTTTCAATAAAGCACCTATAATTACAATAGACGCACCTACACCAAATAATAGTTCTATAACATTTTCTGGTAAAAACTTTTTTCTTTTGTTTGCCATAATTTTTGTTTTACAATTGTGTTGCAATAATTAGACCATCATTAACAGTCATGGTTTAAAATATTTTATTTTGATTTTTATCAATTCCTATATCTTCACCCAAGTAGTCTTGAACTGTTCTAAAACCAATGTAGGATCTCTTTTGATCTTTATATTCGTAATCTCTGGAGCTTACTCTTAAAAAATAAGAAACATCTTTCCAAGACCCACCCCTTATTACTTTTCTTAAATTGGTAGAATCAGAAATATTAGGATTCAAGCCTGAATCAAACGTATACGAGCCTTTGTCATAGGATGATTCCGTCCACTCAGAAACGTTTCCAGCCATATTATAAAGCCCAAAATCATTTGGCCAATAAGATTTCGCTTCAACAGTGTACAAAGCATTGTCAGCAGCATAATCACCTCTGTTGGGTTTGAAATTAGCTAAAAAACAACCTTCAGCATCAGTAGTGTAAGGACCTCCCCAAGGATAAGTTCCAGATTCAATACCTCCTCTAGCAGCATATTCCCATTCAGCTTCACTAGGAAGTCTGAACGAAGCCACTCTTTGACCATTTTTTGATTTTAATTTTTGATACTTGTTTTTATACATTGTTCTCCAATGGGCAAAAGCCTTTGCTTGCTCCCATGAAACTCCAACAACTGGATAATCTGAATAAGCATCATGCCAAAAATAATCATTATGCATTGGCTCGTTATAACTGTAAGAAAAATCTTTTATCCAAGATGTTGTATCTGGATAAATTTCGATTGACTTTTCCTTGAAAAACTCTTTTCTTGACTGACTTTCAGACTTGATAGCAGCTTCTGCATCAAAGGTGGTGTAGTTATAAACTATTTGTTTGGTATCAAATATTCTATCGGAATTATAAGACTCTTCTTTTGGTAAATAAAATCCAGTACCTTCAATAACACCTTCCATAACTTCTGCATAAGCTAAATCAGGATATTCTTCTCTTTCCCAATTAATATCTATATCGAAGTTTAAATTAAATGTTTTTTTATCATAAGGGTTTATACCAAAAGAATTTTGCTCTTTGTAAAGTTCATAGCCACTTTTTTCATCATCACTAACCTCAGAAATTGGCTGATATATTGGAAAGTAAGAATTTATACTATTATCTTCATCTAATTGTTCTTGAGTCGGAGTCTCTCCTATTTCTTCAAGAGCACGTACAGCTAAGGCTTGTCTAACTATCGAATCTCTAACCCAGCTTACAAATTGTCTGTATTCTCCATTTGTAATCTCAGTCTCATCCATATAAAATGCTTTTACTGAAACTGTACTTACTGGAGCATTTTGAAGTCCTACAACATCGTCGTCAGACATACCCATTAGAAAAGAACCACTAGGAATTAAAACCATTCCAGAGGGTTTGTCTGGATAGAATTTAGAACTTTTAACACCGACCAATTCTCCTCTATCTGAATTTGAACAACTTGAGACAAAAAGAATAATAATAAGAAGGTAAAATATATTTTTCACTAGTTGATTTTAGTTAACAGTTGTTAAATTTAATAATATTATTTAAATGAGCTTCAAATTTCGTACCATTTATAAAAAATTCCTTCTTAGCATTAGTAATAAACGATCAGTTAACACTTCGTTACAAGCTTTTATATAATCTTTTTTATTGCATGAGAAGGGTTCATTATTATTTGAAGCTTGTTTGTCATCTAAAAACTCAACCCACCATTTTTGTGATAATTCACTGTTATAAAATTTTAAATTAGTTCCTTCACAAAGCACATTATATTTATAACCGTTAAAGTTTTTAGATTTCGGGGTTTCCTCAATTCTTAAACAAAAACCCTCTATAAAATACCAAATTGCTTGAGATAATAATGAACTTGAAATACTGCTGTTTAGAAGTTCAAAAAAACCAATAGCAGATATAGAATTACTAAGTCCAGCATACCTGCTTATTGAGCATATTTGATCACTCTCAAATCCATTAGGAAAATTATGTGCAAAATTTAGTTCCGATGCTTTTATGGATTTAAAATCAATCGATAATAAATGAGTATCTCTTAAAAGTGGTTCAACCTTTTGAATGTCTCTATTTATTTTACCAATTCTATGAAATTCAAAATTTAATTTATTTAATAAATCCATTTCCTCTTGAGAATTTAAAAATGTCTGAAACCCTATATTGCAAAAATGGTTAAGACAATTATTCTTATCCATTATAATTTTAGACATGTATGAGTTTGAATTAAATTCTTTTTCAATTTTTCCAAAATCAAATCTATTATCAATAGAACTAATATTTAAGGAAGTATGAATTTTAGATAAAGATTGATACAAAGGATAGGCAAAATCATTTCCTCCACCTACAATAATTAACTTTATATTTTGCTTTATTAACTCCTCACTTATTGCCTTAAATGCGAAGTATGTGTCATTATAATCATCTCCATTTATTAAATCCCCTAAATCTAGAATATTAACATTCCAATCTCCATAATAAAGAGAATAAAACTCTTTTCTAAATTCATCTAAATCAATAAAATTAGATTTTATTTCAACTGAATTTCTGTATTCTTTAATTCCAATAATAGCAATATCAATTTTGTTGTAATTAAACTTCTTAGTATCGTATAATTCAATTTTAGTACCCAAACTATCGTTTGGAAGTTTATTTTTAAAATCGATAAGTTTTTTACTTATTGGAGATAAATAGTCACTGGTCATAACTATTTCTTTGACTTAGATTTTTTAGCTTTTTTCTTTTTAAAGAAATCACCAACATTGTCCTCATTAAACTTATCTAGATCTGTACCCTTAGGAAATTCTACTTTAACTTTACCTTTTATTAAATTAAACCTTCCCCATCTAGCTTTTTCTAATCTAATACCAAGATCGTCCCAAACCTTTAATAGTTTTTCAGCTTCCTTTTTCTTTTTAAGTTCAATTAATTCAAAACAATCTTTTTCACTAAGATTATCAAAATCATATGATTTATTAACGTTGATAAATAAACCATTCCATTTAATAAATGGTCCAAACCTTCCTTTTCCTTTGCTAATATCAAAACCTTCATAAGTAGCAATTGGAGCGTCAATTCTTCTTTTTTCTAAAATAAGCTCAATAGCTTGTTCTAAAGAAACTTCAAGAGGACTTAAACCTTTGGGAAGAGATACAAATACATTATTATGTTTTACATATGGTCCAAACCTACCTGCATTAGACTCTACGCTTAACTCTTCAAAATCTCCTAAATAACAAGGCAGTTTAAAAAGTTGCATTGTTTCTTCAAATGTAATTTTACTTATTTTTTGATCAGGAAGTAATCCAGCGAATATCGGCTTTTCTTCTTCGTCTACAGTTCCAATTTGAGCCATTGGGCCAAATTTACCAAGCCTTACACTTACTTTTCTTCCACTAACTGGATCAACTCCAAGAATTCTTTCTCCAGTTTCTCTGGTTGCATTTTGTTGTACGTCTTCTACTGTTGTATGAAACGGACCATAAAAATCTTTTAAAATACTTGTCCATTCAATATCTCCATTGGCAATTTTATCAAAATCTTGTTCAACACTTGCGGTAAAATTATAATTTAAAATATTTTGAAAGTTATTAACCAAGAAATCTGTAACAATCATCCCTACTTCAGTGGGTACTAATTTACCTTTGTCAGAGCCTGTGTTTTCGGTTAATAAAGAAGTTTTTATTTCATTATTTTGAGTAAAAAGTTGTCTATAATTTCTCTCATGTCCCTCATAACTACCCTTTACAACATATTTTCTATTTTGAATAGTTGTAATTGTTGGTGCGTATGTGGATGGACGTCCAATTCCTAATTCTTCTAATTTTTTAACCAAAGAAGCTTCAGAATATCGATATGGTGGTCGACTAAACTTTTCGGTTGCTGTTATTGAGTTACTATATAATTGAGCCCCTTTTTGAAGATTTGGAAGCAGTCCTTGAGAATCGTCGTTTTCATTATTATCAATTCCTTCAATATAAACTTTTAAAAATCCGTCAAATTGAATTATCTCACCTTTACAAGTAAATTGATTTTCGTAATTGTCGGATGAGATTTTCAAAATAGTTCTTTCTAAAATTGCGTCACTCATTTGAGAGGCGATAGTTCTAAGCCATATTAAGTTATAAAGTTTAATTTGGTCAGACTCCATATTAACTTGTCTATTTTCAAAATTGGTAGGCCTGATGGCTTCGTGAGCTTCTTGGGCTCCTTTGTTCTTATTTGAAAACTTTTTTCTTTTGTGATAATTTTCACCATAAGTCTTAGAAATAACTTTTTCAGCAGCATTTAAAGCATCATCAGAAAGATTGACACTGTCGGTTCTCATGTATGTTATATTTCCTGACTCATATAATCTTTGAGCAGCAGACATTGTTCTACTTACTGAGAATCCTAACTTTCTAGAGGCTTCTTGTTGCAAAGTAGAGGTAGTAAATGGAGCTGATGATGATTTTTTAAATGGTTTTTTCTCAACAGATGAAATTAAAAATTTTGAATCTATACTTTTTTCAAGAATACTTTTGGCTTCTTCTTCAGAGCCAAAAACTCCAGTCAATTGAGCGTCTAAAATATTATTACTTAAATCAGAAAATTTTCCTGAAATTTTAAATGAAGAAACAGGAACGAAGTCATTTATCTCATTTTCTCTGTCAACTAGTAGCCTAACTGCAACAGACTGAACTCGTCCAGCCGAAAGACCCCCTTTAACTTTTCTCCATAAAATCGGAGAAATTTCAAATCCAACTAATCTATCAATTATACGTCTTGCTTGTTGAGCGTTAACTAGATCATAGTTTATTTCTCTTGGATTTTCAATTGCATTTAAAATTGCTTTTTTGGTAATTTCCCTAAAAACAATTCTTTTAGTCTTTGNNTTTATCTAATTTTAAACTTTCAAATAAATGCCACGCAATAGCTTCTCCTTCTCTATCTTCATCACTTGCTAACCACACGGTGTCTGCTAAAGAAGCTTGTTTTTTTAACTGCTTTACAATATCTTTTTTATCAGTTGAAATTATATATTTTGGTTTAAAGTCGTTATCTACATCAATTCCTATTTCTTTGGATGGCAAATCTGAAATATGACCATAACTAGAAGAAACTTTAAAGTCAGTTCCAAGATATTTTTCAATAGTTTTTGCCTTAGCAGGAGATTCAACAATTACTAAATTTTTAGACATTTAACATAGTTTTAAAGATCACAAAAGTATATTTTTTTTTTTATTCAAAATTTAGAGCAACTAATTAATAGTACATTTTTGATTAAAATTTATACTGACATATTGTCACATATTGTTATATTTGCATAAAATTTACACAGATTATTTGACTATGAGTATTGTATCGAAAATAAATGAAAAAAAAGTTTCTAAGAAATTTTATATAGAAAGTTACGGTTGCCAAATGAATTTTGCTGACAGTGAAGTTGTCGCCTCAATTGTTTCTAAAGAAGGTTATAACTCTACCAACGATTTAAATGATGCTGATTTAATTTTACTTAACACATGCTCGATAAGAGAAAAAGCTGAACTAACAGTAAGAAAGAGACTTGAAAGCTTTAACAAATTAAAAAGAAAAAATAAAAATTTAAAAGTTGGAGTGTTGGGCTGCATGGCTGAAAGACTTAAAAGTAAGTTTTTAGATGAAGAAAAAATTGTTGACCTAGTTGTTGGTCCGGATGCTTATAAAGATATTCCTAACCTGTTAGAAGAAATTAATGAAGGTAGAAATGCTGTAAATGTTATCTTGTCTAAAGAAGAAACATATGGAGATGTTAGTCCAGTAAGACTCTCATCTAACGGAGTCACAGCTTTTGTTTCAATAACAAGAGGATGTGATAACATGTGTACTTTTTGTGTAGTTCCATTTACAAGAGGAAGAGAAAGAAGCAGAGATCCTAAAAGTATTTTAAATGAAATAAAAGACTTAAATAATTCAAATTATAAAGAAATTACTCTACTAGGTCAAAATGTAGACAGTTACTTGTGGTACGGAGGAGGATTAAAAAAAGATTTTAAAAACACTGACGAATTTGTTAAAAAAACATCGGTTAATTTTTCTAAACTTTTAAAACTTGTTGCAGAAGCATTTCCTAGTCTTAGAATTAGATTTTCAACTTCAAACCCTCAAGATATGAGTTTGGATGTTATAAAAACTATGGCAAATTATGATAACATATGTAATTACATTCATCTTCCTGTACAATCTGGAAGCGACTCAATATTAAAATCAATGAATAGACAGCATACAAGAGAGGAATACTTAACATTAATTAAAAACATTAAAAATATTTTACCAAATTGCGGAATTTCTCATGATATGATTACTGGATTTCCTAATGAAAGTGACATAGATCATAAACAAACTTTAAGTTTAATGAGAGAAGTGAAGTATGATTTTGGATACATGTTTAAATACTCTGAAAGACCTGGTACTTATGCTGCAAAAAAATTTGATGACAATGTTAAAGAATCAGTAAAAAAAATAAGATTACAACAGATAATAGACTTGCAACAAGCACACAGTCATTATAGAACTAAACAGTATATAGGTAAAATAGTGGAAGTTTTGATAGAAAAAGAATCTAAAAAATCTAACACCCATTGGGCGGGAAGAAATGAGCAAAATACGATGGTTGTTTTTCCTAAAGGATCACATAAAATAGGTGATTTTGTTAAAGTAAAAATTTTAAAATGTACATCTGCTACTTTAATTGGAGTTAGTCAAGATTTATAAAAAAAATATTATGGAATCTAGTACACAAAATATTAAACAAAGATTTGGAATAATTGGTAATGATCAAACTTTAAACAGATCTATAGAAAAAGCAATGAGAGTATCTCCAACTGATATTTCTGTATTAGTTACAGGTGAAAGCGGAGTTGGAAAAGAAAGTTTTCCAAAAATAATTCATCAATTATCTCATAGAAAACACAATAAATATATTGCCGTCAACTGTGGAGCTATACCTGACGGAACTATTGATTCAGAATTATTTGGACACGAAAAAGGTGCCTTTACTGGTGCTAATAGCGCAAGAAAAGGTTATTTTGAAGTTGCTGATGGTGGTACTATTTTTCTTGATGAAGTTGGAGAACTACCTTTAACAACTCAAGTTAGACTTTTAAGAGTATTAGAAAATGGAGAGTATATTAAGGTGGGAGCATCAGAGGTTCAAAAAACTAATGTAAGAATTGTAGCTGCCACCAATCTTGATATGGAAAAAGCAATTCAAAAAGGAAAATTTAGAGAAGATTTATATTATAGATTAAGTACAGTTGAAATAAAAATTCCTCCTTTGAGAAATAGAAGAGAAGACATTCATTTATTATTTAGAAAGTTTGCAAGTGATTTTGCAAAAAAATATAATATGCCAACCATACGACTTGATGAAAATGCTCAGCGTCTTTTGAACATGTATCGATGGAATGGAAATATTCGTCAATTAAGAAATGTTGCTGAACAGCTTTCAGTTTTAGAAGAAAAAAGAGAAGTTTCAAGTCAGTTGCTTCAATCTTATCTGCCAGAATTTAACACCACATTGCCAGCTCTAGTCAATAAAGGTAAATCAGCAGATGATTTTTCAAATGAAAGAGAGATTTTGTATAAAATTTTATTTGATATGAAAAAAGATTTAAATGACTTAAAAAAAATAACAAATCATCTTAACAGTGAAGATTATAAATCAGACATTAAAGAAAAAGATTTTAATTCATTAGAAAGTTTACACGAAAAATTAATTAGAGAAAAGGATACAGAAATTATTGAAATTAAAGAAAAAGAAAGTATTTTTAATTCAAAGGAAGATAAATATCACTTTGCAGAGGAGATAAAAGAAGAAGAAACATTATCAATTCACGATAAAGAACTGGAGTTGATAAAAAAAGCATTGGAACGAAATAATGGTAAAAGAAAAGCAGCAGCAATTGAATTAGGAATTTCAGAAAGAACTTTATACAGAAAAATTAAGCAACATGACATCGAATTATAAAATAATTACATTATTATTATTATTCTCTCTTTTATTGGAGGGTTGTGGGAATTATTCTTTTACCGGAGCTTCTATACCTGAGGGAACTGAAAGTTTTCAGGTTAATTTTTTTGAAAATGAAGCAGGTAACTCAATGGGCTCAATATTTGAACCTGGATTGGATAGAGATTTCACCATAGCTCTTCAAAATATTTTACAAAACCAAACTAATTTGCAACTTTTGAGCTCGGATGCAGATTTAATTTACGAGGGTGAAATAAAAGAATACAGAGTCAGTCCTATGACCTCAACATCAAATCTTCAAGCTTCTCAGAATAGACTAAGTGTTGGAGTAAACGTAAGATTTATAAATATTAAAAAAGAAGAAGACAATTTTGAAAGAAAATTTTCATTTTATTTTGATTACCCAGCAGAAACACAACTGTTAAATGTAAAATCTGAAGCCCACGATATTATATTTGAAAGAATTACACAAGATATTTTTAACGCATCATTAGCAAAATGGTAGACATTAGTGTAAATAATTTTAATAACCTTGTTAAAAATCCAAATGATATTAGTTTGGATCAAAGTATTGTAATAAAAAAAATAATAAAAAAATATCCATATTTTCAAACAGCCCGTATAATTGAACTAATTGGTTTAAAAAAATTTAATAATATTAGATTTAATAGTGCTTTAAAAACTAGTTCAATATACTCAACTGACAGAACAGTTTTATATGATATAATTGAACTTGATAAAGTAGCTTCTAAAAAAACTAAACCTGTTCTATCTTCAGAAAATACCAAAAACTCATTTATTAAGTGGCTTAAAGTAAGTGAACATCTTTCAAAAAAAGAATCATCACAAGAATCGCTTATAGAAAGTTTTTTAAAAGACACGCCAAAAATTGATCCTGAAAAAAATATTGTCAATACTGATTTAGCATCTGATTTTAAACTCAGTAAAAAAGAATATATGACAGAAACTTT
>ENA-UZWW01003064-UZWW01003064.1-metagenome-genome-assembly--contig:-Day-5--50m-contig-3064_pt1 | contig 12665 bp, 17 predicted proteins | sample MGYA00260348_ERZ794908 | MGnify/ENA metagenome assembly ERZ794908
GAAAAAGGATTGCCCTTCCCTAGCTGGCTTTAAAAATATCAAAATAATTATATATATTTATCAAGATTTAATTTAAGATTATCAAATGAGTCTAACCACATCATATGGTTTTCTAATCCTAGCGGTTGTTCTAGGTGTAACTTCAAATAGTTTTGCTAAAAGTGCTGAGGGATTCACTCTTATGTTTCCAAGTATTGTTACTGGAATAACGATTGTTATGTGCATGTATGCACTTTCAATGGTAATGAAAAATATTCCAATGGGTATAACTTATGCATCCTTTGCAGGATTAACAATTATTGCAACAGTATTTGTTGGTATAATAAGATTTGATCAAATGCCGAATTTATATTCAATAATTGGATTAGTGTTAATTATTATCGGGGTTTTAATGGTAAATCTATTAGGCAACAACTAAGGATGAAACCTTTATTTGGATATTTATTTTTAACTGTTGGTATTTTATCTGGAATAGCTGCTAATAGTTTTGCAAAAATATCTGAGGGTTTCACAAAGACTCTGCCAATAATTTACATGTATTTACTAATGATGGTTTGCTTGTTTTGCATTGCAAAAGCTATGCACGCACTTCCAGTAGGGTTTGCTTATTCTACTTACAGCGGATTAACAGTTGTGGGTGTAGTGGCATTCGCTATGATTAAATATAATCAAATCCCAAATATATACGCATCTATTGGAATAATTTTAATTATAATTGGTGTAGTGATGGTTAACTATTTAGGAAAACTTAATTAATTAAAATTATCTGGTAATTCGTGAACATCATCATCTGAAAGTTTAATTTCAAATTCATCCACAATATTTGATAGATCTAGAGTGGAATATAAATGAGGAAACATATTTCCATCAGAAGCTTGTTCCCAAATCAAATTGTCTAATTTTAAAGTGTTAACTTTAAGTAAAATTAAATTTGATTGATTTGAGTAATATTTGTTTAAAGTTCCTTTAACCTGTTCTTCACTAGAGAAATGAATATAGCCATCTTCGATATCTTTTTTAGATCCTAAGTAAGGTCCTGTCTCCCTAACCTTTTGCCACTCATTTTTATCAATAATTTTATAAATATGTTTAAAATTCACAACTACCAAGATGAGTTAGGTCCATTAAGAAAAGCAATTTCTTCTTCTGTAGACTGTCTTGCAAGAACTTTGTTTCTATGTGGATATCTATGAAATTGTCGTATAGCTTTTGTGTGATCTTTCCAAAATTTTTTAATCTGTACATAATCTTCATGTTCTCTTAAATATTTATTGAGTAAATAATATGCCATGTCATGATCAGTAATTTCTTCGCTATGAATAAGAGGTAAGATCATAAAAAATCTTTGACTTTCATTCATTGCTTCAAGATAGCCCGCATAAACTGCGTCGTTTACAATTAATCTTGTTTTGTGATCTTGTGCAAAAGCTTTTTTATCATCTCTAAACATATTTCTTGAAAATTGATCAAAGAGAATAACTAAAGCTAAAGCACTCATTGGTTGATCTTGCCAATCATCATATTCATTTTGACTTGCAAGTTCATAATCGTTTAAAAATTTATCTCTTATGGTTTGATCAAATGCATCATCTTTTTTAAATCTTTTATCAGCAGGTGTTTCCTTAAACCAAAAGTCTAAAATGGCTTGAGCTTTATCTGGTATCATTTTGAAACTGGTTTTAATAATTTTAGAAATTTATTATGAATAGTTTTGTTGGATGACACTAAAACATTTCCAGCATTTATTGCATCTCTATTATCCCATGTTGAAATATATCCACCAGCAGCTTTAATAATTGGTATTAATGGATGTATGTCCCAAATCTTATTTGAACATTGAATTACCACATCAACTCTTCCTTCTGCAAGATGAGAATAACTTAGGGCATCACTACAAGGAAATTGCATCAACTTTAAAATTTGAGGAATTTTTTTTTGTTTATCAAGAGATAGCCAACCATGAAATGCTGCTGAAACTTTAACATCTTTAAATAGAGCTTTCTTGTTTATAGAAATTTTTTTTCTCTTTCCATCTTGAAATACATAAGCAAGTTTATCTGAATAATTTAGATAGTATTTTTTAAGGACTGGAAAATTTGCCAATCCTAAAATTGGCCTTCCTTTGTAGTTTAATGATATTAAATTACTCCATGTTGGGTTTCCAATTACAAACGATCTAGTTCCATCAATTGGATCAATTACCCAAGTAAAATCACTCTTAGATTTTGTGTGACCAAATTCTTCACCTATAACTTGGTGGGTTGGAAACTTCTTTTTTATTTTTGATCTAATAAATTTCTCGAAAGCCTTATCGGATGTTGTTACTGGGTCATACCCTTTTCCTTTGAGCTTATTTGATACTTTAAATGTTTTATTTAACTTAGAATAATAGAATTTTGTTAATTCTAAAGCTAACTTGTTTAAGAAATTAGCATAGATAGAGTAATTTTTTGAATTAAATTGATCCACTTCAAACTCTTACTATTTTCTTTGTGTTGAATAAAGTTAAATTTTATTAAGACTTATTAATATTCTCAATTTCTTTATACAATGCACTATGATCATCATTGTCATTTCCTTGATCAACTAATGATTTGAACATTTCTTGAATTAGATTTGAAATTGGTAATTTAGTCTTAAAATCTCCTGCACATTCTAAAATATTATTCATGTCCTTTAAGTGAGTTGAGACCTTTCCTTTTGGTGAAAAATCCCTATCAATCATTCTTTTTCCATGATTTTGAAGAATTTTTCCATCTGCAAATCCTCCTGATAAAGCTTTGATAAATTTATTTGCATCCACACCAGCTTTTTCACATAAAGTAATTGCTTCTGCCACAGCACCAATTGTTACCCCAACAATGATTTGGTTTGCAAGTTTTGACACTTGGCCACTACCAATAGGACCAACTAAAGTTGGATTGCCCATAATCTTTAAAGTATCAAAAGCTTCATCAAACACATTTTGATCACCACCGACCATTATAGCTAAGCTTCCCTCTTCTGCTCCTATTGTTCCACCTGAAACTGGTGCATCTAAAAAATGAATATTTCTATCTTTTAATAACTTACCGTATTGAATTGAAATCTTTGGTTTAATGGAAGACATATCAATTACAGTAGATGAGTTTTTTAAGTTATTTAAAAATTCCTGATCACCTAAAACTTTTTCAACTGCCTCGTCATCTGTTAGCATTGTTATAACAATATCAGTCTCTTTGACTGCTTCACCTAAAGAGTTGGCTATGATTGCTCCAAGTTTTTCAAGAGGTTTTGCTTTTTCTAGAGTTCTACTAAAAACTTTTAAATTTAATTTTTTATTAATAAGGTTTTTAGCCATCGGGTAACCCATAAGACCCGTACCTATAAAAGCTATTTTCATCTTAAAAAGATTTTATTTCTTCAAGCAATTATTTACTAATATCGCCATCAAGATCCAGATCATAAAAGCTTCACCGTTAGTGAATGTGTAATCTGCACCAGCAAAACCCGCTACAATATTTATTCCATAAATAATAACAGTAGATACTACAAGACTAATCGCTAAATCTTTAATTGCACATAAGTACTTCATCGAGAAACTTTATACATATTCATGAAATATGTAAACTTGAATAATAAGTAAAAATTTTAAAAAAATATTTTTGACTAAGAAATAATGGAGAACAAATTTGATATCGAGAATCTACTAAAGCACTAGGTTGTATTCAAGAAATTTATTTGCATAAAATAAAAATAAATTCATTGAAATTCATTAGTAAGATAATTAACTTAGTAATTAAGGAGGTTATTATGTTAAAACTTACACCACCTGACACATAACTGAAAATAAGCATATTTTTCAAATACACAAAAATAAAAATCCAATTGGATTTTAAAGCCAAAGAGGCAACATAAGGGAGCTCTTTAGGTAATTAGCTTAAAGAGCGACCCCTTCTAATAAAAAATTTAACTAAACTTGATATTAAAACTTTCTAATTTTTAAGATTAACATTGGTAAGAACGTTGCTATTACAAAAGACAAAAATAATAATTGCTGAGCAATAAAAGGTGCAAAAATTTCTTTAGGCAACAACATTCCAACTAATAAACTTTTTGAAAAATCTGGAAATGGAAATAGCAAAAAACCACCAATTAGCCCGACTATAATAGATGCATATGCAGTTTTTTCATCAATACTTTTGTTATAGAAGCTTAAAAAAACTGTTAACACAAATGCACAGCAAAATAAGTCTGCCAATAAGAACAGATATAAAACGTCATATCCTTTTGAGGCAACAATAAAAGCAATTACAGATAAGAAAATAATAAAATATTTGGATAATCTTAAATAATCAGTTTTTTTATTGAGATTAAATGTTGCTTTGCCATCGACAACAAACAAACTTGAAATCGCATTTACCAAAGTATCAACTGTTGAAATAGTTAAAGCCAATCCTAGAGTAACAATTATTAATGCTAACATTTCTGTTTGTTCTTTTAATAATAATGTAAAAAATCCAAGATCTGGTCTGTTACTAGGATCTATTGAAAACGAAACCATTCCTGCAAAACCCATAAAAAAAACAATTGGCACAATAATAAAAAAAGAAATAATTAAGCTTTTTTTTAAAGTTTGCTGGTCCTTTGCAGCATATACTCTTTGCCAATTTCCTTGATGAAATAAATTAGTAGCTGCAACCGCAATAAAGAAAGTTAATCCAGCAGTATAACTTGGAATATAAGAGCCACTTAATAATTGAGGATTTTTTTCTTTTACATAACTAAAAGAAAATTCACTGCCAGCAAATGAAATAATATAAGATATGGATATTACTAAAAGAACTCCGATTACAATCATTTGAATATTATCAGTAAATATCGAGGCTCTTAAACCTCCATATAAAGTGTATGTTAATGTTGCAATAAGAACTATCAATGCCGTAATCCACAGTTCAGTTCCTGAAATATAGTTTATTAAAATAGCAACAGCGGTAACTTCTGCGCAGAGAAATATAAACATATAAAAAATAGTCATTAATAAAATTAATTTGAATAAACTTTTTCCAAATTTTCTTCTCATAAATTCAATTAAAGATGATCCTTTTGGAAATTCTTTTCTAATTTTTTTTCCTAAATAAATTAAAAAAATCATTGGAAAAGCTGTTCCAAGCGCATAACCTATAACTGCGCCTATTCCGCCCCAAGTTGCTGCTGATGCAGGACCAAATAATATCCATGCCCCTAAAGCAGATGCGACCAAACTTGTGGTTAAAGAAAATAAACCAATATTTCTATTTGCAGTTAAATAATTATTTATGCCTTTAAATTTTTTAGAATAATAAAGACCTAAAATAGCAAATATTAAACTAATAATAATTACTAACAATAATGATGTTGATTGACTTATAAAGTATGTTTTATCCATTGTTCTTCCCTTTCTGAATTACCGGACAGGTTCTTAGGGTTTAATCTCAGTCTATTACGACACCCCTTTAAGAAATTGATATTATATTTTTATAAAGAAATAAAGCTTTTTAAAAAAAATGTTTTTCTATTAAGTATTGCAAAGTAAAGATAATTAACGAAGCACAAATAATTAAAAAAACCTTTTCCTGATTGATCACAACTACTGTCCTTTGTGATTCATTATTTCAATCATACACTGCGTTGCATATTCGCGCCATTCTGAAGAACTTTTAATTTTTAAGCTATTTAAATGATCACGGTTACTTTTTATATCGTCTTTATGTTTAAGTTTATCAGCTCCATTTAAATTTTTTTCCATATTTGATAAATTGGTTTCCATCGCATTAATCCAGCTACTTCCAAGTTCTAAACATTTTTGATCATCTTTTTCATCACAAATTTGCTTAAAAAAATTAAAAATAACGTCGTCTGTCTTTATTGAAGTGTTCATTTTTTATTTATTACAAACACCAATAGAATCTGGTCCACATGTCTGGCCATTGGTCCAAGTTGCACCAATTAGGTTTGCACCTTCAAAATTAGCATTAGTGATATTTGAAGATGTAAAATTAGCCTCCATTAGATTTGAGTTTTGAAAATTAGTTTCAATTAAAGTGGCGCCCATAAAGTCAACTCTTGTTAAATTTGAACCTGCAAAATTAGATTTTTCAAAATTCGCTCCAATAGATATTGTTTCATATAGATTGGCTCTTACAAAGGTGGATTCTGGAAAAGTACCAAATGATAAATTTGAGTTCATCATAATGCTTTTATCAAAATTCACTTGAATAAAACTTGCAAAAGATAGGTTTGAATTAGGTAGATAACTTCCTTGTAGATCTTGTGCATCAGAAAATCTACAGTTAGAATAATCAACACCGTCTGTTAGCGGGTCATCACAAGCAGCATTACTGCTGGTGATGAAAAATAAACTCAATGCAATTAAAAGCATTATTCTTTTCATTCATAATGCTAACAAAGAAATTATAAAATCACAACAAGGAGAATGTTGAATTTTTTGAGATAATTTGGTTATTTCTTCTAATCTTTAAACAAGTTTTCGATTTGAGTTTCTGCATCTTGAATAGACTTTTCATAATCTAGTGCCATTTGATCAGCACTAATTACTTCAACTTTTTCAATCCCAAAAAAGTTTAATATAAATTTTAACCATGGTGTTAAAAAATCTTCAGAACTATTCAGTTTAGTTCCGCCGGAAGTAATCACTAAATAAGCTTGTTTGTTTTTAAGTAATCCTTCTCTTCTTCCATTAGGTTTAAATCTGAATGTCTCACCAATTCTGGCAGCTAAATCACACCAAGCTTTAAGAGTTGCGGGTGGTCCATAATTATAAATTGGAGCTGAGATTATAATAATATCACTCTCTTTTAACTCTTTCACAAGTTTATCTGATAGTTGAAACATTTTTTTATGCTCTTCTGTTTGATCTATTTCATCAATTTTCATTCCAGATTCTGTTAAGCCACTAACAAAAAGCATGTCATCATCTAAATCTCTATAAACAACTTCATCACCTGGTTTTTTAATTTTATCTAATAATTTTTTTGCTAATGCTCTTGAGGTTGACCCTTCTTTTCTAGCGCTTGAATCAATTTGATAAATTTTCATTAAATACTTTTTTAGCCGAAATTTTGCATAAATGGAAAGAATCTTAATATATAAAAACCAATTGTTTGCAATTGATTGGTTAAAATCAAAATTCCAGTAATTAATAAAATAATACCCCCAATTTTTGAAATTAAATTTATATTTTTCTTAAAATTCTTAGAAAATATTAAAAATTTTTGTATTAAATAACCAGAAAGAATAAAAGGAATGGCAAGACCAAGTGAATAAAATCCTAACAAAATTATTGCTCTGGATAATGTATCCTCAATTGAAGCTAAAGCTAATATAGATCCTAAAATTGGACCAATACAAGGGGTCCATCCAAAACCAAAAGCAAGGCCTATTAGATATGGAAATAAAATATTTTGAGACCTTTTAGCTTCAAATCTTTTTTCAAAATTTAAATAACTGATATTTATCAGTCCTATTAACTGTAATGAAAAAATTATAATTATAACTCCCGCAATAACTCTTAGCGCATCAGAGTTTTGTAAAAGTGTTTGACCTAAGTATGAAGCTGAAGCTCCTAGAATGATAAATACGGTTGAAAATCCAAGACAAAACAAAACTAATGGAAAAAAATCTACTTGTTTGAATTTTAAAATTTCTTGTAATGACTGACCAGAAATAAAAGATATATATCCTGGTATTAAAGGTAAAACACATGGAGATAAAAAACTGATAAGTCCTGCTCCAAATGCAATTAATAGTTCAATCATTAAATAATTTTTTATTCAGAGATAACTTTAGTTTTCTGTTGACCTAATTGATCTACTTCTAAAACCATTTCGTCTCCATTGTTTAAAAATTGAGGAGGAATCATTCCAAGCCCAACACCCGAGGGTGTTCCTGTTGTAATGATGTCACCTGGCATCAAAGTAATAAAACTACTTAAATGAGCTATAATAAAATTGAAATTAAAAATCATTAAGCTTGTATTTCCAGTTTGGTGTCTTTTTGCATTTACATCTAAAGATAAATTTAAATCATTAACATTATTAATCTCATCTTTAGTCACTAAATAAGGTCCTAGAGGCCCAAATGTATCTCCTGATTTTCCCTTAACCCACTGGCCACCTTTTTCTTTTTGCCATTCTCTTTCACTAATATCGTTACAAATACAGTATCCAAATACATAATCTTGAGCATCTTTTTCTAAAACTCTTTTAGCTTTTTTTCCAATCACCATAGCAATTTCAACTTCATGATCTAACTTTTGTGAATTTTTTGGAATAATCACGTTATCATTCGGTCCAACTATAGAATGAACAGATTTATTAAAAACTACTGGAAACTCTGGGGCTTTTGCACCCGTTTCTTCTGCATGTTCTTTATAATTTAATCCAATTGCAAAAAAATTTCCTGGATTTGAAATACACGGACCAATTCTTATATTTGAGTCTATTTCGGATAATGATTCAAAATCTAAATCTTTAATTTTATTAATTGTATTAAAATTTAATGTACTAGGATTAAGATCATTAATATGATTAGAAAGACTCCTAATTTTATTTTCTTTATCTAAAACAGCTGCAATCTCTTTATTTGGTTCACCAACTCTTAAAAATTTCATATTAACATTAAAACTTAATTAACCTTTAATACCCAGGTGAGTATACTTGACATTTAGATAATCTTTTATTGCCATTGATCCACCTTCTCTTCCATATCCACTTTGTTTAATTCCTCCAAAGGGTGCTTCAGCAATAGCTACAAAGCCTGTATTAACCGCTACAGATCCTGTCTCAAGTTGTTCGGAAGCTAAATGTGCAGTTTCCATTGAATTTGTACAAACATAACTACACAATCCAAGTTCATGATTATTAGCTCTTTCTATCACTTCATCAAAAGATTTAAATGATAGCATTGGAACTAATGGTCCAAATGGTTCTTCTTTCATTATAGTGAAATCATCTTTTACATCATCAAAAATTGTTGGTTCATAGAAAAATCCTTTGTTAAAACCAGCTGGTCTTTTTCCACCCAACAAAACTTTTGCGCCCTCTTGTTTAGTTTTTTCAACAAGAGCCTCAACTTCATTTAATCTCTTTTGAGTTGTCAACGGACCTAATTGAGTATCAGGATCCATACCATTTCCGATTTTTAATTTTTTAGTTTTTTCTATAAATAAATCTATAAATTCATTTTTCTTTTTTTCATGAATATAAAATCTGTTAGGAGAAATACATACTTGACCATTATTTCTAAATTTTGCACTAATTGCCATATCAGCTGCTTTTTTAATATCAGCATCATCAAAGACTATAAATGGTGAATGACCACTTAATTCCATTGTTACTCTTTGAACTTTATCAGCAGCTTGTTTTAATATTAATTTTCCAACTCTAACAGAACCAGTAATAGAAACTTTTTTGATAATATCTGATTGCATTAGTTGAGATGCTATACTTGGTGGATCTCCAGATAAAAGATTTACTGCACCTGGTGGGACACCACATTCTCTACAAATATCTACTAGCTCCATTACAACACCAGGTGTAATAGTATCTGGCTTGATAATAACTGAACAACCAGCTGCTAGTGCTGTTGAAATTTTTCTAGCTGCTAAAATTAATGGAAAGTTCCAAGGAGACAACGCAGCAACAACTCCAACGGGTTGATAATATACATGAACTCTCGTATTCTCAAATCTACTTTCTATGGTTTGACCAAAAATTCTTTTTGTTTCTTCAGCATTCCATTCAAAAATATCTGCTGCTCCATTTGTTTCACCAACACCTTCAGCTAAAGGCTTTCCATTTTCCAATGTCATCCACTTTGCAAGAACATCTTTTTTTTCTCTCATTTTGTCAGCGATCTTTCTCAAAACATATGATCTCTGCCATGGTGGAGTTTTTTTCCAAACTTGTAATCCTTGTTCAGCCGATTTTAATGCTCTTTCAACATCAGCAGGTGTGGCTTTTGATGCGTGACCCAAAACTTCTTCAGTAGCCGGATTAATCACTTCATAAGTTTCTTTATTTTCAGAAGGTGACCAATTACCATCGATAAATTGTCCAAATTTTTCGTACATAGTTTGTTAACTTTTAGGTTGAATTAATTAAATAAATTTCAAATTTTTAACAAATATGTTTTAATCTTACAAATTAATAAAGGAGATACATGTGGCTAAATTTATAATAATGGGAAAATATACCTCAAAAGGTCTTGGAGGATTTGTAAGTAATCCTGATACAGATCGAAGAGCTGCAACAACAGCTCTTTGTGCATCAGCAGGAGCAAAACTAACAAATTATGCTGGCTTAAGAGGTAAGTATGACTTTATGGTAGAGGTTGAAGGAACTTTTGAACAAGCTTCTGCATCTGGTATGGTAGCAGTATCTAGTGGAGCTGTTACAGATTTTTCAGTTCATGAAGTAATTGACTTAAATGCAGTTGCAAAAATTGCAAACAAAATGGCTTCTGGATACAAAGAACCAGGAAAATAAAAAGATTTAACTTCCAGTTTGTAAAAACTGGAAGTTAACGAACTTCAAATAAAGTTGGAAACATTTTTCCACCTAGGCTATCACCTTCTTTATAACCGCCATCTTGCATCGCTTTTCGGTAATTATAACTTGTCCAATCACCGACGTAATTAATTTTAGTATCTTCTTTTGCGACTCGTAAAGTGTAACGACTCAATGTCTTTTTTGGAACTATTGAACTAAGTGTTCCATGAAGTGTTCTCATATCAAATATAACAGCGTCTCCTAATTGACAATCCCATTGTAAAAATTCATATTTATCTTTATTTCCCAAAATATCAGGTGGAAGTTCATACTTTTTTTCATCAATTGTGCATTCGTTTCCTTCAATTTTATGTCCATCCTTGAAAAGTACTCTTAAAAAAAGTTTGTTCCATAAATGCGACCCTTTTACCCAAACTACTCCTTCATTTTTACCTGTAGGCTGAAGAGGTAACCAAAGAACACACATTGTTCCATCCATATCAAAATAACTTATATCATGGTGAAATGGTGTTGAAGATTTTGACCCAGCTTCTCGTAAAAACCAATTATCCATTACTAAATTAATTTTTTTAGCATCCATTAGTTCACAAGCTATTCTTGCATAAGGAGAATTATATACAAAATCTTTAAATTCTGGAACTAAATCCCATGTCCAATAATCTTCTAAGTATTTAGGATCATTTTTCTCAATAGTGTGAGATTTAAAACGAGGACTTGGATTTTTTATATCTCTTTCGATACCTTTTTTTAGTTTTTCTATCCAACTAATATCAAATTTATTCTTAAGAAATACAGCACCCTGCTCTTTAAATAGACTAATTTCATCTTTTGAAAGAATTTTATTCATACTATTTTTGTATTAGAATATATTATAAAAATATATATGAAAATGCTTAGAGACAATTTTGGACGAACATTCCCATACATAAGATTATCAATTACAGATGTGTGTAATTTTAAATGTGGTTATTGTTTACCTNNNCCAACAGTTAGAAAAGATTTCTTTGATATAATTAAAATTCTTAAAAATAAATCTGGGATTAAAAAAACAGTAATAACTACAAATGGCTATCACCTTGATAAAATTGCTGGTCAAATTAAAGACAGTGGTTTAGACGGAATAAACATCAGTATTGATAGTTTAAACAGAGAAACCTTTAAAAATGTAACAAGTCATGACCGACTACCAGAAATACTAAAAGGAATTGAAAATTTACAAAAACTTAATTTTAAAAATATAAAAATAAACGCTGTTTTACTAAAAGGTATTAATGATAGTGAAAATGATTTTAATCAATGGGCAAACTTTATTAAACAAAATGAAATTGATTTTAGATATATAGAATTAATGCAGACAGGAGATAACTTGGATTATTTTAAAAAATATCATGTGCCAGCTACAAAGTTTGTTGATTATTTGAATAATAATAATTGGCTCTTTCAAACTTTAGGAAGGGATGCAGGTCCATCAAAAAATTATTTAAATCTAGAATTTAAGGGAAAATTTGGAGTTATCGCTCCCTACTCCAAGGATTTTTGTAAAAGTTGTAACAGATTAAGAATAACTGCAAAAGGTGATTTAAGATTATGTTTGTTTGGAAATACAGGAATAAACATAAGACATTTGATGCAAAAAGATGAACAATTAGAAGAATTAAAAGATTTAATTCTAAAACAATTAAACTTTAAAAAAGCATCTCATCACTTAGAGCTTGGGGAAACGGGTTTAATGAAAAATTTATCTACAACAGGTGGTTAAATGACAAAATTAAAGATAATAAATCAAAAAGAACTAAAAGATTGGGCAAAAGAAATTTTTAAAAAAAATTCTTTTAATATGGTTGATGTTTCTTCAAAAAAAGAAACTTTTAGAAGAGCACTCGCATCTGGAAAAATTTATGTTGGTAAAGAAGTTTTTGATTTAATTAAAAATAAAAAGATGCCAAAAGGAGATCCTGTTACATTAGCAGAAATATCAGCAGTTTTAGGTGTTAAAAAAACTAGTGAATTAATTCCTTTGTGTCACCCACTTCCAATTGACCATACAGCAACCAAAATCATAATGAACGAGGTTGATAATTCATTAGAAGTTTTTTGTGTAGTTTCAGCAGTTGC
>ENA-UZWW01024351-UZWW01024351.1-metagenome-genome-assembly--contig:-Day-5--50m-contig-24351_pt1 | contig 12592 bp, 5 predicted proteins | sample MGYA00260348_ERZ794908 | MGnify/ENA metagenome assembly ERZ794908
TTTTTAGCTTTGCCTTTGCGATTCTTATTAGGGTCTTGTCTACGTTTCTTACTAACTGCGGCACCAATTGCTTTTTTGCCGCCTTTGGCTCTTAGACTTGCGGCTTTACTTTTACTTAAACACTTAGGCTTTGCTTTGCTTTTTGTGTCTCCGCATTTACCTACACGTTCGCCTTTTGTATTGTATGCATCCCAGCCACCGCCACCAGCGCCGCCTTTTTTGCCTTTGCCGAACCAAGCACGTAGGTCTTCATTGATGATATCTTTGATAATCATTTCTTAGAATTACCCCAGTTTTTAGCACCTACTTTACGACACTTAACTAATGCGCCTGAAGCATATGCCGATGGCCATACTTTATAACGTGATTTTACTTTACGATAGCAAGCATCTTTTTTGCCTGCTGCTTCATCAAATTGTTCTTCTGTTAATGGTTCAATTACTTCATTAATCTTCATAATTTTAGCCTATAATAAATCCTAAACCTGCACTGCCTTCAGCATAGAATTTTAAGTCTTCTTCTAGTTTATCAATGCTTGTAAACGCATCAGTTCTAAGTGCGTCTGCATTCATTGATGTACCTCCCTGTGGTCCAGCTACTGTGTTAAATTTTCCACGAGCTTCTGCTAACATTAGTTTGGCCTGTGCTAAAGCATATTCCTTAATCCAAGGCGATGCATAACTATCTTGTAATATCTCTTCGTCGCCACGTTGCTTATATACATGTAAAAATATTTCATCCGAAGATTTAATTTTACGATGAAGTAGTAATTTTTTATTAACAGTGTTCCAAGTAAACATAATTTCTTGACCAAACATACGTCCTAATGCTTCTCGGTGTTGAGCTAAAGCATCATATGTTGCCATACCGCCTGCTCTACCACTATTGAGTAAAAAATTATTTAAGTATGCGCTCTCAAATGGCTCAATGCCACCACTGCTAGTTGAACTTGTGCCGGTAGCATATCTGTAAATATCTTTTACCTCAATAATGTCTGATGCTAAAGTATACTCAGCTACATCTTTAATAACTTGCAATGGAATAAATGTTTCTTCAATAGCATTTTCACTACGCTGTCTATACTTTTCAAAACTCTTATTCATAGCCAAATCGTAGTGTTCTGGATCTAATTCCACATCTACCATTTGCCCACCTAAACGTAGTTCTATCTCTTTAATTAAATCATCTCTATAAGCCATGTTAATATTTATGCGGCGAAGTTATCCTCGCCGCATTTATATTTTACTACTTAAATGCTTTTAGGATGATTGTGTCTGCATTAAACCTACCATTAAGTTTAGTCTCAGTAGTTTTTAAATATCCAAACTGTGTTGGTACCTTATGCCGTGTAACTTTTTTCCACTGTGGCATAATTTCACTTGGCTTACGTACCGTGCGTTGTACACTTTTCTTTTCATCAAAGAACTGAAGTGTGGTTCCTTTGACTTTAAGTGTACAATTATCATCTGCATAATATACTCCAAGTTTACGGTTTTTTGTATTAAACACAACAACACATGTTGCATCAATAACATCAGCTGGATTAATACTAGCAATTCCAATTTTAGTATCACTAGGATTAAACTTGAGTTTCTTAACTTGGTCTGCTGCACTTTTAACCTTTGCTCTACGTGGTGTTTGTGACTGTTTTCTTTCTGCTTTAAAAATTTCAATAGCATCAAACAGTCGTTTATAAAAATCTGTTAGTTCCTTGATTTCTTTTTTACTGTACGAGCTATATCCTTGTGCAAGCTGTTCTTGCATATCATTACGTTTCTTAGGAGCAGGTAAATTATTTAATTCCTGCATTTCTTCATGCGCACCTTTAAAGAACTCACTAACAAAACGCAAATGACCTAGATTCATTTCGTGCTTTTTAAAATACAGCAATGGATTTTGCTTAATTAATGGATTCTTTTTGCTGTCACGCATCCAATCGTCCAACCAACTGTCCATGTCTTCTAATTTATCGATGGTAGCTTCTTGAAGACGTTCTTGAATAGTTGGGATATGAATATGTTTCTTAGACGCCTTTGCTGATTTCTTAACTTCCGCAACTAGTTTTCCTTCTTCAACCAATGCATTAATTCGTTTAGGAAGTCCAGTAATGTAGTCGGGATGCACCACATCTGCAAAATCATTAACAAACAACCAGGCGGCTGTTGACCATCCACTATGCATAGAAGTTTTCCAGTCTGGCAGTCTATTCACAGACTGTGCGTCTTCTTTGCTCCAATTTTGACTAATATATGCTTTTACAATTGAACCCCATTCACGGTTTTCAACTTCATTATGTACATAATACTGACACGCATGCCATCCATCATTAACCGGCATAGCATTAATTCCAGTAGTACGGCGTTTAGCTCTAGGAGCCTTCTTTTTAACTTTTACACCAGCTATCTTAGCCATGACGTTTCTCCATTTAATTAATTTATACTTACACCTTATAAAGCAAATAATACCAATAGTCAACACTTTTTTCTAACTAATGTTCTGATAAATAACTACATGCCACGTTTGACCTTATATAAACCAACTAAAACTAACGATTTTTACTTTCAGGATCGATCAATCCGTGAACAGTTTAATATCGGGGGGACTGGGGTACATGTACACAAATATCTTGGACCAGCAGCACAACCCAACAAGGACGACCCAAGTCAACCAAATTATATTGGTGGCGGTGAAATTGATCCACTTAGTGGTGAATATATCAATGTTGAAGGCATAATTAATGAAACAAAAATACAAGATTTATTGTTTATGGAAAACAGAGATCGAAAATATGATCAAGATATTTTCGATATGCGTGGAGTGTATAATGTTCAAGATAATGATTATGATTTAACACAGTTTGGATTATTTCTCAGTAATGATCAATTATATATGACCTTTCATATAAATGATATGGTGGAGATAATGGGTAGGCGTTTGATGCCTGGTGATGTCTTGGAATTACCACATTTACGTGATGACTTACTTCTTAATGCTAGTAAAGCCGCAGTAAACAAATATTATGTTGTTAACGATGCGAACAGAGGTGCTGAAGGATTTAGTCAAACTTGGTATCCACATATTTGGCGAGTTAAATTAAGTCCACTAACAGACAGTCAAGAATACTACGATATACTTGGCGATAGTAGTGATGAAAATAGTCTTAAAAATGATGTTAGTACATATAAAGCAGAATATAATATAAGTGATGCGATTATTGCAGCCGCTGACGCTGCTGATCCAAATGGTACAAGTATGGTTGACCATTTATTTGGATATGACCATGCTACTAGTGGTGGTATTGTTAACAAGGACAATAGTTATAACCACGGTGAGACAATTGCAACTGGTGATCAATTTCCAGTAGAACCTAATGAGGGCGATTACTTTATAAGAAACGACTTTGTTCCTAATAGAATGTTTGTTCGTCGTGGATCAAGATGGCATAGGCTATATGATAATATCACTGAACAAACATGGACAGATAAAACATATAATGCTAGTGATTATATTTTTAATGAAAAAAACACTACAGTTGTAGATAACAGAGAAACGCAAGAGCTGCAACCAATTAGTACAGCGATAACTGCACAACCAGATAATGAAAAAAAAAGTAGTCTATATATGACTGCTGGCTATGTAGCTGCTGGCTATGTAGCACCTGATGGAGAATAAGACATGACTATAACAAAAAGATTAGTAAAAGGAAGTGAACTATCACATGCAGAAATGGATTCAAATTTTACTGACTTAGATGAAAGAACAGTAATACTTGAAACTGCAAATAGTACCAGTTCACAAGTAACTAGTGCTAATATTGGTTCATTACTTAATGTGGATACAACTGGTGTTACTAATGGACAAGTATTGAAATATGATAGTAATGCTAACAAATGGAAACCAGCATCAGATTTGTCTGGTGGTGGTGGTGGAGGGATTGCACTAACAGACTTGAGCTTAATACAATCTGCAGATAGCGGCTTAGGTTCTGCAATATATAACAGCACATCTGGGCAATTTACTATTGCAATGCCAGATTTAACACCATATGCTAAAACAACTGAATTATTTACAACTTCAGATGTAGATTCACATTTAAACCAAAGTAACCCAACTAGTGGTTATGTTCTTGGTTGGAATGGAAGTGATTATACGTGGGTAGATAATGGGGTTATTACTGAAACAGACCCAATATTTACAGCAAGTCCAGCAAATAACATAACAAATACAAAAATTACCAATTGGGATACGTCATATGGGTGGGGAGATCATAGTGTTGCAGGATATCTAACAAGCGAAACAGACCCAATATTTACAGCAAGTCCAGCAAATAACATAACAAATACAAAAATTACCAATTGGGATACAGCATATGGGTGGGGAGATCACTCAGTAGAAGGTTATTTAACAAGTTTTACAGAAACGAATACTAGTTTATCACTTGCTACTAATATACTAAAGTATACAGACGAAGCTGGCGCAGTAACAAACATAGATTTAAGTTTATATTTAGACGACACAAATTTAGCAAAATTAATATCTGGTACAATTGATGGAGCTACTGGTATAGCAACATTTGTCAGAGATGATGCTTCAAATTTTACAGTTGATTTTAGTCAACTCTTTGACGATACAAACTTAGCTAGAATTGACAGCTCAACTTTTGCTAACGGAACGTTAACACTCACTAGAAGTGATGCATCAACTGCATCTACTGTCAATTTGGACGGTAGATATCTACAAAACTTAGCTGCGCAAACTACTGATAATCTTGCAGAAGGCACTACTAATTTATATTTTACAGATGCTAGAACTAGGTCTGCAATCAGTGCAACAGGTGATATTAGTTACGACTCAGCAACAGGTGTAATTAGTTTTACAGCGTCTTCAGCACCAGTTACAAGTGTAAACACTCAAACAGGTGCAGTTGTTTTAGACACAGATAATATTGCAGAAGGCACTACTAATTTATATTTTACAGATGTTAGATCGGATGCACGTATTGCACTACAAGTAGATGCTAACTTAAATTTAAGTGGTAAAACAACTACCGACTTATCAGAAGGTACAAATTTATATTATACAGACGCTAGAGTAGATGCACGTATAGCGGCAGCTGACACTGATGATCTAAGTGAAGGAAGTACAAATTTATATTATACAGACGCAAGAATAGACGCACACTTAAATAAAAGTAATCCCAATTCAGGTTATTTGCTTTCTTGGAATGGAACAGACTATGCTTGGACACCTCCGGTATCATATACTGACACAGATGTCGCAACTTACTTAGGTGGCAACTTAGACACGCACATTCTACCCGACACAAATGATACCTACGACATTGGTTCAGCAAGTTTTAAAATTAGAGATTTATATCTAGGTGATAATTCTTTACATATCGGTGATAACACGATTAGAACATCAGGTAGTAATTTATTATTGAACGGCGAAGATATAATGGATTATTCTAATGTTAAGAATAAACCTACAACATTAGCAGGATACGGAATTACTGATGCATTGGCATTAGGTACAACTAGTACAACAGCACTAGCAGGTGATACAGCATTATTTGATGGTGACTACACAAACTTAACAAATAAACCTACCATACCTGCTGTGCTTACAGATTTAAGTATTAGTGATGGCACAAATGGTCAAATATTAACAACAGATGGTAGCGGAAACTTTACCTTCCAATCTATTTCAGCTGGTGGATCTACTACACTTTCTGGACTAACTGATACAACAATTGCAAGCGTACAGCAATTCCAATCATTACAATGGAGTGGGACAAAATGGGTAAACGCTTATCCTAATACACAGCATTTATCAAATGTTGATAGACTGAATAATCCGACAAACGGTGATACTCTAGTATGGAATGCACCTAACAATCAGTATGAATATTCTCAGGCAGTTGTTTCTGATCAAGCACTTTCTACTACAGACGATGTATCATTTAACAATATTACTGCAACAAATCTTATTCAAGCAAATGCGTTTGAAGGTAACATATATGACACTAACGGTAATGTTCTACTTGATAATACAAGTGGTGCGGCAGGTTTCGGTGGTAATATTTCATCAAATGGTTCATCATCATTCTCAGGCACAGTAGATTTCAATGGTGCTACAATTAACAATTTAGATTTATCACTAGGCGATTTATCAAATGTAGATCCAGTGGCCCCAACAACTGGCCATGTTTTAAAATGGAGCGGCAGTCAATGGGCTCCCGGAGTTAGTGGTGGTATTTCCAATGTTGTAGAAGATACAACACCACAGCTAGGTGGTGATTTAGATGCGAACGGAAACAACATCCTATTAGATGATGACACAAAAATTAGTTTTGGTTCAGACACACTACAAGTAAAAACTGATGGAAGTGGTAATAGTATTATTCAAGGTTCCGGTACAACATACCTCAGAGGCAGTAGTGTTACTATTGGATCAAATGGCGGTAGTGGAGGATATCCAAGTACAATATTTGTAACTGGAAACACAAGTACAAGCCATGTTGAAATGCTTTATGGCACAAGTAAAAAGTTTGAAACAACTAATACAGGTGTTACAGTAACAGGCGCTGTAGCAGTTACAGGCACACTGACAGGCGTTACTGATATTACCACAGGCCCAGCGTCTGGAAATCCGACTATTAATTTGGGAGATGGTAGTGGCAACTTCGGTACTCCTGTTATCAATTTCAACAAGGCCACCGCTGGCGTAGCAGGACACATTCAATATACAGGCAATGGCGGATTTGAAATAAAATCTAATAGTGGGGGCGAGTATATACGATTGCAGACATATGACTCTAGTCATTTCACGCCTTTAGAAGTTGTTGGAAACACAGTTACAATTAGCCAGGCGTATACTCTTCCTTCAAGTGATGGCACAACCGGACAAGTACTACAAACCAATGGCTCAGGTGTTTTAAGTTTTGCAACAGTAAGCAGTGGAGGCATGCTTAGTTTAGCAGATGACACAACACCACAACTAGGTGGTGCTCTAGATTCTAACAGCCATGATGTAGTGCTTAAAGGTACTGGTCCTTTTTATAATAATAATATAACTTTTGATGCTAGTCAAGACATACTTCATTTTGAAGATGGTATGACAATAAGAATGGGCACAGGCTCTGGTGCACCTAACGGTGAAGATTTTTGGATATTCCATGATGGTTCTAATAGTTATATTGAACATCGTCCATCGGCTCCTGGAAAACTTATGGTTAATTCAAACCATATGGAATTAAGAGCTTCTGGCGGATACAAATATATGTCAGGTCGAGCCTCTGGTGGATCAACAATAGACGAAGTTAAATTTTATTTTGGTAGTAACTCTGAAAAGCTCGCTTTATCTGCAACTGGTATTACAGTATCAGGTAACATAACTACAACAGGATATATTGCTGGACCTGCTACATTGACAATTGATCCAGCTGCGGTGGGCGACGATACTGGTACAGTTGTAATAGCAGGAGACTTACAAGTTGACGGGACAACAACCACAGTAAACAGCGCCACACTTGACGTTGCAGATATTAATATTACTGTAGCAAAAGGAGCGGCAAACGCCGCCGCTGCCAATGGTGCAGGCCTTACTGTTGATGGGGCTAGTGCAACATTAACATATGCAAGTTCAGGAGATAATTGGGCGTTCAACAAACCATTAGACATGGGCGGTAATAATATTACCACAACAGGCCAAATGCTTTATAGTAATGTTTATAGTGCCGAAGTTGACCTGCCAAATGCTAGTACATATCATGGAATGTTTGCACATGTTCATGGTACCGGAAAAGGATATTTTGCACATAGTGGTAACTGGATAGCATTACAAAACGAAAATGCATTGGAAGGAGATGTAGACACACATCTCAAAACAACAAGTGCTGGAATTGGACAAGTATTAGGTTGGACTGGCTCAGACTTTAACTGGGTAACGATGAGTGGTGGCTTAGGTAATATAGTAGAAGATATTAGTCCACAACTTGGCGGACCACTAGACGTAAATGGAAAAGTAATTACTAGTTCTAGTAACGGAAATATTCAAATTAAGCCTGCTGGAACAGGACATACTGAATTTGAAAACGAAATACAATTTTTAGGTACTAGCTATACTACTGAATGGTTATCTGTAGGACATTGGAGTTTTAGAGATGGAGTACAAGCACGTTTTGGTAATACTGATGATTTAGTAATAAAACATGACGGATCTAATAGTTATATTGACGAGACTGGTACTGGAAATCTTATTATTAAATCGTCATTTTTAGATATTAAAGATGCAAGCAATGTGGAATTAATTTCTGCAGATGCATCTGAAGTTAGATTACGCCAAGGCGGTAATATTAAACTCAAAACAGCTTCCACTGGTGTAGATGTTACAGGTGATGTTTCTCTAACAGGTTCCATTACATCAACTGCCGTAGGCACACCAACTATTACTAGTAGTACTGATATTGTTCTAGAGGCCAATAGTGGCAGCGGGATAGTTAATGTTAGTGGAAGTAAAATTACAAACCTAGGAACACCAACATCAACATCAGATGCTGCAACCAAAGCATATGTTGATGCAAACGCTGGAGGAGGATCAGCTTTTACAACGCCTGAAGTTAAAACATCGGATTGGTCAGTAACTAATGCAGATAAAGGTAAAGTATATATTGTTGATACTGATAACTTAACTCTTACTTTACCAGAAGATTCTACTTTAGATAGTGACTGGTTTATTAGAATTTATACTAAAGGTCAAGGCTTTCAACCATCTTATGGCCAAGTTGGGGATTTAACTATTGATCCTCAATATAATTTGCACGGTGGACGGGTTAACGGAAATACTAACTGGATTATGAGGGCTAGACAAGGTGGTATTTTATTTGTAGATCCTGAAGCATCTGATAACTTTCTTTTTGATACTCATAGCACTAACTGGGATATTGATGTTAATTCCACAGCAAATGCCAACAGAGCAAATGCTACTGGCTGGGGTTCAATAGCAATTAGTGGACAAGCTACAGCTAGTGGCACAGGGGCTATTAGTATTGGTTATCTTTCTAATGCTACAGGAAACGACTCGATTGCTATTGGCGGTAATTCTGCACAAGCTGTTGCAACAGATGCAATTGCGTTAGGTAACTCATATGCTTCTGGTACTAGCAGTTTCGCAGCAGCTATTGGCAACAACACCTCTAGCTATGGGGCGCAGGGTACTAATAGCATTGCTATTGGTCATCAAGCAAAAGTAAATGCAGGCACTACTACTGGTATTGCTATTGGTGATACGGCGTGGTGTTATGGGACACAAAGCATAGCGATAGGGTATGGAGCGGTAGCTAGTGCTAAATGGGCTGTCAGTCTCAATAGGGTCGCGGAGGCGTCTGCTCAAGGGTCAGCCGCATTGGGCTACAATGCTAAGGCGAGTGGCCTGTATAGTACAGCGTTGGCCTATGCTAGATCGTCAGGTGATTATTCATTCGCCGCAGGTATTGGTGACAATAGTACGACTTACGGCAGTAAGCATATCTATGGTGTTGCTTTAGGATATCAAGCAGTCACCACAGCCGACAAGCAGATTGCACTGGGTTCAAGCACAGCACAAGTTAAAGTATCTGGCGCTTACACCCTGCCAACGTCAGACGGTACTAACGGTCAGGTGCTTACCACAGATGGGGCGGGAGCAGTTACTTTTGCTGATGCTGGCGGTGGTGGCGGAGCCGATCTATATGCAGTTGAAACAACAGGCTCTACCAATCCTACAGCAACTGGTACGTTGAGTCTTGCTATTGGCAGTGAAGCAGAGGCATCGGGTGTTAGATCCATTGGCATAGGCAGAGATGCAACAGCTTCAGCAACAAATAGTGTTGCTATTGGAACTGATAGTGTAGCAGGAATTTCAAACTCTATTGCTATACAAGGAAATATTAGCGGTAGTGGAACTGCGGCTTCGATCGCAATGTTGGGAGCAACAACTGCTCAAGGTGTGGTTCAAATAGGTCAAAATGGTTATGTTCAAGGTCAGTATGCTACAGCGGTAGGATATAACGCTGATGTTTATAGCAGTGGTTCAAATGGTACAGCTTTGGGACATGGTGCACAGGTTAATGGTAGTGGTGCAACTGCTTTGACAAATAGCTATGCTACTGGTGCTGATAGTTTTGCGGCGGCTATAGCTAACAACTCTTCAAGCTTCGGGTCTATTGGTGCTAATAGTATTGCAATAGGATATCAGGCAAAAGCGGAGGCTGATCGATCAACTGCTATTGGTTATACTGCACAAGTTACAGGAAATCATGCATCAGCATACGGACATGGATCGAGTGCCACTGGAGCAGGTTCAAATTCATTAGGTTACGGATCGAGTGCCAGTGGATCGTTTGCTAATGCTATCGGATCATCTGCTGTGGCTATAGGTGGTAATTCAGTAGCATTTACTCAGTCAAGAGCTGGAGGATCAAATAGTTTTGCGGCTGCTATTAGTAGCAATTCGTCTTCATATGGCGCTAGTGCTACAAATGCAGTTGCCTTAGGATATTACGCTAATGCTGCAGGAGACTATTCAGTTGCCATTGGTAAAAATGCCTCTGCAACTGGTAACGATACAATTGCATTGGGCGGTGCAACTACTCTAGTAAAAGTTGACGGAACACTTGATGTTAGTGGATTTAAAGTTTCTGGAGATGTTGAGGAGAAGTTTACTACACTTACAAGTTCATCATCAGTCGTTGCACACGACTGTAGTACAGCCGCTATATTTTATCATACAGGGGCGACAGGAGATTTTACTATAAACCTAACAAATATAAATTCTACACAAGAATATGCAAAAGGAATAGCAGTAGTTGTCAATCAAGGTGCTACAGCATACATGCCAACTGCATTACAAATTGGCGGGTCAGTACAGACAATTAATTGGCAAGGTGGAAGTGCACCATCTGGTACAGATTCTGGAATAGATATTATATCCTTTACAATACTTAATGATGGTGGAACTTATGTAGTGTTAGGTCAATCAGTAGCATATAGTTAAGGAATAAAAATGCCAATTATTAATTTACCAAGTTCAAGTAGTTCAATGTTAAGAGGTAACACAGCAGGCGGAGGCGGCAGTTTCGACCCTTTAATTGGTGAACACACTTATACCACACCGGGTCAATATTATTTTACAGTACCTGCTGGTGTCACATCGCTTAGTGCAGTAGTTGTTGGCGCTGGTGGCTCAGGAGGTAAAGGCACAAATGCCGCAGGCGGCGGTGCGTTAGCATATGTAAATAATAAAACATATAATCCAGGCACGATTCTTACTATTGTTGTTGGCGCTGGTGGGACAGGACCATCAGGTGCTGGTATAAATAGCACACCTGGAGAAGATGGTGGAAGTAGTTATGCGTTAGGTGCCCATGCTGGCGGAGGCCGAGGCGGTCAGGCTGGTACCCCTGCATATGGTACAGATGGACAATTTGGAGGCGGTGGCCTTGGTGGAGTACCAAGTGGTGTATATACAGTTGGACGTACAGGCGGTCGCGGCGGAGGACATTCAGGTGTAGGCGATAACGCAGGCGGAGGTAGTGCCGCAGGTTATAGTTCAAACGGAAAAAACGGTGCTAGCGCATACGGATCTAATGCCGGGTCTGCAGGAGCAGGCGGCTCTGGTGGTTCTGGTGCTGGTACAAAATCAGTCGCAAATGGTGGGACCTATGTGATTGGTGGATCGGGCGGCGGCGTTGGTATATATGGTGGAGGTTCAAATGGCGCTGCAGGACAGGCTAATGCATCAACTATAGCAGATGCACACGGTACTGCAGGATCAGGTGGATCAGGTGTAACTCATGGTGCTGGTACTGGTAGTGCTTACGGGGGTTCTTATACATTAGACGGCGGTGATGGCGCAGTTCGTATTATATACGGTGCAGGACGAGCTTTTCCTTCAACTAACACAAGTGCTGCTATTTCTGGTAGTAATATTACATTAAACGGTACGCAGATTGCATCATCAGCAACTGGCGAACATCAATTTCTTAACCCTGGTACATTTAGTTGGTTGTGCCCCACAGGAGTTACTAAAGTTAGCGTAGTTTGTATTGGTGGTGGCGGTGGCGGCGGTGGCGGTTATGGACCTGGCGGAGGCGGAGGTGGTCTCGCATATAAAAATGATATTCCAGTGACACCAGGTCAAACTTACACAGTTGTAGTTGGTGATGCAGGTACTGGTGCGGCAGATGATGGTGATGGCAGCCTCTGGACACTGGCACAAGGTAGCGGTGGCGGTGCGTCTTACTTTATGAGCGCAAACACTGTTCGGGCTACTGGCGGGGCTGGAGCAACAACAACTAGTGCTTCTGGATCTGTTGGTGGCCAGTTTACTAATGGTGATAATGGCGGATCTGGTGGATTAGCCGCTGTTTCTGGAGCAGGATATCATTGGCCAGGCGGCGGCGCAGGTGGTTATACTGGAAGTGGAGGGAGAACAGGGTCAAGTAGTTCTTCATATGCTGGTCATTCAGGAACAGATTTTTATGGACATGATGGTGCTGGCGGTGGTGGTGGGGGTGGTGGATACATCAATAGTCACACTGCTGGTGCTGGAG
>ENA-UZWW01002240-UZWW01002240.1-metagenome-genome-assembly--contig:-Day-5--50m-contig-2240_pt1 | contig 12582 bp, 16 predicted proteins | sample MGYA00260348_ERZ794908 | MGnify/ENA metagenome assembly ERZ794908
TCGTAATCATTCTTATTCCCACGAATATAAATCATGCCATTAATGGAACTTGACCCTCCAAGACATCTGCCTCGATTAACCGTAATCACTCGGTCATTTAAATGTTTTTGGGGGACACCCTTATAGGAATAGTCGAGCTTCTTGTGATCATAGGCCACTGAAAGGCCAGCTGGGATTTTGACCCATGGGCTCTTATCGCTACCACCGCCCTCAATAAGACAAACAGTATTTTCAGAGTTTTCACTTAAACGATTAGCCATGACGCATCCAGCAGAACCTGCTCCAATGACAATATAATCAAACTTTTCCATGGTTTATCCCTTGACGGCGCCTGCTGTCAGCCCACTTACTAGTTGTCTTTGAAAAAACATCACTAGAATAAATAAAGGGATTATAGCTGAAACAACCGCTGCAACTGCAAACATAACATTGCCTTCTGTTTGGGTTGTGCCCATGAAACTTGCAATTTTAGGAACCATCGTTTGATTATCCTGAGAAAGTAGCATTGCTGTAACAGCAAAGTCGTTATATGCCAAGAGAAATGAGAATAACCCGGCTGTGATAACTCCAGGCCACATGATCGGGATAATGACATTTCTAAATGCTTGAAACTGGGTACATCCATCAACTTTTGCACTCTCATCAAGCTCCTTTGGAATTTTTTGGAAAAACGAGTGAAGCATCCATAATGTAAACGGCTGATTAATTGCAACCAATACAATAATGGTAGTTGGCAATATCCCCCATATATTCCACTCATAAAATGGAAGAAGGTATCCTGAAACTAGGGTTATTGGTGGCAAAGCTCGAAAAATGAGTGCGATGATTAGTAGCCAAAAAGAGTAACGAAAACCTGATCTTGAAAGGGCATAGCCTCCCAAGGTTGCAATAGTTAATGAGGTAAGTACGGTAAAAAAACAGACTATACCGGTATTTCTAAAAGCCCGCCAAAACTCTTCTTGAACCCATGCACCCTCATAACCCGCACCTGTAAATGGGGTTCCATACAACTCCATTGTTCTTGCTCCAGAGAGAGCGTTTTTCCAGTCAGCCAATGAGAAAAAGTCTAGCTCAACTTTAAATGATCCCCACAGTGTCCAAAAAAATGGAAAGACGGCCAGAAGAAACCATAGAAAAACAAAACTATAAATTAAGAGTTGTAATTTAAAAGGTTTTTTAATTTGATCAGTGGACATTTTATTCAGAAGGGTTAAATTCACGCCAAGTTCTGACTAGAACCGGCATCAGTAATATTGAAACACCAATAATTGTGAGGACTGATGTAGTTGCAGCGGATGATAGAAGCCTAGTTTCACCGCCTAAATCATTATAAATAATCCATGAAAGTGATGTGGCATGAGCCTCTGCACTAAACCCTATGATTGGCTCAAATACTCTAAAGTTATCCATGAGTTGCATCAAAGCCACAAAAGCAACAAGTGGGGACAAATGCGGCACTATGACATGCATAACTTGTTGAAAACGACTGGCTCCATCAATCATTGCTGACTCTAAAGTTTCTTTTGGAACTGTTTGAAGCCCTGCATAAAAAACGATAAATGCAAAAGGAGCGGCATGCCAAACCCCATAAACGATCAGCGTAATCCAGGTTAAACCAGTTGATGCTTTAAGTGACATTTCAGGATTTTCAAAAATAATTTGAAGTGCTGTTCCGATGATACCTCTTGAGTCAATCATCCAAAAAAGAATTAAGGAGCCAACCAGAGGAGTTACGATCATAGGAAGTAATGAAAAGAAAACCATCACGCCTTTCAAACGCTGATTTATGGAGTTAACCCCCAGAGCAATAACAAAACCAAACACAATAACAAGAGGGGTTACGACGAAAGTAAATGTCAGCGTAAAGCCCATTGCTCGATAGAAAGGAAGATTCTTAAGGTTAGAAAAAAAATCACCTATGCTAGATTTTTCTTCCCATAACTCTCCAACTTCTTTTAGTGCAAGGTGTCCTCGATCAAAATAAATTTGAAGCCCAACCCACTTACCTAAGGGCTTTTCCTTTTTTAACATTGCAGTAGCTTCATGATCAACAGATGTTGCAGTTTTGCAGCCAAAAGGATCACATGTTTCAGCAACAATCAAGACCTTGTCATGGGGTGTATGTAGTGACTGACTTATAATTGAAGTTAATGGCAAGGCTATAAATAAAAGCATCGCCAGGGCTGTTGGTAAGAAAAACCAGAAAAAAGTCTTATGGTTCATATAAGTTATATATGGTTTAACACATTATATTACACAAAAAGAAGGGGCACGTTTAAAGCATGCCCCTATCTCGGAGATTAAAACATTAAAGGTTAAAGATAGCCTTTCTCTTTAGCAGCTGTTGTGTAAGCCGCTTCTAAATCAGCCAATGCTTGCTCAGCATTTTCTTTTCCTTGCATGAAATCAACTAGTTCCGCACCTGCAGCTGAATGCATTAAACCTGCATATGGCAACATTGGATAAGGCTTAGTACCCATAGCAGCAGCAGCAAACACGCCTGCAGCAGCTGGAGTTGGCTCATAACCCTCAATTAACCAAACAGCCTGTGGTGAAGTTGTATCATTCAACATTTCTGGGCGAATTGCATGCATCATGGCAATAAAAGTAGCCTCTGCATCTGCATCTGAAATGTTCTTAGCTACAGTCCATCCATCCCACCAAAGGGTTGCAGCTGCAGTTGACCCGCCGCCAACTGTCATTGGACCAGCAGTAGCTGTATTCGCTACTACAGTTGCATCTACCTCAGCGCCTCTAAGGGCTCCAATACGTGATCCCCACATATTCATAAGCGCAACATTACCGGCTTTCCATTCTGCACTCGTTGCATTTGAATCATGAGTCAGGTAGTCAGGGTTCATAAAGTGAGATAACTGTTTCATCATGTTTAGTGTATCGTAACCCTGCTGATTGTTAACAGCAATCTCGGCTGTTCCTGGCTTAAAGAACTCACCGCCATGGCCAATATACATATTGACGAATTCCTCAGCTAAGTTCCAACCGGCTTTATAAGCACCGCCCACAGGATTCTTCATCAAACCACTAGAACGAATTCTTCCAGCAGCCTCTAACATTTCTTCATAAGTAGTCGGAGCCGCAATTCCTAACTGATCCAAAATATCTGATCTATAAGTAAGATGCTGAGCGTTCGCCATAAAGGCAATACCCATAATATTTCCATCAATTGTAACTAACTGGCTTTTCTGAAGACCTTGCCCATGTTTTTCAACGAGGTCATTCAAAGGTCTAATCACATCATTGTTAATAAGTGCAACAATTGATGAGTTAGCAACAATAGCTGATGTGTATTCAGCAGGGTTACCAGACATACCGGCTACGTTAATTTTTTGATGATCAGCTGTTAAGTTTGTTTCAACTGTAACGCCATCACCAGCACATTCCATAGCTCCCGCTCCAATAGTTTGGATCGCTGGGAATTCATTACCAACAACACTAACTCTTCCTTCAGAAATGCCGCAACCCGCCCACGCACTTGAAGCTAGAGTAGTAAGAGCTACAACTGTAGCAATTTTTCTTAAAAACATATTAATACTCCTATTATTTTCTTATTTAAATACTCATTAATACAACATCATATGAAACAATAAAAACTTTCTTTGCATACGATTGCAAATTATTATAACACAGTCTATTATCTTATAGCTATAATTTTGCATTCGTATTCAGAAAATAGTATATATTAATTTTTAAATCGGAACATTAGATATGAGAATCAATATGCCAGCCAGAGCTCCAAGACCTCCAATGGATATAGCAACAAAAACTAGCTACACTAATAATTGAGTTTTTAAAGTCACTCTACTTCTGCCAATTCGGCAGTGGGTCATATCCCAACTGCAATAAAAGATGTGGTACATCGACGAACACCCAATTTTCCACTAAAAGCTCATTTTCACGGCGCCACCAATCACAAACGCGCATTAAAACGCGGTCATTTGTTGGACCTTGTCCTAGGAAGGGCTTGACGTTAATACCGGTCAAGGATGGCCAGCCTCCTGAACAGGTGTAATTCCCCTCGCCAAATCTTGTGAAATGTTCAGTAAAGCCGTTATTTTTTGCTCCGCCTGACCATCCTTCAAACTGAGATTCAAACGGGACTTGAAATGAGGCGAATTCGTCCACACCAATAAAAGAACCAAACGCACCTGGCCCATACCACATCATATTCTTATGCCAATAGGGTCGCCACGCCTCATCCTTTGTCGCTAATTTGTCAAGCATATCAGTAACAATTTGGTAGCTTTTCTGACCCTCGGCAGGATCAGAAGAACTTATGAGGACGCCATCACGTGATGCAGGCCCCTGTATTAGCCCAGTGTATCCACGCGAATGCCCTGGACTCATATCCAAAGGCCACTGATTACAGGCAATCATCAGTTCTGGAATGTCTATATAGATATAGCTTTCAACAGCTTGATCATTCTCGATACGGTGGAATTCGCCATAGCGTAAGTAAGACAGTGTTTTTGTCGCGTTAAGACCAATCCAATCTCTTACAAATTGCCCCACATAATAGCCCGTTGAGCTGATCCAATTTTGTCCCTTGAACTCTCCAACGATGAAGATATCATCACGCCGATAAAGACCTTGGAATGAATGTTGAAGCGGCAATAGAAATTCATTGAGGTAGGCATCTGCGCCGGCCAGCTGATTAAACGGATGGACAACATTAATGTCTGCATCCTGAGCGAAAAAAATTGAAGCATTAGATGAGAAGTCACCTGGATGGCTCAATGCTTCTGCATATTTCAAATAGAGTGAGCGATCATGTGTTGACATAATTTTTGCCTTTTAAATTAAATAAACTTTAGATCAACTCAGTGAATAAATTTTTTAAAACTAGGTGCGGGATTTTTCAAAATCTTCCCATGCGCCTTTAAAGTCATCAAAATTAAAACCTTTCTTTTCAGCTGGGTCTAATATTAATCTCTCAGACGCAAAAAGCTTATGAATCGCATCTTTTAAAATTCCAATTACTTCATTTGGTATAACCACCGCCCCATGACGATCAGCGTGAACTAAATTGCCAGGAGAAATATTAATACCAAAAATACTTACAGGGGTATCAATCTCACGAACATGGACAAAACCATGACTGGGACCAACTGATCCTGCAACAACAGGAAAGTCTTCTGCTAAATCTCCGAGATCTCTTACAACCCCATTGGTCAGTGCACCTGAAAGTCCAAACCCCTTGTGAACTTTTGTATTAATCTCACCCCAGTAGGCACCAATACAATCAGGGTAATCAACATCCTCAATTACAGTAACCATTGGCCCATCTACCTCGGACATATATCGATAGTAATTCATTCTGCGCTCTTTAATAATATCTTGATTTTCTGTCGGTGCCTCTAATGCGGCAATTTTTGCAGTCTTAGCAAAACCAACCATAGCGCCGCCTTCTGGAGCTGAGCAAACCATTGTGCCTCTTGTAAATTGTGAAAAACCACGCTTGCCTTGTGCCACCTCTATAGCGTTACATACTGTTGGAGTATCTACTGATCGAAGAAGCGCAAGTAATTCAGAATCTATCAATTCATGAGCCATGTTTTCAATACCTCCGTGGTTTTTGTTGGTTGCTCCAATGTTGGCAAATGGCCAGCATTCTTGATTACCTCTAACTTTGAATTACTAATAATATTATGCATCAATTCATGCTTCTCTATGGAACATAATTTGTCTTCTGAGCCACACATTATCAGTACAGGCATATCCAGAACTGTAAGGTTATTTTGTTGATCACTCCTCCCTTGAAGAGCTCTTGATTGATTAATAAAGACTTTAGGGCCTAAAGAAAGTGCCATCTCCATACAGATATTTAGAATAATATCTTGATTTTCACTATTCGCTAAATAGTTAGGTTTCATCTCGTCACGAATAACATTTATTAATTTTCCTGACAAAGCATCACTAATTTGAGGCTCACGCTTAAGCTTCACTTCCTCTAATTCAGCTAGTGGATTGGTATCTATTAGTGCTAATTTTTCAATACGCTTAGGGGCTTGTGCACATATCTCCATAGCAACGATTCCTCCCATTGAATGCCCAGCAAGACAAAATTTAGGTGGTGCATAGTTTAAAACATCCGCTGCCAAATCACTAATAGTGTCATGTCTAGAAATATCTGCAATATGCACTGATACCTTTGAGATAAGCTCTTCTATTTGTGGAGCGAAAATGCGTTCATCACACATCATTCCAGGAATCATTACAAGAGGTGTCATAGTCGATTACTTACAAGCACAGCGCCCTCAGATAGAGACTTTAATTTAGCAAAAGCAATGTCTGGATCGACCGCCCCAAATCCTGCAAATGTCCCAAAACCACAGTCAGAACCTGCAATCACTCTTTCCTTTCCAACTATGTTGACAAATTTTTCAATGCGTTCTGCAACTAGTTCGGGATGCTCAATAAAATTTGTAGTTGTGTCCACAACCCCAGGAATAAGTATTTTCGTATCAGGTATTTCATTCTTACGATCTCGAAAAACCGTCCACTCATGGGCGTGGCGTGGATTCGAAGTCTCAAACAAGGTATATCGTGCTTTCGCCTTCATTAAAGTTCCAAAAACCTTATTCATGTCTATATCACAACAGTGAGGCCCTTCATAATTCCCCCAACAAATATGAATTCTGACTTTTTCTTCTGGCACGTTCTTTAGTGCATGATTTAGCGCTTCCATATGTGATTCAGCAATCTTTATAAACTCTGAATCTGACAAATCACTAAAAAGCATGTGTCTAGAAAGAGCTAGGTCTGGACAGTCTAGTTGTAAATCTAGTCCAGATGCCACAATCGTTTCATACTCATCCCTCATAGCATCGGCAAGCGCGGCAAGATACGCATCCCTTGTTGGATAATAGTCATTTTGTAAAAATAAAGAAATAACACCAGGTGATGCTGCATTCATAAAACCTCTCCCGATACCATTTGCATTCATTGCGGCTTTCAAATTAGCTATATCTTTTTGAAGTTCGCCTTGTCCTTTTGAGTGAACCTCTCCAGTACACATTGGCCGAGCATATTGAGGTGTACCGCCATCATCTGCAAGTCTTTTAAGGAAACCAGGGAAAAGCTTTAGGTCTTCCGGCGGGTTTCGAGGACTATCCCCTGAAAAGCCTGTATANNATTATTTTCACGGGCAAATATAAACTCGACAACATCCTGACTTCTTGGTAATGACCCAACGTGTGTAGTTAATATTCTGCTCATTTATCGCTCCTTAATATAGTTATGAAAATCAAATTAATTCGAAATTAATTATTTATCTTTCTTTAGACTAGTCTCTCCATGTTGGACCCGCAAGATCATCAGTATTAGTTATCCGGTAGAGGCTAGATTCAGAAGAATCAACGGCTATCAATGAATGCTCAAAGTTAGGCTTCAATAGGCATGTATCGCCTGCCTTAAGAACAGTTTCACCGCCTTCCCAAGTCAGATTCCAGTCACCTTTCATCGGCATTAAAACTTCGAAATGGTTGATACTGTATAACTCTTGTGCTAATGATTTAGAACTAATAAACTCAATCTCAAATCCTGGTTTGTCTTTCAATAGACCTTTTTCACCAACTACCAAGCAAGATTCATTCTTTGATAAAGCCATCAGATCCCAATAACGAGCAACATAATCACGAACAATATAATGAACCGTCACTTCGGGAATTCCTAGCATTTCCTTTTCAGATAACTTGGTCATCGGCTTCTCTCCAACTGGCAGCTTTTGCCCTTTGTTAGTATCGTATAAAAGACCAGTTTCACTAAGAATTAGGCCGTGAGCTGTTGCAGCATCCAAGACCTGTGGTGCCCAGACAACGCCTCCACCTGAATCATCGCCTCCTAAAATCGACATAATCATGCCATATTCTCTACCAACATTCTCAAAACCTCGAAAAACATGAGTAGGGATATTGAAGATATCGCCTTCATTTAAAATCACCTCACCAGCATTACCATCAAGACCCCAAAAAAAGCGCCAACACCCTTTTAATACAAAGAAAACCTCCGCAGTATTATGATAATGAAGAGAGTTAAAACATTTAGGTGGTTGTCCAGCAGCACCAATATTAAAACCTGGTGTTTCCGAAATATGCACATGTTGATCAGGACTTTCTGACACCCCTTGACCGATAATAGTGAAGTTATCTTTTTGGTCTGAACCGGGTGTATGTGCGTCAATAAATGCTGTTTTACAAGGCTTTAATTCATTAAAGCGGACTATTTGAGGTTTTGTTTCTTCTCTATTCATTACTAGCCTGTCTTAAGTATTATCTGCTTCCATAAAGCTACCTCATCAAATATGGTGTACTCTCTTCTGAGCCCCCATGGCCCAAACTCAGCATGTGAAACACCCATCACATATAACTCTGCTCCAGATGGTGCCCCAAAAACACCCCAGCCATCATGCTTGCCCTCTAGGGTCCAGCGAACTGCAGCTCGAGGTGACATATTTTTATCTTCACGGCCAATTTGATGCTCAATTGTAAACTTTGCGCTTGGAAGGGCAGAACGCAAGTTTGTCCAAAACTCGGTAGCATCTGAATATGAATGACCTGTAACTCCTCCAGGATATTCAAGATGGCATCCGCGGTCATATTGGTTTGTAATCACTTTTTCATCGGAGTTCATAATCTGTTTTAATATATCAACATACTTCTCGCCCCACTCATTAGAATTTCCTTTACCTTGATAAGGGCCTACTTGATTCATAGATTTTGAAAAAGGCCACTTACAGTTTTCTGGTCCACCCTCAGCATCTATCTGTTTTCTAGCACAATCCTCTACCTCCATTCCTAACTGTCTAACTATCCCCCCTTGATCCCGAATTAACCATTCATCGTTTATCTGGTTATTGATTGCATGACAATCTGCAATTGTTCGGAATTTGATTTTTTTTCCAGTTGCTTTGCCATAAACTCCATCACCTAAATGTGATGCAGTAGATATGATTCGATGTGAAGACAACATTCCTGTATCAGGTGAGCCAGACCAAATTACATCTTCACCTAGAAGTCGTCTATCTGGAAATTCAGACAATGTAGCCTTAGTAGCTTTAATGACATCCTTGTTCCCTATCACTATGCCTGATGGTGAACGCACAGGTATATCATTAGAATAGAGATATTCTAATTTATCAATTCCACGCTCCTCCCAAATCTCATAAGTGATACCATTTATGTAATCTGGAAAATCTTTATACTTTGGGTCAAATCCTTTCACTCACTTTTCTCCTATGTATCAGAAATCTTTGCAGAACCCCTAACCATAAGTGGTCCATCTATTTCAATCCTTCTAGCAGTTGTCGTCTTGTTCTCAATATTTTCAATCAATATTGAAACTGTTTCTGCTACCATGCGATTTGCAGGTTGGCGAACTGTAGTTAAGTCATATGCAGGTGATGATGAAATAGGCACATCGTCATAACCCACAACAGATACTTGCTCAGGAACTTTCAATCCAAGCTCAAATCTTATTACATCAATTACTGCAATTGCCATTGCATCATTAGCAACGAATACAGCATCTGGAAAATCTTTCCGAGTAAACATTTTTCGAGCTGCCTGTCTTGCTTCGTCTAAATTAAAGTTGCCAATCTCTCGAGCATATAAACTTCGTCCATTTCTCGTTAGTTCATCAGAGAATCCTTTCTCTCGATCCCTCTGTGTTGATGCGCCTTCCCAGCCTGCGATATGTCCAATACGCTTGTGGCCTCCAGCTAGAAGAAACCTCGCAACTTTCTGACCACCAAGAACATTGGCAGAAGTTACAGCTGAAAGCCTTTCATCATCTTGTGTTCGATTAAATAGAACCACAGGAACACCTGCTGATGCGCATCTCTTAGCTAAGTCTGAAGACATAGAAACTGATGCAGCAATAATGCCATCAACTTGATAATCTAGAATTTCATCCACGGCATCGGCAATATGGCCTTCTTTATTTCCAGACATAAAAATTAACACGTGATATCCTCTCTTTTGAAGAGCACTAGAGAGAAGCGCTAACGCCTCTGGATAGAAATAATTATCTAAATAGGCGACAACAAGGCCAATAATACGAGACTTTCCTGTAATTAAAGATCTAGCTAAAATATTAGGCCTATAGCCAAGCTTAGTTGCTGCCTTACGAACCAACTCATTAGTCTTTTTAGAAGATGAGGCGCCAGGTGTAAAGACCCGTGAAACTGCAGACTGACTAACACCAGCTAATTTAGCAACCTCCAGTGATGTAACTTTCTTATTGCTCATTAGTCCGCAGTCCAGCCTCCATCAATCATCAGAGCAGAGCCTGTAATAAGGCTAGATGCATCTGATGCTAAAAATACTACAGCACCCATAATGTCTTCAACTTCGCCAATTCGTCCAAGTTTAATTTTTTCTTCAATCCATTTTTTACGCTCAGGGATATCAAATGTTGACTGGGTTAATGGGGTACGAATAAACGTTGGACAAATTGTGTTGACTCTAATTTGATGATTCCCCCATTCTATAGCCATGGCCTTTGTGAATCCTTCTACAGCATGCTTTGAGGCTGAGTATACCGCTCTATCTACACCGCCAACATGTCCCATTTGAGAAGATATATTAATTAGAGATCCAGGTTTATTAGCTTCTATTAAGCCTCTAGCAACAGCTTGAGTCAAAAAGTAAGCACCCCGAAGATTGACGTCCATAACTTTATCAAAGTCTTCAACTGATGTTTCTAATGAGGGCGAATGTCTTCCTAATCCTGCACTATTCACCAAGACATCAAAAGGCTCTTGATTNNTTAAAGAAAGCATCTATCAAATCTTTATCGGAAATGTCCAAATTTGAAACTTCAACGCTATACCCCTTTAATTTTATTGCGTCTGAAACCATGAGAAGAGCCTCAGTGTTTCTAGAAGCTAAAACTACATGGGCACCAGCCTCAGCTAGAGCAACTGCACACCCTAAACCAATTCCCGATGATGCTCCTGTGACCAAAGCTCTCAAGCCATCAAGCCGAAGGGAGGGTGTTTTCGGCAAATCAATCATTTTGCCGCTTTACCGTAAGGTATATCCTCTCCACCGTAGCGCCTAACCCTTATATTAGCCTGTTCAGCATGTCCAACGAATGACTCAAGCATACATAGTCGAGAGCAGTATCTACCAATCTTAACTGCTGCTTCATCAGTTGTGATTTTTTGATAGCTATGGGTTTTAAGAAACTTACCAACCCAGAGGCCACCAGTATATCGACCTGCTTTTTTGGTTGGCAATGTATGGTTAGTTCCAATAACTTTATCACCATTAGAAACATTTGTTCGTGGCCCTAAAAATAGCGCTCCATAAGAGTGCATTTTGTCTAAAAACCAATCATCGCGATCAGTCATTACTTGGACGTGTTCTGATGCAATATCATTTGCAACTTCAAGCATTTCATCATATGTGTCACAAACAACAACCTCGCCATACTCCTCCCAACTAACGCCTGCAGTATCTGCTGTAGGAAGAATGGTTAGTATTCTATCGATCTCTGAGAGAGTATCGTCAGCAAGTTTCTGACTATTCGTTACTAAAACTGCAGGCGAGTTATAGCCGTGCTCAGCCTGGCCTAGGAGGTCGGTTGCACATAATTCAGCGTCTACTGTCTCATCAGCAATCACCATGGTCTCAGTTGGACCGGCAAATAAGTCAATCCCAACTCTTCCAAAGAGTTGTCTTTTAGCTTCAGCCACGAATGCATTACCAGGGCCTACCAGCATATCTACTGGATCAATTGATTCAGTTCCTAGTGCCATAGCACCAACTGCCTGAATACCACCGATTACATAAATCTCGTGAGCCCCTCCAAGATGCATTGCAGCTATTACCGCTGCATTCGGTTCACCTTGATAAGGTGGGGTGCAGGCAATAATTCTTGGAACCCTTGCAACACTGGCAGTTACTACCGACATGTGTGCAGAGGCGACCATTGGAAACTTTCCTGCTGGCACGTAACACCCTACTGATTGGACTGGAATGTTTTTGTGACCAAGAATAACACCTGGCATTGTTTCAACTTCAATATCCTGCATAGAGCCTCTTTGTGCTTGTGCAAAATTTCTAACCTGCTCTTGAGCAAACTTTATATCCTCTAAATCTTGAGGTGATACTTTTTGTACTAAACTGTCGACTTCAGCAGGACTTAATTTAAAAGACTTTGGGGTGTAATTATCAAATTTCTCAGAGAACTCTCTTACTGCTTCATCGCCTCTTGCTTCAATTGCCTTCAGAGTGCTTTTAACAATCTCACTAACTTGTGCATCGTCTATAGCCTTAGCAGCATCAGTTTTTCCTTGTTTTAAATATTTTATTGCCACAATATCTCCAATTAATTAGGTTTTGGTGGTTCAATATCACCCCGATCGAATGCTTCCCAACCTTTGCCATTAAAAATATCGACGCCAAGTTGTGATAGGATGCATGGAAAATCAACATTGACCCAGTTATCAATAATGAGGCCGTCTTTAACTTCCCAAAAATCTGTATAGTGAATTTTCACTCGCTTATTTGTAGGCTTTATACCCATAAATTCACCACTATGAATTGCATCGATGTGTCC
>ENA-UZWW01003684-UZWW01003684.1-metagenome-genome-assembly--contig:-Day-5--50m-contig-3684_pt1 | contig 12545 bp, 8 predicted proteins | sample MGYA00260348_ERZ794908 | MGnify/ENA metagenome assembly ERZ794908
TTCGAGACGGCGCTGACAGCTTCATCTTGACCAACGACCTGTTTGTGTAACTCAACTTCCAGCTCAAGTAATTTCTCTTTTTCACCTTCAAGCATTTTTACAACGGGTATCCCCGTCCATTTTGAAATGACCTCTGCAATTTCCTCTTCTGTTACCTTGTTCCTTAACAGTTTCATGTCCATCATTTCGGCTTGGGAAGCCGTTTCAAGTTGCTTCTCGAGCTCCGGAATAGCGCCGTATTGTAATTCGGACATTTTCGTTAAATCACCTGCACGTTTGGCCGAGTCAAGATTTTGCCGCGCGACCTCAAGGTCTTCTTTAATGTGCTGTGTGCCGCTCAAAGCTGCTTTCTCAGTATTCCAGATCTCTTCGAGATCCCCGTATTCCTTCTCCAACGACGCGACGGTCTCCTCTATCAATTTCAATCGAGCGATAGAGCCCTCATCACTTTCATTCTTTAGCGCTTCCCGCTCGATCTTCAGCTGAATAAGCCTGCGCTCAAGGCGATCCAAATCCTCGGGCTTTGAATCAATTTCCATACGAATAAGACTTCCCGCTTCATCGATCAGATCGATAGCCTTGTCTGGCAATTGACGGTCAGAAATGTAGCGATGTGACAATCGCGCTGCAGCGATAATCGCTGGGTCTGTAATATCTACCCCGTGATGAATCTCATACCGTTCCTTCAAGCCACGTAATATCGCAATGGTGTCTTCAACGTTGGGCTCATCAACTTGCACTTTTTGAAATCGGCGCTCCAACGCAGCGTCTGCTTCGATGTATTCACGGTATTCGTCAAGCGTTGTGGCACCAACGCAATGCAGTTCCCCTCGAGCCAGCGCAGGTTTCAGCATGTTACCTGCATCCATTGAACCTTCCGCCTTACCGGCACCCACCATGGTGTGCAATTCATCGATAAAGAGGATGACGCTGCCCTCTTCCTTCGACAACTCATTGAGCACAGCCTTGAGCCTCTCTTCAAACTCGCCCCGAAATTTTGCGCCGGCGATAAGCGCTCCCATATCAAGGGAAAGAATTTTCTTGCCCCTGAGTGTTTCGGGCACTTCACCGTTGACGATTCTCTGCGCCAACCCTTCCACTATCGCGGTTTTACCCACACCAGGTTCACCTATTAGCACAGGATTGTTTTTCGTGCGCCGCTGAAGAACCTGCACTGTTCGACGAATTTCATCGTCGCGCCCAATGACAGGGTCCAGTTTCCCGCTTTCTGCCAACTCAGTTAAATTTACGGTGAATTTATCCAGCGCTTGCCGCGTGTCTTCTGCATTAGCATCATTCACACTTTCTCCGCCCCTTACCTGCTCTACGACACGCTCAAGCGCTTCTTTCTTGATGCTAAATTTTGAGAAAAGTTTGCCTAGATCGCCGCGGTCTTCAAGCGCAGCCAGCATCACTAACTCACTAGAAATAAATTGGTCTGATTTTTCCTGGGCAAGCTTATCTGCCAGATTCAGCATCCGCCCAAGTTCGGGAGACATTTGAACATCACCCACGTTATCGGCGATCTTTGGCAAACGCTCGATCATATTCTCCAGCGCGGGTTGAAACGCACCTATGTCAATACCCATCTGAGCAATCAGAGGTCCGATTGAACCCCCTTTTTGGGTTACTAACGCTGATACTAGGTGAACCGGCGCGATCTGATTATTGTCCTTGCCCACAGCAACGGATTGCGCATCAGCGAGAGCTTCCTGTAATTTGCTCGTAAATCTGTCTATTCTCATGAAACTTATCCCGTAACCAGTCTGTTATCATGCAACATATAGTGGGGATGGTGATAACTTAATCAAGAAGTTGATGGGACAATTTCCTAAAACAGCGATTTACATTGAAAATTAACCCTTCTCACACATTCCAAGCCTTTGAAATCTTTGGCTTTGAATTTCATTAACTTTGAATNNCTTTGAATATCATAGGCTTTGCGCCCTTGAATATCGGAAGCCTGAAGAGCCATTACTGAGTAACTAAACGATGATCGAGTGGATAAAATCGATATTATTACTCCCAGTACTGGGCGGTTATTTCGTGGTTCAGCCCGAGTTGGAAACTAGCGCATCGCCTTACCCCGGGGATTCAATCGACGACATCGCCATATGGATTAACCGGTCGGATCCCTCGCAATCACTGATCCTTGCAACTTTAAAAGCGAGTAATCAGAAACCTGTAAAAGAAACCGGCATTCTGGTTTATGACCTTAGTGGAAAACAGATTCAATTTTTACCTGGCGGCACACCGAACAACATTGACATCAGATACACCCCAAATAAGCCTGGCGAAGTCATTGCAGTTAGCCATTGGTTCAGTGGTGAGATCACCCTTCACAACATAGATCACACCCGATTGAGGGTAGATGATAAAATTCGCAGTACAAATACCAGCGGCGTGCCAAAATTAGTCGGCGTGTGTATGTACCAACCATCCCTCAATGGGAACTTGGCTTATGTTGCCACAGGAAAAGGTGGAGACATTGCCTTCTTCCAGATTTCGAACATTGACGGTACGCATAAACTGCAAAGCCGATTCAAGCTCGGTTCAGCAACTGAAGGGTGCACTGTCGATGATGCTCGCCAGCTATTGTATGTGGCAGAAGAATCGAGGGGCGTTTGGAAATTTGACCTGTCGAAAAATACGCTCGAAGCACCGGAATTGATCGTTAAAACAGGGCTGTTTGAGCCGCTAACATCGAATGTCGAAGGTATTACACTGCTTGCAACAAACGATACCGATGGATACCTCATTATCTCTTCGCAGGGGAATGATGAATACGCGATAATTGATCGCGTCAGCTACCAGCACATTGCCAATTTCGCCATCGTCGAGACTGATGAGACGAGACAGGCAGAGAAGATTGACGGTACCAGTCATACCGATGGAATCGATTTGACGAGCGCTAATCTTGGACAAGCGTTGCCAAATGGTATTTTCGTCGCACAAGACGATGACAACACGTCTAACGGAGAAACGCAGAATCAGAACCTGAAAGTCGTGCCGCTTGAGAAGATATTGAACCAGATCGAACTAATTTCTAATGACTAACAAAGTTTACATAACGCCCGCTGGAGCAAGATCCCTCCGAGATGAACTTCGGAACATCTGGAGTGTTACCCGACCGGAGGTAACACAAAAAGTATCCGATGCTGCGGCGCTCGGTGATCGCTCAGAAAATGCAGACTATATCTATGGCAAAAAGCAGCTCAGAGAAATCGATAAACGTATTCGTTACCTAACAAAACGGCTTGATAATCTCGAGATTGTTGACAGACCGCCTCCTGAACTGGATAAAATATTTTTTGGCGCTTGGGTGCGACTGGAAGACGAAGAAGGCGAAATAAGCGAACTGCGCATCGTGGGTGTAGACGAATTTGATTTAAAGAAACGCTGGATAAGCCTTAATTCTCCAGTCGCGCAAACCCTGTTGGGAAAACGCAAAGGAATGGACGTCATTCTTAAGCGACCCATCGGCGATCAGGAAATGTACATTAGCGAAGTGAGTTACGATGGCTTCGGGAAATTTTCTTTACCGGATCCAAACGACATCACAGTACGCCCTTCCTCTAATTCCAGTGAACTATAAGAGAACTATTTTTAATGTCCTATGAAAGACAAAACATCCGATCAATGGATGGGTACAGCTCAGGCGAGCAGCCTCTTGACGACAAGGTCATCAAATTAAACACTAACGAAAACCCGTACCCGCCTGCGCCTGGCGTGCAGGAGGTCATATCAGGCTTCGATGGATCAAAGCTCAGGCGCTATCCACCCCCCACCGCCGATGAGTTCCGAAATCTTGCAGCCAAAATCCACGGTGTAAACAAAAATCAGATTATTGCCACTCGGGGTGGCGATGAGCTGCTGCGCCTGTTGTTGACAACGTTCGTAGATCCACTTGATCCTATTGGAACGACGTCCCCGACCTACTCACTCTACCCAGTTCTGGCACAAATACAGAATTGCCCCGTAGTCGAGGTTGAACTGGAGGATGACTGGTCACTACCTACAGACTTTGCCACCCGAATGAACGCCGCTGGTGTCAAGCTGACTCTTATCGTGAATCCTCATGCGCCAACCGGCAAGTTGTTTTCTAAAGCGCAAGTACGGGATCTTGCAGAGACACTCGATTCTGTACTCCTTATTGATGAAGCTTACATTGATTTTGTCGACCCTGACCTGAATCATGATTGTCTCAGCATGATCAACGAATTCGATAATCTGGTATTTCTTCGCACCCTTAGCAAGGGCTATTCACTTGCCGGTCTCCGATTCGGCTATGGCATTGGCGCTGAATCGCTGATCTCGCCTATGCTTGAAAAAACCCGTGACAGTTACAACCTTGACCTACTGAGTCAAAAAGTCGCTGTCGCTGGCATCGCCGATCAGGCATATGCAGCTGACACCTGGCAGAAAACACGCGCTGAACGTAAGCACCTGACGAATGCGTTAAAAAATCTCGGCTTCAGTGTTTTGCCGAGCCAAACCAATTTTTTGCTTATCACTCCCCCACCCGACATCGGCCTCAGCGCACTTCAGATTCAGCACAAGTTAAAACAGAATGATATTCTTGTTCGATATTTTAGTACATCGAGGCTGATCGAACGTATACGTATTACAATAGGTACGGCGCAAGAGAATTCACAGCTCATCGAAGCACTACGTTCGATCAATGCGTAAATTTTCGCTAAACTTGTTTGACGTAAACAAGTGCATTTAAATTCACCACAATAGTTTAAACCCCTGAATTACTTATGGTTTTAGCAGAAATAAACGAGCAGTCCCTGACCGGACAAATCGTTCTTACACCCAATTTTTCATGGAGCTGGAAAGCTAATCTTTATTTGCTCTACACCCTGATGGGCATTTCTTTGGTGGTTGGCTTAGGCTTCATGATTCACGGCGCATGGCTCGTGCTGCCATTTTCAATACTCGAGATGCTTTTTCTCGGCGCTTGTATCTATCTTTGCCTGCTGAAGTGCGATAGACAGGAAGTTATCACGATTTCCGAACATGAAGTGCTCATCGAATCTGGTCGGAGGAAACCCGAACAGTCTCGTCAGTTTAATCGGTCCTGGTCACAATTCCTTATCTCCACACCAAAACATCCGTGGGATCCGAAAATTGTCTGCATCAGGTCCCATGGCAAAGAGCTCGAGATTGGCAGCTTTCTTAATCAGAAAGACAAGTCAGAACTTGTTAGTATGCTTAAACGCGTCGTCTATGGTTACACCGCTTAACAACTCGTCATCGTACTTTTTCGTGACTTTGGGTCGGAACGCGGATGATTTAGATCTAGTGCGAGATACAGTCCCATTAGAATAAGATCTGGCACTATTTCGTCGAACAAGCCTTCATCTTCAAACAAATGAGCAAAGCCACCCGTACCAATTACCATTGGTTTGTCCCCGGCGAACATTTCCTTTGAGATCTGATTGGTGAGTTCGCGAATCGCACCAACATTGCTCCAGTACAATCCCGACTGAATACTCTCGATTGTAGTTCTACCCACCGAGGTACCGGGACGTCTTATTTCAACCGAGGGTAATTTTGCCGCCTTCGCTTCCAATGCCTCCATCGAGAGTCTTACTCCTGCAATAATATTTCCACCGAGAAACTCTCGATTAGAAGATACCGCGCAGACGGTCGTTGCTGTACCGAAGTCAACGATAATCAGGTTTCTATTCGGATAAAGATGCGACGCGGCAACCGCATCGGCAATGCGGTCGGAGCCTACTTCGAGCGGGTTTTTATACTTGACCTTAAGTCCGGTTTTAACACCCGCCTCAAGCACGAACGGATCAATATTAAAATATTTTGTACAGGCGCTTCTGAGCGAATAAAGCACGTCGGGTACAACACAGCATATTGCAATTCGGTCAATTTCTTCTGGATTAAGGCCGTTTTCACGCAGTACCGATCGCAAAAATATTGCAGACTCGTCCGAGGAAGAACCCGCCTGCGAGGTCTTTCGAAATTGCAGAAGCAATTTTTGATTCTCGTCAAATACACCACCGTAAAGCTGACTGTTTCCTACATCCAAACAAAGAATCATTATTTACGTAAACCCTCGAAAGTTTAATTTGATTTTACACTAGCTGTTTATTCACTAACAATTTTGTCAAGGGCGATTGCCATGTCGGTTTTCGTCTTGCCCGAACAAATAATATCAGCGCCCTTGTACACCTCAAACAAATGAGCATTGTCTCCTGCCACTATCTCCTGAAGGTCGTTATGAACAACAAAATCTATGCTGGTGGACTTTGTGAGTTTTGCGACCGCCTCGTCCCGTGCTTGCTGATCGTTGGTGTGGGTAAGCTTGAAGGCAATAACCTTTACAGCTTTGTTGACACTAAACCCTTTAATCAAATCGATAATTTTGTGATTTTTACTCAGTACAATTTTAAACTCGGATTGAGATGACATTTTAGCTTGGTGTTTGGGCGGGGTTATCTCTCCATCGATTTCAATGCCCGATACTGAAAAGTCGCTAACTGCAGCAAGTTGGACAACCGCATCAAAGTTAGAGTCAGCTAGAATCGCCCTCAGTTCATTTTCAAGATCCTGAAAACTTTTGAACTCTCGTAAATCACCTGTATCGCTCGGCTTTTCAGCCCTATGACTTCCGAGCGCAACAACTTCATGGCCCTGTTGACGGAACCAATCCACCAAGTGTGCACCAGTCCGGCCAGTGCTAAAGTTGCTGATCGTTCTAACAGCATCGATCTGCTCCTCAGTACCGCCATAAACTACCAATATCTTCTTTTTCCTAGAAGCATGGTCTGCAACCCCAACCACTCTATTTCCCAACAACCTGTCTATGGTTGCCAGAATTTGGTCCGGCTCTGCCAGTCGACCTGCGCCCTCTTCACCGCAAGCCAATATGCCTGACTCAGGATCCTGAAATAAGATACCCCAATCTTTCAATTGTTTGACTGCTTGCTCGACAGCTGGATGTGCCCACATCGTGTGATTCATAGCTGGCACAATGAGATATGGTTTCTCGAAGTGATGCGCCAAAAACAGAGTACCTATCGCGTCGGAAGCCGTTCCATTCGCCAGCGCCGTGATCTGGTTCCCTGTTGCAGGACACAATAAAATCAGGTCAGCCCAACGCTCTAAGTTAATGTGCTCCATCGCGTCTCCTGATGAAAAAACATCATCAAACACCTTATTGCCTGTTAGACCTTCTAGCGTAGACCTGCCAATGAAATGATAAAGGGATTTACTTGCCGCGACCTTAACTTCGCAGCCTGCTTTGACAAGGCTTGAGATCACCTCACATGCTTTATAGGCGGCAATTGAACCGCTCATTTGAAACAGTATTCGAGGTTGAGCCGCAGAAGAGGGATAACTCATGAATTAACTACTCCGGTTGTTTATTACAAATGCAGCATAGCCACTCATCCATGCAACAGCTTGAATAAACAGAAAGAGGAGCCTTGAGCCAATACACCAAGGCCGCTTGAGACTTAACAGGTGCTGGTCGATATATCGAAGATTGCGCAATTTGATGGTACCTGTCAGCAAAGATCAGGTCCTTAGTCATTCATTTGACCGCAATTTAGAAGATTCAGGCCTTAATGTCCAATCTCCAACGACGAACCCGAATCGGTTTCGATCACGCCCTTTTCAACCTGCGTTTTTAAAGACCTAGCGCCCAACGGTCTCCAAATACCTGCAGGATGCTCTCTGGCATAAGAAACAAGCGGAATGTTATCCGTCTTAATCGTTATTGCACCGGTCTCGGCGGTATTGAGCACCTTAATACTTCTGGCTCTGTAGCGGTTTAACACGCTTTTATGCGGGTGACCAAACTTATTGTTATAGCCTGCAGAGACCAGCACTAGGTCCGGTGCCAAACGATTAAGAAAAGCNNGCGCTACCATGATGCGGGGAAATCAGAAGATTTATATCTCGGAGCCTTTTCATGCCAGGGCGTTCTTCCGCATCTGAGCTGATGTCTCCCGGGAGCAAAATCGTGTACCGCTTGGTCTGCACAAGNNAAAACACAGGATTGATCATTCGTGTTGTTGATCTGCTTAATGCTCACATGCTGGACCAATGAATATTTGACACCGTCCATGATCCACCCATCAACCTGATCACAAGAGATGTCCATCGCATTGACCGGCAGACTTCGGAGCGTTTGATTAATCTCAAAGTTTCGACGCAGCGCTTCAGCACCACCTGCGTGGTCGTTATCATTGTGACTAACAATTAACCTGTCAATTCTGCTTATGCCCTGGCTTCGAAGAAATGGCGTGACGATTTGTTGACCCGTATCGAACCGTGCCCCATATTTCGGTCCGGTGTCATAGACCACAGTGTGATTGGCTCCTCTGATCACAACACTTAATCCCTGCCCCACATCAAGTAGCGTCAATTGAACTTCTCCCTGAGAGGCTGAGCGAGGAATTTGGCCTACCAGTAACGGCAACAGAAATATCACACACAGCCATCTCGGTACCACGCGGCCAGGAGCGAAAAAAATGATCACAGCGAGTATGGCTGACAAACCCGAAGCCAGCGGAAAAGCACTGGGATAAAACATCAATTTGAATTCACTCAGAAAGGTCAGATATCGCCATAACCAAGCCAACAAATCCATCATGAGTGTTACCAACCAGGCGCCAATGGCATCGTGAAGCAACACCGCAGGCAAGCTAACAAAAGTTAGCGGAACAATAACCAACGAAACAAACGGTATCGCAACGAGATTTGCTAGGAATCCAATAAGTGACAACTGCGACACATTGATAAGCATCAACGGTGCCATCCCAGCAAAAACTACCCATTGCGAGTAAATCATTTGCTTTCCTTTATGTGAAAACACTTTCCACTGATGCCGTAGCGCTTCATGCCTGAAAATTGCTATCCCGGATAATGCTGACCCTTCCTCCATCATGGGAGATCGGCTCAAATTCAGATCACCTCGTGACAGAGCAAACACGAATAACAACAGGAACACGGCGCCAAAGGAGAGCCAGAAACCTGGCGATAAAGAAGCAAAAGGGTCTATCAGGACTACACAAAAGAGTGCAAGACAGCACATGGTCAGCACAGAGGAGGATCGTTTTAGGAACAACGCAAGGTATACAACAAACACCATGGTTAACGCCCGCTGGACAGGTAAGCCTCCTCCCGCTATCAACCCATAGAATAGCGTTACGGTTCCAGACAATATCCCTGCAATCAGTCGGGTATTTGGGACTCGCTTAAAAAGATATCTGAATAAACCCAATGACAAAGCAGCAATCAAACCAACATGCAATCCGGAGATAATGAGTAGGTGATTCGTCCCGGTTGAGGACAGTATCTCCCACATTTGAGGCGGTATCTCCTGACTTGCTCCCAGACTCAAAGCCAGAAGCAGAGGCATAAAAGTATTGTCACCAGCGAGAGACCTGATTCGGTGACTCAAGTTTTGCCTGAATCGGTCGGCAAGCGTCTTAAGTCGGAAAACGCCCTGTACCGACAACTGCTCCCCGGATCGAACATAACCGATTGCTACGATTTGGCGACTAAACAACCAAGCTTCATAGTCAAATAATCCCTGATTCGCTAACCCTCTTGGTCTGTTCAATCTCACCTCGAGACGCAGCTTTTGTCCTGCCTGCACCTCAGCATCCGTGTACCAAGACAACTGCACAAGGCCGCCTTCCCATCCGCTATCTGTCTTCTCAATCTGTAACTGGAACTTGTTATGACCTCCTTTATGCCAGGCATTTAAACTCCCGTGGGCCCCATCCGACGCACGTGCATATACCGGTAGAGAGCTCACGTAGCCCTCGATCACCATATTCTTTTGTTCCAACTCAGGGGGCAGCGAGGCATCAAGCCACTGATGTGTATTGAATACGACATAGAGAAAACCGAGATAAAAAGCGCCGAAAAACTGGCTACGAGCTTTTGTTAGGGCAAACAGGGCAATAGGAGAAAAAAGGCATAGTCCCGCGACGGTAGATGGTAGAATTACGATTGGCAACCGAACGGTTAGCAGCGTTGCGCAGACAAAGGCAATAAAAATAGCGTTCATGAACTGACCCAGAGGTTACGATTTCCCCCGAAAGTTCGAGTCTATGACGCAATAGTGAAAATTTATGTGCGAGATATCTGTAATTGATGGAGACGATCTCTCGACGCAGCTATAATTTACTCTCAAGATCGCACATCAGAAAAAACCAAAGTTGAAAAAATACCTTCCAAACAGAGACGACCTCCGAAAGCAAAAAGCGTTGCACTTTTTCGGCGAGGTCATTTTTCAAAATAATCTATGGCACTTCAATCGACATTCAGTCTCGGTCGCATTTTTTGTCGGTTTTTTCTGTTGCTTCCTACCCATACCTTTCCAGATGATTCCCGGTATATTCCTTTGCTTATGGCTCAAAGCCAATGTACCTATTTCGATCGCGCTCATCTGGATAAGCAATCCGTTCACGATGCCGCCGATGTTTTATGCAACCTACAAAATTGGCACATGGATACTTAATGAACCGAATCGCGTTAGCACTATCGAGCTTTCATTCGAATGGCTTTACCAGCAGTTCGCTTTGGTCTGGCAACCACTTTTGCTCGGTTCACTCATTACAGGCATCACGCTCGGAACCCTCGCGTTCATAACGTCCAGACTCTATTGGCGGTGGAGGGTTTCAAGAAACTGGAGCGAGCGCAGACGCAGAAAAATCAAGCAAAGGCTGACGGAGCGTCGTGCCAAAGACCGGTCAAAGCATTGAATCTAGTATTTATTCTCTTCTGAGAACCTCTGCAGGGTCCAACCGTGAAGCGGTGTAGGCAGGATAAAGTGTTGCCGACAGAGCAATCACAATCGATACTACGACCACAACGGCAATATCACCATACCTCACGTCACTGGGCACCTCGCTGAAGTAAGTCCCCGCTAGCATTCTGCCACCAACGATTTGTTCGATAAAATTTACAATTTCGGGCACAAAATAGGCCATAGGTAAACCGACAGCCAGCCCCAAAATGATCCCAATCAAACCGATCACTGCACCCTGAATGACGAAAACCAGCATCAAACTGTTAGAAGGCAAACCAAGCGTCGTCAATATGGCGATGTCACTGGCCTTATCTTTAACCATCATACTAAGACCCGAGACGATGTTGAACGCTGCGATCATCACTACAAAAGACAGCAGGACAAACATCATGACTTTTTCCATTTTCACTGTTTCGAAAAAATCACCATACTGTTCGGTCCAACTGGATGTCTCGACCTGCTGACCATATTGTTCCAGAATCGCAAGAACATAGGAGTCTGCAGCAAAAATATCATGTAATTTAATCCTGAAGCCCGCTCTATTATCGCCGGATATACCTTGTAAGTCCTCAAGCGAAATCAATATCAAGCTATAATCCAGCTCCGACTCCAATTCAAAAAAGCCTTCTACAGTGACTTTGGCAAGCACCGGCTTTACAGAGTGCCCACTAGCATTTGGCTTTGGCAACACGATTGCAAGCTCGTCACCTACCCTCAACCCTAGTTGATATCCGAGTGTTTGACCGATCACCACTGCATTTGAGCCAGGTGTCAGCACAGTCATTTCTCCATCGACCATGTGACTGGAAATTACTGAGACTGAAGGCTCTGAAACCGCATCAACGCCGTATATGGTGATCAATTTACTCGCGTTTCTGCCTACCACCATACCCTGACGCTGTTGGAACCGCGCTACATAGGCAACATCAGGATTAGACATCAAGACATCGCGGTCTAGGTGGGCCCCCTGATCGACCAACACAACATGGGGCACTGCACCCAGTATTCTGTGTTTTAGCTCAGTATCGAAGCCGTTCATCACAGAAACAATCACCGTCAGAACAATCACTCCCAAACTCATTCCTACCAAAGATACCTTCGATATAAAAGAAAGATACCCGGTATCTTTTCTGCTGCGGGCATACCTGACCGCTATCTCGAAGGGAATTCGAAATTTCAATCGAGTACTCCGTTATGCAATTCAAGTTTACGGTCCATACGTGCAGCGAGAGCAAGGTTATGCGTGACGATGACAAAGCTAATATTCAACTCGTCGCTAAGTTCGATCATCAACTCATCAATTTCAAGCGCGGTGCCTTCATCCAGATTACCCGTAGGTTCATCCGCGAGAACACATTGAGGACGTGTTACAAGCGCTCTTGCGATAGCAACCCGTTGCCGTTCGCCCCCAGAAAGCTGACCCGGTCTATGATCCAAACGGTCTCCCAGACCAACGCGATCCAGCATTTTTTCAGCCAGTTCCGTTGCTTGTACTATCGCCGCTCCACCGATTCTAAGCGGCATCATGACATTTTCGAGCGCGGTGAAATCCATCATTAAATGATGGAATTGATAGATGAAACCCAAAGTTTTATTTCGTAATCGGCACAGTTCATCTTCGCTTAGGTCACGGAGATTCTTACCATTTATTTGTATGCAACCCTCTTCGCAACTGTCTAGACCGCCCAACAGATGAAGTAATGTACTTTTTCCACTTCCGGACAAACCAACAATAGCAATTCGTTCTCCCTGA
>ENA-UZWW01012981-UZWW01012981.1-metagenome-genome-assembly--contig:-Day-5--50m-contig-12981_pt1 | contig 12395 bp, 9 predicted proteins | sample MGYA00260348_ERZ794908 | MGnify/ENA metagenome assembly ERZ794908
TCCAAAACCTGTTCAGGGCAACAATGACTTGCTCTCGATTACTCAGCGAGAAGTAATCAGAGAGATTCATGAGGAATATCTAAAGGCCGGTGCGGACATCATTGAAACCAACACCTTCAACAGCACATCCATCTCTCAAGCCGACTATGGATTAGAGGGTTGGGCATATCGAATTAATAAAGCGGCTGCCGAAGTTGCCAAAGAAGCAACAGCGAAATTCTCAACTGAGGAGCATTCACGATTTGTAGCAGGATCGATCGGTCCAACAAATCGAACTGCTTCGCTCAGCCCTGACGTAAACAGACCTGGATTCAGAGCCATCACCTTTGATGAACTGAAAGATGCATATGCAGAACAAACCAACGGATTGATCGACGGCGGTGCGGATGTTCTCCTCGTAGAAACTGTCTTTGATACATTGAATGCAAAGGCTGCTCTATTAGCGGTTCAATCCGTGATGAAAGAAAAAGGAGTAGAACTCCCCATCATGGTTTCGGGCACAATCACCGACGAGAGCGGCCGAACGCTCAGCGGCCAAACAGCGCGAGCATTCATGATCTCCCTATCCCATGTTCCACTCTTCTCAATAGGATTCAACTGTGCTCTTGGAGCGGATCAGCTGATCCAATATGTGGACGTATTGAGTCAACATTCCAACGCTCAGGTATCGGCTCATCCAAATGCGGGATTACCAAATGCCATGGGTGAATACGATCAAGATGCAACAGTTTTTAGCAATCTGATTGAGCCCTATTTTGAGCGGGAACTTGTCAATGTCATTGGTGGATGCTGCGGTACGACGCCAGAACATATTAAAAAGCTTTCTGAGCTTGCATCTCAATACGCACCAAGAAAACTAGAAGACAAGGTAACTGCCTGATGTCGAGTCATTCAAATACCGAATCGACGCTCGAATTGAGCGGATTAGAACCGTTGGTTGCTACAGTGGATTCCAACTTCATCAATGTTGGCGAACGCACGAATGTGGCCGGTTCGAAGAAATCCCTTCGATTGATCAAAGAAGGTGAATTCGAAGAAGCTTTGTCCATTGCTAGACACCAAGTTGAAGGCGGTGCCCAAATTTTGGATGTCAACATGGACGATGGTCTTATTGATGGTGTGGAAGCTATGACCAACTTCCTCAATCTAATAGCTGCTGAGCCGGACATTGCACGTATTCCAATCATGATCGACTCTTCCAAATGGGAGATTATTGAGGCTGGACTTCGCGTGGTTCAAGGCAAACCCGTAGTAAACAGCATAAGCTTGAAGGAAGGTCCAGAGGAATTCATTCGACAAGCACGTGCAATCAATCTTTACGGTGCAGCCGTAATTGTGATGGCCTTCGATGAAGAAGGTCAAGCAGACTCGTACGAACGAAGAATTGAGATTTGTGAACGTGCCTACCGCACCTTGGTTGATGAAGTAGGCTTCAATCCCAAAGACATCATTTTCGATCCGAACATATTTCCAGTCGCGACTGGAATGGACGAGCACCGGAAGAACGCAATTGACTTTTTCAGAGCAACAAAGTGGATCAAGGAAAACCTTCCACATGCGCACGTAAGCGGTGGCGTTAGCAATGTCTCCTTCTCGTTTCGCGGTAATAATAAAGTTCGAGAAGCCATGCATTCGGCATTTCTCTATCATGCAATCAACGCCGGAATGGACATGGGAATTGTCAATCCAGCTATGCTAGAGATTTACGATACGATTGAAACAGATCTGCTCAAGCTCGTGGAGGATGTCCTCCTCGATCGTCATGATGATGCCACCGAGAGACTCATGTCATTTGCAGAAACGGTCGTACAGGATGAAAAGGGTGAAGCCGTGAAACCAGAATGGCGTGATGATCCGGTGCAGAAACGAATCGAATACGCGCTGGTAAAGGGAATCGCCGACTTCATTGAAGAAGATACAGCTGAAGCATTTGAAGAATTAAAGCGCCCGTTAAAAGTCATCGAGGGGCCATTGATGGACGGGATGAACATCGTCGGTGAACTTTTTGGCAGTGGCAAGATGTTTCTGCCTCAAGTGGTCAAGAGCGCTCGCGTGATGAAGAAAGCTGTGGCATGGTTGACACCGTACCTCGAAGCCGAAAAAGATCAAGGTTCGAATTCGGCTGGTAAAATCCTATTGGCCACAGTTAAAGGTGATGTGCATGACATCGGAAAGAACATCGTGGGCGTCGTTCTTGCGTGCAACAACTTTGACATCATCGATCTTGGCGTCATGGTTCCAACGGACACCATTTTGAATCGGGCGGTAGAAGAAAATGTAGACATCATTGGCCTTAGCGGATTGATCACACCATCACTTGATGAAATGATTCACGTGGCCGAAGAAATGAAGCGTCGTGACATGGACATTCCTTTGCTAATTGGTGGTGCAACAACGAGTCGCGTACATACAGCAGTTAAAATTGAACCGGTTTACAATAATGGAGTCGTTCATGTGAATGATGCTTCGCTTGCCGTTCCTGTTGCTGGAAAGCTGAAATCTGTTAATCGAGGTACTTATCTAGAATCCATTGAGGTGGAATATGATAAGGTCAGGGAGAACTATCTCAATGCATCAACTAGAAAGACATACATATCGATTGACCAAGCACGGGCGAATCGAGCTCACATCGATTGGAAAGGTTTTCAACCTGCGGTTCCGAAGAAGCTTGGGGTTGATACCATCGAGCCTGATATAGCAACGCTCCGAGAGTACATTGATTGGACGCCCTTTTTCCATAGCTGGGAATTGAAAGGAAGATATCCTGACATTTTCGAAAAAGAGGGTGTCGGTCCAGAAGCGAAAAAGTTGTTTGACGATGCGGTAGGCATGCTCTACCAACTTGAGGCTGATGGTATGCTCGGACTGAAAGGAGTCTACGGCCTCTTCCCTGCTCAAGCCGTCGGTGATGATGTTTCTATTTTGGAGGAGGATGGTTCAGTGAAGGCAACAATCCACACGCTCAGACAGCAGTCGAAGAAGGCTCAGGATGCGGAGAACGTTGCTCTCAGCGATTATATAGCTCCCAAGGAGAGTGGACATGTAGATCACATGGGCTTTTTCGCAGTTACGGCAGGACTGAACATTGATCATTACATCGCTCAGTTTGAAGCGGATCATGACGATTATTCAAGCATCATGGTCAAGGCTTTGGCGGACCGATTGGCTGAGGCATTTGCAGAATATCTGCACGCTCGAATTCGAAAAGATTTTTGGGGTTACGCTGCTTCTGAGTCACTAGCGAATGACGACTTGATCAAAGAGAAATATCAGGGAATTCGTCCGGCACCTGGATATCCCGGATGCCCAGATCACCTCGAAAAGAATACCATCTGGGAACTCCTCGATGTAGATAATCAAATTGGTATTTCCTTAACCGAATCACTGGCGATGAATCCTGCTGCGTCGGTTTGCGGGTTCTACTTCTCTCATCCAGATTCAAAGTATTTCGGGCTGGGAAAAATTCAAGAAGACCAAGTCATCGACTTGGCGAAACGAAAGAATATGAATAAAGAAGAGCTAGAAAAATGGCTTAAGCCGAATCTAGCCTATATGTAATATGAAAGTAACTGAACACATAGCGAAGGCGAATAAAACGCTCTTTTCCATTGAGGTTCTTCCTCCTCTGAAAGGTCAAACCATCAATTCTATTTTCGAGACGATGGATGAGTTGATGCCGTACGACCCTGCATTCGTAGACGTGACATACCACCGTCAAGAAGTCGTTTATCGCGAAGTCGACAATGGCTTGATGCAGAAACACGTGGTGAGAAAGAGACCTGGCACCGTAGGCATTTGCGCATCATTGATGAATAAGTACAACATTGACACTGTTCCTCACATTATCTGTGGAGGATTCTCCAAAGATGAGACTGAGGATGCGCTGATTGACCTGAGTTTCCTTGGAATTGACAATGTGCTCGTTATTCGAGGAGATCCTGAAAAGGCCGAAGGTGAATTCAAGCCAGAATCAAATGGTCATGTATACGCTAGTGATTTGATTGAGCAAGTCGCGGAAATGAATCAGGGAATCTACATCGATCCAGAACTTAAGAATAAGGCTCGAACCGATTTCTGCATAGGCGTTGCAGGCTATCCTGAAAAGCACTTTGAAGCTCCCAATTTTAAATCGGATTTGAAGTATCTGAAGAAGAAGGTTGATTTGGGTGCTGAGTATATCGTCACTCAACTCTTTTACGACAACAGCAAGTACTTTGACTTTGTTGCCCGCTGTCGCGAAGTTGGAATCGACGTACCTATTATTCCAGGATTAAAACCCATTGCTACGTTGAAGCAATTGAATAAAATCCCACACTTCTTTCATGTGAATTTGCCAGATGAATTGGTAGATCAAGTCGAAGCATGCAAGACCAATGAGGATGTTCGGAAAGTTGGAATTAAGTGGTGCATTCAACAGTCACAAGAATTGGTGGAAGCCGGAGTTCCGGTGCTACACTACTACACCATGGGGAAAGCCAAAAGCGTTGGGATTGTTGCGAGGGAGGTTTTTGGATAAATCCACGGTCTTGGTTCAATTTAGGTCGAGGATTTAAGAAGCGTTAAAAGGAAAGACCAAGAACATTAAGTCATCTTAGCATTTCTTTGGGGCAATCTTTCCTTTTGCCTCTTTCCTTTTGCCGGTCGAGTCGAAGACGAATTCTTTCGGCTGCCTTAATGACTAATCGATTAGAGTCTGCTCCAAAAGCCCGTACCCAAAATCTGCCAACGATGGCTCGCACATAACGAGGAGCACAACATCACTTTCTTCGATTTCAGAAGCTCGAATCTCGGGTGTAACCGTTATTCCATGGTCGCCGATTTGTTGGAACATAGTGCTGTTGTAGTAGAAGTACTTACTCTCTGGATGGAACAAGCCTTTGTGCAATCCGAGATAGAGGTATGTCCAGTAGTAGCTATCACCGATGACCAAGACGCGTGGTTTTTGGTCTCCTGTAAAACCAAGAGTTGGATAGGCCAAGCTATCCTTTTCATTATCTGGATGGCTCATTAAGTTGAGCAAATTATGGAGGTCTTTATCGGAATACCTCGGCGCGCCGAGCTCGATAGAATCGAAGCTAATGCTCGGGATATCAATTCCCTCACTTCGAAAAGATGCCACGACGGAGAGTCCTGAAGTCGCCGCGCCATACACACTCCAATGAGTTCCCTGCCTGGTATACATTGGGTATGGAGAAGACTCCATTTCCCAATTGAAATAATCCATGTGATCGAAGAGATAAAAGCCTTGTTCGTAAAGCTTTTCGCAAAAGACATGGTAGTTGGTTTCTTTGGTTTTTTTGCAATCCCAATCAACCTTATCCTGATAAGCTCTCCATTTATTGGGAGGAATGAGCAGTAAGAGTTTCTTGCCTCGTTCTTCCAAGCTCAGTCTCAATGTTTCTAATGAATCGACCTTAAGCTGAATCTCTTCTTCTCCCAGGAAGTCAAGACCGCAAACACTCTTCCGATATCCTTTCTCGAATAAGTAGCCATCACTTCCTTGCACAACCTGGGAGTTGAATTCATTGAAAAGCCGGTACCGTATCTCATTATAGAACCTCACAATCGGAGATCTGAATCCAAATTTCTTGTCAATATTAAAGGCAACCGCTCGCTGGAATTCACCTGAAAACCAAGAACTTAAATTAAGATCAGGAACTTGTTTCTTAGCTGTTGCGCCAGATAATCCAGCAGTCTTTGGAATATTGACTGTGGCTTGAACGAACATCAAGGCGAGTCCAGTCAAAAGGATGATAAAGGCTATGCGGCTAAAAGTCGTCGTTTCGTTCTCGGATTTGTTTCGTGAAGAAATATCCGATTTTAAAATCGATTCCGAAACTATTCAGTTTGGCGGTGAACGGATCGTTGCTCGCAAACAGACCTAAGTAGTCGCGAGCATTGTTGAGCTGAACTCTGTACATCGGCTGAACGACTAATACTACTCTTTTGGATATGTACCCAGAAACTCCAATTCCAGCATGTGCGCCTACATACCAATCGACGTAGAGATTGGAATTTGACCGCCCAGGGCTCACGTCTAAAAATCCATCCTCTGGAGTCTCTTCTCCAGGTTGATACTTATTTCTGATCTGTTCGTTCAACAGATAGGCACCGGTTAACCCACCGGTATAAATCATCTCCAGTTTACGATTAAACCGGTGGTGAATGTTGATGGAAATCGGAACACCAACCATATGTACACTCGAAAGAGCTGCCCCGATTTTTTTAACCACACCTGGCTCATTTGGATCCTCTCCGTAGATCGTGTTTCGGAAACCTTTGTTCATATAGATCGCTCCAAAGCTCATGCTGAGAGAAGGGTCGAAAAATCGTTTGTACTCTATTCCAAAATTGTAGCTCAGCTTTTCACCCCACAATTGGTTGTATGCTGTCGCGTTCACAGATTTCGCAAATCGGAGCCATTCTAAAGTGGGAGAAAGTTGTAGAGATAAGTGATACTTCTCCCCAGAAGCGAAAGATTGAGACGCTACCGCAAAGAAAATTGCGAGGTACAACAGACGCCGCATGATCAATACAATTCAGGGAAACGCTCTGGGTCAGTTTCGCCCATGATGGAATAAATCTTCTCGAAGATGTCGTCATGAGACGGTTTCGAGAAATAGTCGCCATCCGAAGCATAAGCCGGTCGATGTGCCTTCGCACTCAGCGTCGCTGGAGCCGAATCCAAATGAACGTATCCGCCCTGCTTTTCAAGCACTTCTTGCATCATATATGCACTAGCACCGCCTGGAACATCTTCATCAACGAAGAGAACGCGGTTTGTCTTTTTGACACTTTCAACGATCTCTTGTCCAATGTCAAAAGGCAATAAAGTCTGAGCATCGATTACTTCAGCGCTTATGCCAACTTCATTCAGCTGTTTGGCAACTTCAACGCACATTCGAACCATGGAACCATAAGTCACAATCGTGATGTCGTCTCCTTCAACCATGGTTTCCACTTTTCCAAGGGCGATTCTAAATTCACCAAGATTGGATGGAAGATCTTCCTTAAGCCGATAGCCATTTAGAGATTCAACAACAATGGCAGGATCATCACCAGCCATCAAGGTGTTATACATTCCTGCAGCTTGCGTCATGTTTCTCGGAACACAGATGTGCATTCCTCTCAATGAGTGAATCATCATCCCTAAAGGGGAACCACTGTGCCAAATGCCTTCTAGGCGGTGACCTCTTGTTCGAATAATCAACGGGGCCTTTTGACCTCCCTTTGTTCGGTACTGAAGAGTGGATAGGTCGTCACTTAATACTTGAAGGGCGTATAACAGGTAGTCGAGGTATTGAATCTCAGCAATTGGACGAAGTCCTCGCATGGCCATTCCGATTCCCTGACCGACGATCGTGCACTCTCGAATACCAACGTCAAACACTCGGTGATCACCGTACTTCGCTTGTAATCCTTCTAGGCCTTGATTGACTCCTCCAATCTTTCCAGAATCTTCTCCGAAGATGATGAGCTCTGGATTTGCAGCGAGTAGCGCGTCAAAATTCTCACGAATAATTTCGCGGCCATCCACCTTCTTATCGTCAGAAAAGTCTGCAGGGACTGGCTCAACTTTTAATGGTGAATCAGTTGATTCCGAATACAAATGAGAAGAATATCGCTCAGCATTTTCAGTCATCTTATCCTGAATCCATTGAGACAATGCTGCCTTTGCAGGAGACTGTTCTTCTCTTGCATAACGAAGTCCTTTCCGAGCCGCCTCAATTATTTCTTTTCGAAGTGAATCGGCCTCAGATTCTAATCCTTCTTTCACCTTATTGATGAAAGCAGCATTCTTGCTTGCTCCGGCTAAACCCGTAAGAAGCTGAATCACTGCGGCCTTATCATCCTTCATTGGATTGAGGAATGCTTTCCATGCGTTGGTCTTCGCATCTCTTGCGTCCTTTTTGGCTGACTTCTCAAGTACTTCCAATTCTTCGTTAGAAGCAATACCATTGGCCTCAATCCACTCGCGCATCTTCTTAATCGGGTCAAAATCTTTTTCCCATTGAAGGCGCTCCTCAGATTTGTAGCGTTCGTGTGATCCGCTGGTTGAATGTCCTTGAGGCTGTGTTACTTCTTCCACGTGAACCAAGACCGGAACCTGTTCTTCCCGAGCGATCTTCACTGCCTTTTCATAAGTCAGGATTAGGTGTGGGTAATCCCAACCTTTGGTCTTAATTATTTCGAATCCAGGTGCATCTTCCGTCCGTTGAAAACCTGAAAGTGCCTCGCTGATACTTTGCTTAACTGTTTGAAATTCTTTTGGAACCGATATGCCATGTCCATCATCCCATACCGACATCACGAGAGGCACTTGTAGCACACCTGCAGCGTTCATAGCCTCCCAAAAAGGCCCTTCAGACGTGGCTGCGTCTCCAATTGTACCGAAGGCGACATCATTGCCACCGTTACTGAATGTGTTATGATCTTTGAGTTCCGGATTGTTTCGATAAAACTTACTCGCCAGCGCCAATCCAAGAAGTCTTGGCATTTGCCCTGCCGTCGGGCTTATATCAGCCGATGAATTGCGGGTCTCAGCCAGATTGGTCCAATTCCCTTCAGCATCAAGTGTGCGTGTTGAATAGTGGCCATTCATCATCCGGCCTGCAGAAGCGGGCTCGCGTTCCAAGTCAGCATCGGCATAAAGTTGAGCAAAGAACTCTTCTCCAGTCAGCAGTCCAGCTGCCATCATCATGGTCTGGTCGCGATAGTACCCAGATCTCCAATCACCTGGCTGCCAGTACTTGGCAAGGGCAATCTGAGCTACTTCTTTACCGTCGCCAAGAATTCCAAACTTGGCTTTACCAGTAAGAACTTCGCGTCTTCCCATGAGGCTTATTTCTCGACTGTAGTTGGCCAACTTATAATCAGCCAAAACCTCTGCTTTCATCTCGTCCCTGGTAATTGCCTTATCCTCTGCTGCCTCTGTCTGCGCCATAATCTGAAAATTGAAGTGGTCGAAAAGCCGTCTTTTCGCCGCCGCGAAGATAATTAATGGCAACGGGAATAAATAAGAAAACCCCGTCGTTTGACGGGGTTTCACCTAACTAAACAGCAATGTAAAGAACGATCAGTGTAATGGGTTTGCTAGCCCAAAAGGTCTTTAGTCGATTTGAATATCGATGTCCGCTTCGAGCCCTTCTTCCTCGATTTTTTCGCGAATACGATCTTCTAATTCGTCTTCCCACTCTTCACGGCCTTCCACAGAGTCTAGAGATTCTTCTCTGTCGTTGTCCATTTCACAGTCAAGACAAGTCAAGCCTTCTGCACGCATTTCCCAGTGGTGTTCAACCATGTCTGGATCATACATGTCAGTGACATTTTCGATGTCATTGATTATTCTCTTTGTCTTACTGGTTAGGAAAATCACCTTCCCAATAGGAACCCTGAGCGTCACTTCCACTTCCTGAGCTCTCAAGAGATCTCCTTGTGGAAACTGGAAGTATGGATTGAGCGTGATCGATGTTGAATCCGTCTCAAAATTGTACGAAATGTCATCTGCATTACTCTCTGCCGACTCAAACGATTTTCCTTGGGCCGAACGACGGAGTTCAAGTAAAAATTCGTCATTGTGCGAAGGCAGAACATCAAAGTCAACATTACCAACTATGATCTCTTCATCATTGATACGCATGAGGAAGTCATTGTTCGAATAATAAGCTCTTTTGGGAGAAATATCGAACGGATCATCTCCAACATCTACAGTCAAGGTGTCGCTCGCTACGCCCATTTCTTCTAGCTGAATTTCATCTACAATCGTTTCCGTTTTCGAAAACTCCTGTGCGACTCCTAGTCCAGTGAATATGGCGAGAACAACCCCTATAAACCATAAACCCATCAACGCTGCTCCCAAGAATGGAACTCTCGCTCTTGGAAAGAGTATTAATGCTCCTCCATAAGCTAACCCGATAAAAGGCATTCCAATCAATAAGAGAACTGCAATGACGGCAATGGAAAACCACTCACCCGCATTGAATACCAGGTCGCCCCATTCATAAAGGCTGAGATCTGCGCTCCAGTTATCTGCACTCCAGTGTACCACATCTGCTATACCAAAAATGGCGGCGAAGATGAATACGATCATGGCCAGTCCTGCAAGTAAAAAAGCACTTCCCAATACTTTGCTGATCACATTGAACAGCCCGCGGAATATTTCTGCTAGGAAGTAGAAAAATCGGTCAATTCCAGTTTGAATCTTCTTTCCGGATCCTCTTGAATACCTGGCACTGGCCTCAGATACTGGCTCTCCGAAAGATTCAATTTCGCTTTCGACCTTTTTACCAATACTGTCAATATTGACTGGCTCTCCTTTCATGCCGAGTTTTTCGGCAGTCGTTCGCGCCTCAGGAATAATTATCCAGAGAACGATGTAGAGTAACAATCCCGATCCAAAGAAGACAAATGACAGAGCAAAGCCCAGTCGAATCCAAATTGGATCTATTCCAAAGTAGTATGCGATTCCGGAACAAACTCAACCAATCACAGGTCTTTCTCCATCACGATATAATCTCCTTGAGCGATTTTCGGCTCCTGAAGAAGATGATGATGATGAAGTAGATGTCGTATCCGCCATTGGCTCATCTGCTTCTTCTTCAAACTGCTCAGGTCGGCCCATGATTTCGATGACCTTCTGGACTTCACCAGTGGAAATCACTTCCCGTAGTTCAGTTTGATAAGAAATTAATAGCTCAGCAATACGCGATTCGATATCGGACAGGATTTCATCTTTACCGGCGCTGCGCTCGTAAAGGCGACCTATCTGCTTTAGATAGCCCGATAACAGTTCGTAAGCATCTTCGTCAAGTGTGAAAACCTGACCGCTTAGATTTACTTGTACGGTCTTTTTCATTTTGATTTTTTGGGTTTGGTTTGTTTTGTTACAATTTCAACGGCATTTTTGAGTTCTTCCCAACTAACGGAAAGCTCTTTGTAGAAGGTCTTACCTTGTTCGGTAAGACTGTAGTACTTTCTCGGTGGTCCAGAAGTAGACTCTTCCCAACGATAGGTCAGAAGTCCGGCGTTCTTGAGTCGATTCAAGAGTGGATAAAGCGTGCCCTCCACAACGATCAACTCTGCCTCTTTTAACGAGGTGAGTAAATCAGAAGGATATGCTTCTTCTTTTTGAAGTAACGCAAGAACACAGAACTCCAATATTCCTTTTCTAAGTTGTGCTTTTGAGTTTTCTATATTCATAATTAAATATTGCAATACAAATATATATGTATTACTTAGTATATGGCAATACATAGTACTATATAATTTTACAATTTCTTCTTAACATGCTGATTTTCAGACCAATTAATTTTTAAGTCGAATTCGGTCATGGTCGATCTGTTAACACCTCTTTAAGTTTTTGTATGTAGAGGAAGACAATTTCAATCGTTGAGGATGCGATATTTGCCAGCTAATCATACATTATGAAGTACTTTACATTGTTCGTTGCCACTACTCTATTATTCACATCATGTGTTTCTTCAAAGAAGTACTCTGATCTCCAATCCAAATTGGAGCAGTATGAATCTTCGGGAGCTATTGCTGAAACCACTGATAAGGATCAGAAAATGCAGATTCATGGAGCTCAAGCGCAAATCCAAGAAATGGAATTGGAGATTAGATCTTTGATCGAAAAGATGTCAGAGATTGAATCTCAACAAGAAGCAATTCAATTTTCAGATATGAATCCTGAGCAACTGGCAATGGCGGAGCGAAAGATGATGGAGGATCGTCATAATCGGGAGATGAATATGCACGAACAAGAATCCAATCAGGAATTTGATCAAATGATGAACGTGAACGCTCGACAACTTCAATCACTGAAAACAACGCTTACGGGCGCACTCTCTTACTACGCTGAACCTCAAGTATCGATTCTGGACAAGGGCTCAAGAATTATGGTCTTGGTTTCTGACAAACTTCTTTTCAATGAGGATAAGTCACGGTTGACCGCTCAGGGAGAAACATTCATGAATCGACTGTACTCTGCTCTTAAGGAACAAGATGATCGTCCATTCAAGATTTACGGAATGACTGGAGCTACTCAAGACGATGATTTGGATCTAGCCTCTGCCAAGGCCATGATGGTTGCCAAAAACCTGAACGCAAAAGGAGGGTTGAAACAAATGGTAGCGGCAGGCGCTCAAGCTTGTAACATGAGCGGTTCAGGAAGAAATTCGGCTTGTGATAGAGTTGAGTTCATCTTCGAATACAACTTTGATCAGATTATCGAGACGACTAAGTTCAACGGTGGACGCTAACGCTTTAGCGTAAAACTCCCTTGATAAGAGTAGCGATCAATGTCAATGACAACATCGTCTTTGTATTCTAATTTGTAGAAATAAGTTCCTTCAGCCGCTTGTTCACCGTTGATGAATCCGTCCCAGCCGAAAACC
>ENA-UZWW01000789-UZWW01000789.1-metagenome-genome-assembly--contig:-Day-5--50m-contig-789_pt1 | contig 12390 bp, 11 predicted proteins | sample MGYA00260348_ERZ794908 | MGnify/ENA metagenome assembly ERZ794908
GACTCGCCACTGCCGCGGCCTACCTGAAACAGGCGGGCGCCAAACCCAAACCCGAGTATAGGATTTGCAAGAAATGCGGAGTATAAATTTAATCCCAATAAACAAACATGTTCCTACACGGTCCCGACGCCAGCGCCGCACCCGAACACCCCGAACGCATCTCGAGCTTCATACGCTCCACATACAGACATTTGCCGCTCCTTCAGGGAAAGGGGCTTACACCCTACACTCCGGCAGGAGTCACGTTCATCGACACGCTACCGACAGCCGGCAACTGTGCTTTGGGTGGCTGTGGAGATGCCCACTCAAAGTACGTGTCTGAATGCGCCGGACAGTGCGGGTGTGAGACACCTGGGTGTGCAGGCGGCTTCCCCGCAGCGGCACACCGGGACCCGCAACTCGCGTTTTCAAGCACAGACTGCACGGTCCAACGCGAGGCAGACCGGGATTGGTTGGCGTACCACAACTGCCACCCGGCGGGCCCGCCCATTGGGAAATAAACGTCACATAATACCACCAGGGCGTTACGAAACGTCTGAAACCCCGCTCCGACTCACGAGTCATAAAATAATTTCCGATGTGCAAGGCTGCCGATCCCATGTGCCAACTTAACATTCCGTACCAACCTGCTGTCGTCGCACCGCTTCAGGAGCCCACCGAAATCAGTATTCACGATTTGGCTGTCATGGTGCTCGAAGAATATAATGTGAACGGACTCGTCGCTTGGGGGATGATATATGTTGTGCTATATGTTGGGTTTCTATTTATCAGGCGGGGGTTGGATTGCATTCTAGTACTCCTTATCTACACTCTACCACTCCTTAGATACATTCGAGCACTCCATAAAACCATTATGTTACTCTTGACGGCTATTCTATTACCCCTCAAGGTTAGGAAATAAATCACCCACAATTATCGCCTCGATCCGTGAGTCATAATTTATTTTCCGATGTCTCCGCATATGGCTCCTGTGTACCTTCGGATTCGGTATCCACCGGCACCGGTAATCCATCACGCCGCACTCGCACTGGTAAATCATCACGCCACACCGCTTCGTGCCGGGTTTATTCACATGTACGCGGTTGACCCCGAATTCTTCGTGTACTTTTGTTTCCTGGTACCTACGATACTTGTCGTAATCGCATATAACGAGGAGCATGAGTTGGCTACATTTATCGTATTGGCGCTGTATTTGATACAGCCCAACTTTGATATATTCTTCTTAGAGACCAACTCTGCTATGTTCAGGTTGATACAAAATGCGCTTGTTCTTATTTTGTGGGTGTACTTCGCTACATCACTCCAGCTGGACATGGTACATGTTATTTCCTTCATGTTTGTGGTGTACGCATCGTGCAAATGTGTTAATGCTTCATATAGACTGTATTGGAATAAATGATTCTACACGTTCATCCATCGCGCCCACAAGTCGCGCCTCACGTGTTTCTGTGCGTGTGGCGCGATCCGGGCCACCACGTGGTTCAACGCCACACGCACATCCCCGGTGTCGGGTGGGTCGCCGAGTTGGTGTTGCCTGAAGAACGCCCGAATGTTGTCTTGGTTTGACTCGGGCACGCCTCCGCCGCCCGACAGATCCAGCCGGATGTATTGCGAGTCATCGGCCTCGAGCTCGCGCACCCGCGAATTTGCCATCATGTTGGCAAGCTTCCGGGTGTAGATGGCCTCCTTCATCACCTGCGCCGCCAACTTCTCGCGGTTGGGCGGGGTCCGCAGGTTGGCGAGGTCGTTGCTTCGGTCGAAGCGCGCGGCCGCACACGGCACCCCGGTGGAGCACAAGCGTGGTTCGGTGTCGCGCGCGGGTTGGAGTTTGGCGAGTTGTCGCGTGAGCCGCTTGACGGCGCCGGTGCGGTCGGATCCGTACAAGCCCTGTGCGGCTTGCTGGATGGGTTTCACGGCACTGCGCGGGATGTGCACGCAGGGCCCGACACACATGCTGTTGGGTTGTTGCGTGTGGCGCGCCACGTGCCGCGAGCGCGCGGCCATGTCCGTCATCGTGTGTTCCTCGGCGTCGTACCGGTCCTGTCCGGAGGCGACCTGGTGGTTGCGCGCGGCCGTGCGGTACAGCGCGTTGGCCTCTCGCAGCGCCGCGGCCACGCGCGGCGCCGGCACGGGTTCGTGTCCGTAGTACATGGTGAGCAGGTCCGCGTTGAGCCGACCCAGCGACGAAAGCATGTTTAAGGGGTAGCGTATTTATTATTCTCACACATGCAGGTGCCGACACGCCTCGGTGATGGCCCTCCTGCGCTTGCGTTTCTTCGCGGGCTTGGCCTCGGGCTGGTTGCTGAGGTCCTCCACCGAGGTGAGGCACAGCACCTTGGCGTCGCTGGGCGCCTCCCGGAAGTCGCTCACCGGCAGCGGGTCCTGGAGGAACACCTGTTGCAGCACCTCCATGGGCGTCACGTCCGACACGTGTCCTAGCGCGGGCCGGTGTTTTCCGTGCGTCAGCTTTCCGTCGGGCCCCTGCGCGGCGGTGCGGAGCCGACATAGGAACTCGCGCGTGGGCTCATGCTCGTACCTCCAGGAGTCTTCTTCGAACGGCATGTCGCCCATCACGACCTGTCCGTCGTAGCCGCGCTTGCCGGCCAGGTCGGCGTCCCAGTCCCCCCACTTGGCCGACTTGGGGGTGTGCATGGACATCCTCTGGATGCGCCGCCCGAACACGTTGAGGCTGGAGAACCCGAAGTCCCCGATCTTCACAATGTAGCCGCAGTTGGGCACGGTGAGCACGGCGTCTCCGAGCTCGTAGGAGAAGTGGGTGGCGTTCTTAAGCGACTCGCCCTTCCACTTCATGGAGTCGTCGATGCGTTTCAGGAACACGTTGTCGAGGTGCAGGTCGTGGTGCTTGAACCCGCACGCGTGCTGCAGCACGTGCAGGGTGACGAACACCTGCAGGTAGAGCGACGCCATGTCTCTGCACGTGAGTTTGGGGTTCTCCTCGAGTTCCTCCACGATGGTGGCGCTGATGCGCTCCTGGATTAGGTATCCGTCCTTGTCGTGCCGCAGCGCGCGGAACGCCATCACGAGGTGGGGCGTGAGCTTCTTGGCCACGAGGTCGGTGAGCAGGATGTGGCACAGACTCTCGCTCACAAACTCGTTGTAGCAGGCGGTGGTGGGCGAGATGTGGCGCTTGATGATGCCGGTGTCCATCTTCTCGGGCTGCTGCGTCAACCAGCGCAGGTACTTGGCGGAGCTGGAGGCGAGGTGCACGCGCACGTTGGACCCGGGGCGCTTGGCTTCGTAGCACACGTCCGTGTCCACGTCGCGGAAACGCTTGGCCACCACCTCCACGGGCCCCATGGGCGACTCGGTGGTGACGCACGGCTGCGCGCGCGAGGTGCGGCCCTCCGCGTCCACGCTGGACCACTCGTCCGACTCCGAGTCCGAGCCGTAGTCGGAGTCGGAGCTGGAGTCGTCGCTGTCCTCGCGCTTCATGTCGTCCAGCCGGAAGTAGTCCTCGGTCCACTCGCCCGAGGACTCCTCGCTGGAGGCCTCCTCTTCCTGCGCCTCGGCCGACGCGATGGAGTGCACCGAGCAGTTCATGCCCTGGCCCAGCACGCTCACGCACCGGAACGGCAGGGTCTCCATGTGCTTCACGATGTCGTCCCACTTCTCCACCTCGCCCTCGAAGTTTTGGCAGTAGCGCTCCATGAATTTAAGAGGCGGCAAAAGTATTTTCGCCCCGTGCCTGCCGCGCCCGGGGCACGTGCCGGTTTTTATTTTCGGCCAGGCTCTAAAGCATGCAGCGCGCGGACATCCGAACCGCGGGCATCCTGATATTTGTGCACTACACCGCGCTGCACCGCATGCAGGAGCACGTGTCGCGCATCAACGACAAGGGCCGCGTGTCGCCCGAGGTGTTGTCGCTGCACCTCGTCACCCCGTCGCGCGGGTGTGTGGACGAGATGTCGCAGAAGATCCGGGCGCGCGCGGAGCTGGCCCACCTGGAGCGCATCGAGCGGCTCAAGGGCAACAACTCGTTGCGCGACCTGACGTCGGGCCGGCGGCTGGCGCCCACCTTTGTGGAGTCGCACAAACTGCTCGTGAACCTGGAGACGTTCAACCCGGAGTTCAAGGACAAGTACCCCGAGCCCAACCTCACCCTGCCCGCCGGCCACGTGGAGGAGGGAGAGACCCTGAAGCAGGCCGCGCACCGCGAACTGTTCGAGGAGACCGGCATCCGCGTGGACCCCGCCATGATCCACAACTACATCGGCCTCTTCCGCGGCGGCATCCGGATGTTCACCGTGAAAATCTATAAAAACACACCCGTTAACGTGCACGACGGCATCCTCCACATTGGCGATCTGGATCGTACCCGGGAATATTACCGGAATCTTCTGGGGGCCCAGGAGGTGCTCCCCATTTAGTAACATGCACCCCGACCTGCACCGGATGCAGATGGACACGCACACGCTTCGGGTGCGCGTGGCGTGGGCCGCGGTCGGCCCCGAGTTACCCCCCGCGGTGCAGATGCGGCTCGAGCGCGAGGCCGCCGAGTTTATGGCCACGAGGTGCGCGCCCTCCCCCCGGGTGCGTCCCCCCAAGACCAAGCGCGCGCGCACCGGACGCGTGCAGCCCGTGGTTCGCGACGACCGACTGGGCTGCACGCGCTACCCCAACGGGTTCCGCACCCACTCGTTTGCATCCCCCCACGCCATCAGGACGGGCTGCACCAAGATCGTGTGCTCGCCGCTCGCCGGCAACCGCGTGTCCTTCCGGGGATCGATGAGCATCACCCACGGCATCCACGGCAAGCCGATCGCGCCCATCCGCGTCATCGCCCCGGTGTTGCGCACCGCCGAGAGCAAACACGCGGTGATGCCGAGCGCCACCAGTTACCTCAACAACCTGTTGTTCGAGGTGTACGTGCGCGTGGTGTCGCACGCACGCCGCATCTCCTTGCTGGCCGAGCCCTACCCCGGCGTCGACATCGACAGGATCCTGACGCAGCAACAGTCGGCCGACGTGCTGGACTACGTGCTGCCCGACGGCTTGCACCAGACGCACTTCAACTGGGACGCGTACGTGCGCGAGATCACCGAGGCCGTGTGCGTCGCCAGCTCGGTGGAGTATTTTGATGTGCAGCTACTCGTGAGTGGCGACAGTCGCTCGTCGTGTGATAGTGAATAAAGATTGAATAAATTTATTGTTTGAACCCGTGGTTCACCGAAATGCCCATGGCCCCCAACTCCTGCAAAAGCAACTTGTACGCAAACGGAATGGTGACGTCCTTCACGTCGCTCTCGCCGCACACCCTGCAGCGCGCCACGCGTCCGCTCAGCACCGCCCCAAACGCCGGGTTGTGCGCGTGTTCCGCCAGGATCCCGCACTTGCCGCACATCGGCGCCGAGTACGCGTCACTCGCAAACAGGTAGCGCTCCTGCAGCACCCGACTACTGCCGTGCGACACCAGACAGTCGCGCTCCATCTCGCCCAGCCGCAACCCCCCGTGGTTGGAGCGACCCTCGGTGGGTTGGCGCGTCACCGTGGTCTTGGGCCCGGTGGCGCGCGAGTGCACCTTGTCCGCCGTCATGTGGCGCAGACGCTGGTAGAACGTGGGCCCCACAAACACGCTGGCCTCCATCAGCTCGCCCGAGATGCCCGATATCATGCGCTCGTTGCCGTGCCTCTGGAACCCGGCCTGGTGCAGCGCGTCGCACAGGTCGTGCTCCACGCTCATGTTGCGGAAGGGCTCGCCGTTCACGAACTTGCCCAGCACCACCCCGGTCTTGGACGCCACGCACTCCACCAGGTGCGCAATCGTCATGCGCGACGGCAGCGCGCACGGGTTGATGATAATGTCCGGACTGATGCCCGTCTCCACGCTGAACGGCATGTCCGTCTGCGGCAGCAGCACCCCGATCGTGCCCTTCTGACCGTGGCGGCTGTGTGGGTGTTAGAGCGAAAAACACGTTTCCAACCAATCACGTCATACCTAGAAAGTTTGTCGCCGACAATGGGGATGCGCGTGGAGCGCACGCGCACGCGCTGGCAGTTGACGCCGTCCCGGTTGTTGGTGAGCATCACCTTGTCCACGCGCGACGCGTCGTCGGCGCCGTTGTACACCAGGCTCGCGTCGCGCTTCACGTTCCTCTCGGACTTGCCCTCGATGTGCTGCGTGCTGATGGTCTTGCCCACCAACACCGTGCCGGGCGTCAGCCGCGCGTTCAGGTCGATCGTGCCCACCTCGTCCAGCGCGCTGTAGTCCGCCTGCTTGATGCCCGTCACGTCGCCGTCGCACGTGGTGGGGTTCTCGAAACACTCCGGGTCGGCGCCGGTGCTCTGCTCCTCCGAGGTGTGAGTCGTGTAGTAGGTGCTGCGGAACCCGCCCCTCTCCACGAACGACTTGTTCATGATGATGCTGTCCTCCTGGTTGTACCCCGTGTACTGCATGATGGCCACCACCGCGTTGATGCCCATGCCAAACTCCGCGTCCTCCGCGCCCGTCTCCACCACCGGACGCTGCGGGTAGTGCGGCACGTGCATCTGCGCGTCGAACCTGTCGTTGAACGGCAGCGTCGGCACCGCCACCGCCTGCTTGCCCATGCTGGCCTGGTAGATGTTGCGGGGTGCCTGGTTGCGGTCCGCAAACGGGATCTGGCGCGCGCAGTGGCCCAGCATGGCGCTCGGACTAATCTCCAGGTGCGTGTACGGCTGCGGGTCGTCCACAATGTCCAGCTCGGCGCGCATCTCGGCGGGTGTCACGGCGACGCGCATCTCCATCTCCTCCTCCTTGTCCAGGTACTCGATGATGCCGCGGTGCAGCAGCAGCGTCCACAGTTCGTCGCCCGGCGGCGTGTCGGCCAGCGCGCGCTCGAGCAGCGGCAGGTTCTCCGCCACGAACAGCGGCCGCATGCAACACCCGGCGTCGATGCTGATGCTCACTCCGTACGCGGTGCGCACCACACTCGTGTCGTAGGGGATGATGTGGTTGCGGCGCGCGGCGCGGGCACGAGTCGCCAGCGCGGTTGGGTCGGGGTGCGTGCCCACAATGTCGCCGTTCACCAGCACGATGTACCCGTTGGACGCCGAGGGGGTGATGGGCTGCACCCCCATGAACGTGAACAGACACGTCTCCAGCGTGGACTTGCAACTACCCACGCGCACGTGCGTCAGCACCGCCAGCGTCTTCACCAGACCGCATCCCACACCCTCGGGAGTCTCGTTGGGACACAGGATGCCCCAGGTCGAGATGTGCGCCTGCCGGGGGTGCGTTATCTTGCCGTCGCGGTTCATGGGCGTGTTGATGCGCCCAATCTGGGACTTGAGCGCCAGCTGACTCATGCGGTTCACGGTCTGGGTGATGCCCACGTTCTGGGTGGTGGTGGCGCGCTGCACATTCCAGTTGCCGGTGCGAAACGCGTAGCGGATGTCGGCAGAGATCTTGTGCGTGTTCACCACGTTGCCGACGTCGAGCGGCCGCCGGTTCTCGATTAGGTTCCCCAGCGTGCGCTTCATGGTCTTGATGAACTTGCGCATGTGCTGGCGCAACAGCAGCGCAATCATCGTGCCCGCCGTCTTCAGGCGTTTGTTGGCGATGTGGTCCCGGTCGTCCACGCCCGCGATGCTCAGACCCTCCACCTCGTTGCCCGAGAAGCCCGGCGGTGCGTCCAGGTACGCCACCAGCAGGCGCCGCACCATCATGCCCAGGTACATGGCCTTCTTCCGCATCTCCACCGGGGTGTTCGTCAGGCCCAGGTGCGGCAAGAACTCGTTGGCCAGGATGTGCGTCACGTACTTGCGGCGCCCATCGGTGGTGGCATCCCTGGAGCCCGCGTGTCCGATGGTGTCGAAGATCTCGTTGTCGCTCCAGTCCTCGCACGCGTGGCGCAACACCGCGTTCACGTGAGGCGTCGCGCTCGCGGGCAGGGGCTCGGGTCCGTGGATGAACCCCACCATATCCCCGCGCGCACACCCGAGCATTCGAAACATGGCCAGCAGGGGCACCTCGGTGGGGAGGAAGGGCACCGCGATCACCACACTGGGGGGCGTGCCGCCCTTGCGCGTCGTGATGTTGACGCGCAGGGTGCTGGTGCTGCGCATCTTGGCCTCGTACCGGGACCGCACCTCGCACACGAACCCGTGCTTGTTGGGCTGCTTCACCGGGAACACGAACGCGGTGTTGGTGCGCAGCGACTCCTGCATCTGCAGCGTGCGGTCGATGCCCTTCACGATGAAGTAGCCGCCCTCGTCGCGCGGACACTCGGATGAGGGCTGCTTCAACCCACTCCCGTCCCATCCCCGACCCGGGACACGCGAGATGCCGTGCAGCGCGCAGAACCGGCTCTGCACCATGACGGGCATCTCGAAGAACGGGATCTCGCGGTGCACCACCCGCTTCTCCATGTTGGGCAGGTGCATGGTCCACTCCGGGGAGATCTCGTCGTCCTCGGGCGAGCGCGGCGTGTCGGGGTCCAGCGGGAACACCTCGTGCGTGGCGTCAATCATCACCAGCAGGGTGTAGTCCAGCTGTCGCAGGCGCGCCTCTTCCGGGAGCAGGCTGCACACCTTGCCGTCGGCCTCGCGGTGACTCGGGCACCCCATGGTGACATTCCCAAACGAGATGACGTGGCGGCGGCCGGTGGACACGCTGTCGTGCACAATGGCGGGACGCGAGTACTCGCCGATGATGTGCGGGAGCAGCGTTGTCATGAAGTGGTCGTAGGAGTGCTTCTGGAACTTGGCGTAGCCGTTCACGCGGTCGTGGGACTTGAACACGTCGCGACGGAACGAGTCCGACATCTGGTCCAGGGCCCCACGCAGCACGTCGCGCATCTCACTCATGTTTTGAGAAATGATGTTGCGACTGATTGGTGTACCCGACCGTTACGTAACGAGTTGGGGTACGTGCATGCAAGCTGTCATAAATCTAAAAACATGCAAGACGCACCCGCTTCTCACTCCCGGCTAATTTACCTCACGACGCAAAAGGCCTGCAAACTCACGAAAGGAAAATGGATCATGGACGCGCGATTGTGTTTGAACTCTTAATAAACGCTTTACCCATTATTTGTCATGCACCAACTATTTTATTTTAACGGCCCGTTACATGTAAATGGCCCCCACCATAGAGTCGCTGTGCGACTCTGTTGAGAGCATGCAGTGGGCGCGCGCCAACGGGTACATGGTGCACAACGTGTGCATGTACATTGCACGCAACGGGTCCCTCGACTTGTTGCAGTGGGCCCGCGCCAACGGGTATCCTTGGGACAGGCGCACCTGCGAGTGCGCCGCCGAGTACGGCCACCTGCAAGTGCTGCAATGGGCCCGGCAAAACGGGTGCCGCTGGGACGCCACCACGTGTGCGAGCGCGGCGGCGGGAGGATCACTCGCCACGCTGCAGTGGGCGCGCGCCAACGGGTGTGCGTGGGACAAGCGCGTGTGCGAGCTGGCGGCGGAACACGGGCACCTGCACGTGCTGCAGTGGGCGCGCGCCAACAGGTGTGAGTGGGACAAGGCCACGTGCGAGCGTGCGGCGCTGGGTGGGCACCTGCACGTGCTGCAGTGGGCGCGTGCCAACGGGTGTGCGTGGGACAAGGCCACGTGCGAGTGCGCGGCGCTGGGGGGGCACACCAACATACTGCAGTGGGCGCGCGCCAAGGGGTGTGCGTGGGATGCCACCACGTGTGCGTGCGCGGCGGCGGGCGGGCAGCTGAAGACTCTGCAGTGGCTAGTGTCCAACGGGTGTGCGTGGGACAAGCGCGCGCGCGAGTTCGCGGCGTGGTGTGGGCACCCCAAACTGGGGCGATGGCTCGAGGCCAACGGATGTCCCGGCTAACAGTTTATTCAAGACACAAAAAACATGGACGTGTCGGTGCGACACAGCGTGTTGGGCGTGAGCGACACGTCAAACGTGGGACCCTTGGGGTCCACCACCAGCGCGTCCACCCACTTGGCGATGCCGGGGCTGGTGAGGCGCAGACGCACCTGGTCTCCCCGCCGCAGGGGGAGTGACCTCGGGATCGTGCACCTCCACGCGTCGGGCGAGGCCGTGCGCTCCGCGCGCAGCCACACACTCGCGCGCTCCCTCGCAAACTCGCGCATGTGGATGGTCTTGTCCACGGACACGCGCCAGGGCTTGTTGAACGGCACGTGCGCAAAGTCCCACTCGATGCCGGGGTACAGCTTGCCCCCGTGCGGGTGATGCGGCGTGCGGTACACCTGCTTCCGCACCAAGGACACGGTCTCGACGTAGGCCAGCAGCAGCGCCGAGAACGACAGCGTCATCGAGGTTTCGTGCTGCACGTCACACTCGTGCGTGTCGGTGCGCATGTTCGGCAGGTAGATGAGTACCCCCGCGCGGCTGCCCGGGATGGTGTCGGTGAGTGAGTCTCCGCAGATGCCAAACTCCACGCTGAGCTGACACCTGCGCGATCCGTCGGGGTTGGGGCACATGTGCAGGCCGCCGGTTTTCCCGGGGCGCTCCCCCCACCCTGTTGTGCCAAACTGCCAGCTGCGCGGGCGCTTGAACGTGGACACCACGCCGGAGCCCGACAGATACGAAGCCCACCCCTCGTCCGGGGAGAGGTCGGCGCTTTTGGTGAGGAACGCCTCCATGGCGGCGTGCGAGGAACTGCGCTTCAGCGCCACGGGCACGTGCAGCGGGTAGATGTGGCCGCGCGGAATCCACGCGAACCGGTCCGACACGCGACACCACACCATGCCGTCGTCGTTACTGTACACCTCGCGCACCATGTCGCCGACCTCCAGGTCCAGGTGGCCCACCACCGTTGTCACGATAGACACGCCACGTACCGACTCCATGATGTTGTGCCCGCTTCCAGGAACACCCCGGGCACCATTCCCGGAAGTGTCGGCGGTACGTGATTGGGTGAGCGACACCCGCTTCCCATTGGCCCGGGGTCCGACGGGGTTTCTGCTCACAATTCAAAACTCCACCAACATGTCTGCCCAGAACCTGAAGCGCTCCAGCACCGACTCGTCGGGCAACGCCTCGAAGCGTGCGTGCGTCTCCACCAACTTCGGTGGCCCGGACCCCACCACCTGGACGTTCACTCCCAAGACCTCTCCCACCGGTACCACTGCGTACATCAGCGACGCGGCCGGCAAGAAGATCCGTCTGCAACTGCCGCGCATGCGTGTGCCCTTTGGCTTCCGCGAGGCCGGCAAGATGGTGGCCGGCGCGTGGGTGGAGAACACCGAGGGCACTTCCCGCCCCAGCCTGGAGTTGGACGTGGCGAGTCCCGAGGTGCTCGAGTGGGGCAAGCGCGTCGACAAGGCCGTGGTGAAGTACATTGCCGACAACTCGGTGTCGTTGCTGAAGAGGGAGTTGTCGGAGGAGTTTGTGTCGCAGATCTTCCGCGGCGTCATCCCCGAAGCGCGCGACGACTACAACCCGCTGATGCGCACCAAGATTACCAAGAGCGGCACCTACTCCACCAAGGTGCGCGTCGTGGTGGACCCCGGGTCGGCCACCACCCCTCTGTGCCACAAGGAGGGCGTGTTCGAGGACATTGCCCGCAACGACGAGGTGGTGCCCATTGTCGACGTGACGGGCGTGTGGTTCGCCAACAACAGCGCGGGCATGACGCTGGGCCTCGCCTACGTGTTGGTGTACAAGGACTCGGTCGACGACGGAAACGTGTTCAACATCCCGGGCGTCGCCGGCGTCGAGTCCGTGAAGGCCGCCCCCGAGCCGGAGACCCCGGACGTCGAGGTCGAGGCCGACCCGTTTGCTTAGATGTAGAATTTCGAGTACTCAATAAATGTCTGAATCACAAACAATCCATTCCCACACCGACGTTGGGTTTAATAACCGGCGCACGCTCGATAAAGACGTGCACCACAGAGGCCTAACAATCCCCAGGGGGTTTAAGTGGGACGGGGCAAGCACTCCCAAGCCGTTTCGTATGATTGCCCCCAAGTGGGGAGACTGCTCGCTCGCGTTTCTGACGCACGACTACCTGTACTCCATTCACGCTCCCCGTGATGTAACGCGAAAGCATGCCGACAAGATACTGTACGAGGACTTGTGCGCGCTGGGCATGTCAAAAATACGGGCGTACTTGGTGTACAAGACGGTTGATGTTTTTGGAAAAATGTATTTTCGGGTCGGGAGACCGCGCTTCTCTCTCGAGGATCTTCTCAAGGACTAGCTACAGTTTCACACATTTGGAAAATACTAGTCAGTCCACACACAATGTTAATCCACACACTTATGTACAAAATGTCGTGCGCCACACAGTCGGGCACCCGGGAGAGAAGGATCGCGCCCCATATCGACAAGCCCACATGGATGAGATCGAGATAGAACAGAAGCGTGATCTTTTTCGACACCCCTGCCACTAATTTGAGGGACAGCGCAACCGTTAACGTGTATGGAAGCCTTTGAACCAATAGAATCGTTTA
>ENA-UZWW01005260-UZWW01005260.1-metagenome-genome-assembly--contig:-Day-5--50m-contig-5260_pt1 | contig 12333 bp, 11 predicted proteins | sample MGYA00260348_ERZ794908 | MGnify/ENA metagenome assembly ERZ794908
TAAATGCCTATTGAAAGGATAACTGCAAAAAGTGAGAAAATAATAGTGTAATCAAAATTCGATAAGGAAATCATAATAAAATTATTTTTTTGGCCAATGTAAATTAACAGGATGTTCTGCAAGATATTCATTCATAATGAGAATATCATCTTTTCCTGTTAAATCAGGAACATGTTCTGAAAGTGGAATTCCTACTACAGAAGTTGGATAAGCACGAACCATTGCTAACAAAGCAGAAGGCAATTCTTTTTCATTTCTTTCAGGGTGAATGACACAGGATTTTAAAAAAGGATAAAATGCTTTTCCATTAAACTTAAAAATATTCATACTTACTCTAAATTTACCCGCTTCATCTTTATATTTTTCTGATTCAGAAGCTGAAGGCTTCTCAATAATATCTTGTAAATAATTATTATGATCTACTTTAGTTAATGCAAACCTCTCTATACGTTCTTGAGAATATTCCAAAGCATCTCTATCGTAATTTATAAATGCATTTGAGTTTTTATGTGAACGAAGTAAATTAAAGGCTTTTTTGCTGTAGAGATTATCACAATTACAAACTACAAATTGATTTTCTTGTAACTCTTGATATTGTTCTAAGGATTGACATACGGCATCAGCAGTTCCCAAGGGTTTTATTCGTCCTTCAGGAATGCGCTGAAAAACATAAGAAATTGACAATCCATGAAACGAATTCCTAGCGCTCTCCTCTCCATAGTAAGTTTTAAAAAGCTCACCTTCTTCTCCTATAACAATATAAATATATTGGAAACCTGCTTGTTGTGCATTAAATAAAACATAATCTAACATTGGACGTTCATTCAAAAAAATCAATGCTTTGCTTCTTGAATTCGCTTGATGTATAAGCTCTTTTGGAAGTTTTGAAAAAGAAGGCTTTTTCATCCGTGTCGAAGCGCCTCCTGCTAGTATGATTAAATGATTTGTCATGATACAATAATTTGTTTTCAAGAAGTAACCAAAACAGCATAAGCATCTTTTGCTCCAGCTGTTAAAATGCTATCAATTACTCGTTGTTTATTTTCTTCAGATGCAATTGCACAAATACTACCTCCACCCCCAGAACCAACAATTTTGGCACCGTAAGCTCCTGCATTTAATGCAGCATCAATCATTTTATCAATCTTCGGGGTAGTAATCTTTAAAATATTTTTTAAAACTAAATGATGCTCATTCATTAATGCTCCAATTCTTTTGTAATTCAATATTCCTTCATTTAGAGCAATCAAAGCTTCTTGAGTAATCATGTGGTTTTTAATTGAAGCATAAAAGAAGGGTTGCACGTCCTCAGAAAGAATATCTGAATAGTTATCTATGTCTTCAAGCATTGCAGAATGCAAATTAAAATTCGAATCGTATGCTTGAACAGTTTTAATAGAAGTCAGTGCTTTCCTTTTTAAATCACCAAGTAAACCCATCGTGTTTTTTGGAATTCCAGATTCTCCAACTATCAAACCCTTTAAAAAACTATTTATTTTTGTAATATTATTTGTATGATTAGTTTGAAGATAAATTATCCCACCCAAAGCAATTGAGTATTGGTCCATTTTTCCACCCGGTGCGTTATGTTCAATAACCTCTGATTGGTAAGCAATCTCAGCAATTAATTCATCCGTGACTACTGAAGAACAACCAAAAGTTATTAATAAAAACCTAACCCAAGCTACTACTATAGCTGACGAACTAGAAAGACCTGCATTTATTGGGATTTTTCCAGTTATGGTTATTGAATATCCTTTATTTGGAATACAACCATGTCTTCTAACTACTCGAATTGCAGATGCAAAATGATCTCCTGACATTAAGTTTTCAAACGATTCATAGATCGAAAAACTTCTAGAAGAATTTATATCTGGCATTATTAAATTAAAAATTTCTAATTCATTAGGAATGGCTGAAAACTTTACAAAACGATTAATAGCACACGCGATAATGGGTAATCCTAAATAATCTTGATGATCCCCAAATAGACAAATTCTTCCTGGGGCTTCAACACTAACTTCTGAGATCGTTTTCATATTTAGTGATCATCTTTAATCCAATCATATGGCTTTCTGGTTACCCATAAACCTCTTGTAAAATCTGGAAAATTTTGAGGCTCTCCATTATTTTCAATTGACAGTTCAGAGAGAGGAGTAATGGCACTCCAAGCAGCTGCATCATAAACATCTAAAGGTGGTGCAATATTTTGCTTTGCAGACTCTACAAAAGCGTTTAACACGAAGAAATCCATTCCTCCATGACCAGAACCTTGAGCATATTCTCCATATTTTTTCCATAAAGGATGATCGTATTTCTCTAACCAAGGTTTTGCATCATCCCAACGGTGGGGTTTTGAAACGCCCTCAATATAGAGTCTACTTCCGTCTACTTCCCATAAACCTTCACTACCTTGAACACGAAACCCGAGAGAATAAGGTCTTGGTGAATTACAATCATGGGTTACAATAATTGTTTCCCCGTTAGCAGTTTCTATAGTTGATGTGATAACATCTCCTTGTTTAAATTTTAATTTTGCATTAGGATGGTCTTCTCCCCCATTATCTACAATATATTTATGTAAACCAACAGCTTTAGAGGCGTGAGATGTCATGGAAACAAATCGATTTCCTCTATTGATATTGCACATTGTTGCAATAGGACCTACGCCATGAGTTGGATATACATCACCATTTCGCAACAAGGAATGCTGTGTTCTCCATTTAGATTCTGAAATTCCTTTCTCTCCAAATTCAACACCTTTACCATAAGGTGTTATGCCATCATTTAATTTCACAAACCTTAAATCGTGCTGATAACCACATCTGAAATGAAGTAATTCTCCAAAAACATTTTGTCTCACCATATTTAAAACAGCCATTACATCTCTTCTATAATTAACATTTTCTAAAATCATTAAATGAGACCCTGTTTTTTCATGAATGTTTACCAAATCCCAACATTCTTCCATGGTGTTAGCGGCAGAAACCTCAACACCTGTATACTTTCCTGCTAACATAGCATCTTTTGCCATACGGGTATGCCATAGCCAAGGTGTTGAGATAATAACTGCATCTATGGAATTATCTTCTAATAAATTTCTATAATCTAGTGTATCTTTTCCATAGGTTTTTGGCAAAGTTTGAGAAGCTTTTTTTACAAGGTCCAAACATAAATCAATTCTTTTGGAGTCAATATCACAAATAGCAACAATACTAACATCATTGCGTTGTAATAAATTAGTTAAATGATTAGTCCCTCTAAGGCCAACGCCAATAAGTGCTATGTTTAATTTTTCTTTTTTAGGTGAAGACATCCCAAAGGCCATATTAGGGGCTAAGGCTAGACTTGCACCGAGTAGCGTAGTAGTTTTAACAAAGTCTCTTCTTGATTTCATTAGATAGTGTTTATTCATAAAAATAACTATAAATTTTGTTTTAAGACTCAATTAAAAAGAAAAAATAAAGAGAATAAATACTTTGGTATAAAGTTCATTATAGGTAATGGTTTGCATTCACTATTTTTCAACTATTTTTGTTTCTTACTATGGTTACACAAGAACAACTTAAAAATCTTACCGATAGAGTTTCTAAATTAAAAGGATATTTAGAGATTGAAAAAAAACTCATTGAGATTTCTAATGACGAGGAAAAAACAGCAGATCCAAGTTTTTGGAACAATCCAAAAGACGCTGAAGTATTGATGAAATCTCTTCGTTTTAAGAAAAAATGGGTGAAAGATTATCAGAAAGCTGTAACGTTAAACGAAGACATTCAAGTGTTATTTGATTTTTATAAAGAAGGTGAGGTTGAAGCTGAGGAAATAGAAATTCAATTTGAAAAAGCTATAGCTTTCGTTGAGGATATTGAATTTAAAAATATGCTTTCAGAGGAAGGAGATAGCTTTAGTGCTGTTATTCAAATTACAGCTGGAGCTGGGGGTACAGAAAGTTGTGATTGGGCTGAAATGTTGTTCAGAATGTACTCTATGTGGTCTGAAAAACAAGGATTTACATTAAAAACACTTAACTATCAGTCCGGAGACTCTGCTGGAATAAAAACAGTTACTGTTGAGGTTGACGGTGATTACGCATTTGGTTGGCTCAAAGGAGAAAACGGTGTACATCGGTTGGTTAGAATTTCACCATTTGATAGCAATGCAAAAAGACACACCTCATTTGCATCTGTTTATGTATATCCCGTAGCGGATGATTCTATTGAAATTGAGGTTAATCCTGCTGATATAGAAATCACCACTGCAAGATCAAGTGGAGCTGGGGGACAGAATGTAAATAAAGTTGAAACTAAAGTTCAGTTAACACATAAACCTACTGGGATTCAAATTTCATGCTCTAACTCACGTTCACAACACGATAACAGAGCTACAGCAATGAAAATGTTAAAGTCACAATTGTATGAAATTGAATTACAAAAGCAACAGGAAGCTCGAAACGATATCGAGGCTGGTAAAATGAAAAATGAATGGGGAAGTCAAATTAGAAATTATGTGATGCACCCCTATAAATTGGTTAAAGATGTAAGAACCGCACACGAAACTGGTAATGTAGATGCTGTAATGGATGGAAATATAAATGCATTTTTAAAAGCTTATTTAATGTCTCAGGGACAAAAAAAAACAAATTCAGAAATATAAAAACAACTTTTTCATTACGCTCATGATAAAAATATACCATAACCCTCGATGTAGAAAATCTAGAGAAGGACTTCAAATACTTCAAGAATGTGGAAAAGATTTTGAAATAATTGAGTATTTGAAAGAAAATCTCTCTTTTGATGAAGTAAAAGCTATTGTAAATTTACTAGATATCTCACCCACAAAATTGCTTCGTAAAAATGAAGCTGCATGGAAAGAGCATTTCAAAGGAAAAACTATGAGTGATGAAGAAATCATAGCTTCAATGGTAAAATTCCCGAAATTAATGGAAAGACCTATAGTTATTAATAAAGAAAAAGCGGTTATTGGCAGACCTCCTGAAACTATAAAACAAATTCTTTAACTCTTTTGTTTAACACAAAATTAACTACAAGTATTTAAACTTAATTAGACATTTACAGTCGAAGTATTAAACTATCGATTTTAATGAATAAAATTAGCTTATTTTTTGTAACATTCGCTTTAACTTTTTTAAGTGTTTTTAGTCAAAAACCTCTAAATAATCAAATTTCAATTACTGGCAACATCATAGATTCTAATACAAAAGAGCCTTTAGAGTATGCTACAGTTGTATTAAATAATTTAGAAACTAAACAACTAAGTGGAGGTATTACTGATGAAAAAGGAAACTTCACTATTAAAATTATTCCAGGAACTTATGACATTAGTTTTGAGTTTATTTCATTTAAAACTATTAAAATATCCAAGAAAATTATTAATTCATCCCTGAATTTTGGTACAATCAAATTATCCGAAGATTCTGACAAATTAGATGAAATTGTAATAATTTCTGAAAAGTCTACTGTTGAAATTCGTTTAGATAAGAGAATTTATAATGTAGGTAAAGACATGACAGTTAAAGGAGGTTCGGCATCTGATGTTTTAGATAATGTACCTTCTGTTGATGTTGACGTAGAGGGAAATGTAAGTTTAAGAGGTAATGAGAATGTGAGAATATTAATAGATGGTAAACCCTCTGCACTAGTAGGTTTAAGTGGCTCAGATGCGTTGCGTCAATTACCTGCAGATGCTATAGAAAAAGTTGAAGTAGTTACATCTCCATCTGCAAGATATGATGCTGAGGGTACTGCTGGAATATTAAACATTATCCTAAGAAAAGGAGTAGCAACAGGCTTAAATGGCTCCTTAAATACTACTATTGGAGATCCGACACAATATCGTATTGCTTCAAATATAAATTTTAGAACAAAAAAAATAAATTTTTTTACAAATCTAGGGTATAGAAATAGTTCAAGTCCAGGAAACTTTTTAACAAACCTCTCAACATTCGAAAATGAATCTGTAAATAGCTTACGAATTGAAGATAGAGATTTTGAAAGAAAAAGAAACGGATACAATATTAATCTTGGATTAGAATATTTCCTATCCAATGAAAGTTCTATCACTGGGACCTATTTTTATAGGGACTCTGATAATAAAAACTTATCAACTAATGCCATTCAAGTTTTTGATGTAAACAATATTCTTGAATATTCAGATGTCCGTGTCCAAGATGAGGATGAAATAGATGAAACTTCCCAAATTTCATTAAATTATACAAACAACATTAATAACAGTGGACATAAATTAACCATTGATTTCCAATACAGTGATAGTAAAGAAATAGAAACTGCATTCATTGATGACTCATTAGCTTCTGAAAAGAATATAACTACAGAAAATTCTAAAAGTACTCTGATACAATCAGACTATGTTTTACCTATTGGGGAGCATATGCAATTTGAATTAGGCTACAGAGGAGATTTTCAAGATTTAAACTCTAATTTTTTAGTTAATAGAATCCCTGAGTTAGACTTTAATCCCTCTAACAATCTTACCTTTAAACAAAATGTAAATGCAATCTACTCTCAGTTCGGAAATAAGATTAATAAATTTTCTTATCTGTTAGGACTACGAACAGAGATTACAGACGTAAAAGTTAGACTTACCAACACTAATGAAAATTTCGATTACAGGTATACAGAAGTATTCCCTACTATTAATTTTGGTTTAGAAAGAACAGATAATCAAAGTTTTACTCTAGGATATAGCAGAAGACTCAGAAGACCAAGGTACTGGTACCTCAACCCTTTTGAGTCAAGAAACAGTCAGAATGTAATCTACAAAGGGAATCCTGGTTTAATTCCAACGTTTACAAATTCTTTTGACCTTGGCTTTCTTCAAAAGATTGGAAAACTTACCTTAAATTCATCAATTTACTTTCAACATTCCGTCAATGCTATTCAAAGAGTTTCTAGAGATGAAATTAGATTACTAGACGGAGTAAATCAAGTAATAACAATTAGAGAACCCATAAATTTAGCTTCTGAAGATAGATACGGTTTTGAACTAACCGCTAATTATAATCCTTCAAAGAAAGTAAGACTTTCAGGAAGTTTTAATGTATTTCAGCAAGAATCAAAGGGTCTTTATGAATATAATAAATTTACTATTGATGAAACCTCTGGAGCTATTACCTCTATGCCCGAAACACAAGACTTAGGAAACATAAATAATAGTTGGTTTAGTAGGTTCAATGCAACATTTACATTGCCTTGGAAAATACAGATGCAGAATAGATTATCATACAGAGGTCCACGATATACAGCACAAAGTGAATCAAAAGGAATGTTTTCTGCCAACATTGCCCTCAGTAAAGATGTGTTTAGTGAAAAAGGTACTTTAGTATTAAACGTAAGTGATGTATTTAATTCTAGAAAATGGAGATCAACTAACTTTAATCCAAATAAAGAAAACCCCACTAGTATTAATAATCAAGAATCACAATGGAGGGTTCGTCAAGTATCGTTAAACTTTACCTATAGATTTAATCAAAAAAAGAAACAAGGAAGAGAACAAAGAGGTGGTGAAGATTATGAAGGTGGTGAAGGTTTTAGTACACCATAAATAATCAACTCTATCCATAAAAAAAGACTCGCAAAATTGCGAGTCTTTTTTTTATCTGTAAATAAAAACTACTTTCCTTCGGCAGCTTTTTTTGCTTCTCTTTTTAATTTGAAATTTTCCCAAATAGTTCCTCCTAACCAGTAAGGTACAACAAATGTTAATAAAAATATTAATAACCAAAAACCAGCTGTAAAAATAAACATGAACAAAACAAATCCTGAGAACTGAGAAAAATCTAACATTTCAAAAATCTTTAATTTAAAAACACAAAAATAATAGATAATTTTTATTGATGCTAACATTTAGTTAAATATTTCTTGAATAAAATACTCACAAATGTTACTTACGGATTGTTGTGGATTTCGTAAATTTGTAATATCACTGAAAATGCACTAATCATGAAATTTAGAATAGAAAAAGATACTATGGGTTCTGTTAAAGTTCCTGCTGATAAGTATTGGGGAGCACAGACTGAAAGATCTAGAAATAATTTTAAAATTGGTTCAGCCGCTTCAATGCCTCTAGAAATTGTATATGGTTTTGCATATCTCAAAAAAGCTGCTGCTTTTACAAATACTGAATTAGGTGTTTTAGATGCAGGAAAACGTGATTTAATAGCGACGGTATGTGATGAAATTTTAGAAGGAAAGTTAGATGATCAGTTTCCACTAGTAGTATGGCAAACCGGATCAGGAACACAATCTAACATGAATGTGAATGAAGTCATTGCAAATAGAGCCCATGAAATTTCAGGGAAAATCATTGGGGAAGGAGAAAAAACTATTCAACCAAATGATGATGTAAATAAGTCTCAATCCTCTAACGATACATTTCCAACTGGAATGCACATTGCATGTTATAAAAAAATTGTAGAAACTACCATTCCTGGAATTGAACAATTAAGAAATACCTTACAAAAAAAATCTGAGGATTTTAAAGATGTTGTTAAAATTGGACGAACTCATTTAATGGATGCCACTCCCCTAACCCTAGGGCAAGAATTTTCTGGATATGTAGCACAATTAAATTTTGCTTTAAATGCATTACGTAATTCTTTAGAACATCTAAGTCAGTTGGCTTTGGGAGGAACGGCAGTAGGTACTGGATTAAATACACCAAAAGGGTATGATGTCCTAGTGGCTAAATTTATAGCAGAATTTACAAACTTACCTTTTATTACTGCAGAAAATAAATTTGAAGCTTTAGCTGCACATGATGCCTTAGTAGAAACCCATGGTGCACTCAAACAAACTGCTGTGTCACTAAATAAAATTGCTAATGACATTCGAATGATGGCATCAGGTCCAAGGTCTGGAATTGGAGAAATTATTATTCCTGCTAACGAACCTGGAAGCTCCATTATGCCAGGAAAAGTAAACCCAACTCAAGCAGAAGCAATTACGATGGTTTGTGCACAAGTTATGGGAAATGATGTCGCAGTAACTATTGGTGGTACTCAGGGTCATTATGAGTTAAATGTTTTTAAACCAATGATGGCAGCTAATGTGATTCAATCTGCACAGCTTATTGGAGATGCTTGTATTTCATTTGATTTACATTGTGCTTCAGGTATTCAACCAAATCATACAAGAATTAATGAGTTGTTAAATAATTCATTAATGTTAGTGACTGCTTTAAATACTAAAATTGGATACTACAAAGCAGCTGAAATAGCCAATACTGCTCATGCTAATGGCACAACATTAAAAGAAGAAGCAGTTCGTTTAGGTTACGTTACAGAGGAACAATATGATGAGTGGGTTAAGCCTGAAGACATGACAGGTAGTTTAAAATAAATTTCTAATTAATTATTATTTCTTTGGCTTAAAACGTACTAATGGTTATTTTTCTATTGACTCTACTCTTTATTTATGAGTCAGTAACCTTTCAGGTATTCCCAAATAACAATATAAAGTTTTCTTTTTTTAATGTAAGTTTGTTTTGAGAATACAAACAAACCATATGACAACATTATTCATCAATATTAAAGAACTTGTTCAAGTAAGAGAACCGGATGTGATGAAAGTGTGTGGAAAGAATATGAGTATTTTACCCATAATCAAAAACGCCTTTTTAATAATTAAAGACAATGTTATCGTAGATTTTGGATCTATGAATACTCTTGGTATTAAAAAATCAGATAAAATAGTTGATCTCACTGGTAAATTAGTTCTACCCACTTGGTGTGACAGCCATACCCATTTAGTTTTTGCGGATACTAGAGAAGAGGAATTTGTAAATCGAATAAAAGGACTAACCTATCAAGAAATTGCAGAAAAAGGTGGAGGAATACTAAATTCATCAAAAAAACTACAAAATAAGCTAGAAAATGAACTCTTCGAAGATGCAGCAAAAAGATTAAAAAAACTTATAAGAAATGGCACAGGAGCTATAGAAATTAAGTCTGGTTATGGGTTAACATTAGAAAGCGAACTAAAAATTCTACGTGTAATAAAAAAATTAAAAGAAAACTTTTCGCTCCCTATCAAAGCTACTTTTTTGGGCGCGCACGCTATACCTAACCAATACAAAGAAAAAAGAGCTGAATATATTCAGTTAATTATTGATAAAATGATTCCTGAAATAGCTAAAGAAAAACTAGCTGATTATATTGATGTTTTTTGTGAAAAAGGATATTTTACCACTACAGAAACTGATCAAATTTTAAAAGCAGGAAGAAAACACGGATTGATTCCAAAAATTCATGTGAATCAATTTAATTCAATTGGAGGTATTAAAGTTGGTGTAAATAATAAAGCTTTATCTGTAGATCATTTAGAAGTTTTAACCGATGAAGACCTTAACATATTATCAAAATCAGACACAATACCTGTAGCACTTCCATCGTGTTCATTTTTTTTAGGAATTCCCTATACAAATGCAAGAAAATTAATAGATGCTAATATTCCTATGGCTGTAGCCTCTGACTACAACCCTGGGTCTTCTCCTTCAGGAAATATGAATTTTGTAGTTTCTTTAGCTTGTATAAAAATGAGAATGACTCCTGAAGAAGCTATCAATGCAGCTACTATTAATGCTGCACATGCCTTAAACTTATCTGATAAAATTGGAAGCATCTCAAAAGGTAAAATGGCAAACTTTATAATTACAAAACCTATAAAATCATATAGCTCTATACCTTATGCTTTTGCTGATAATTGCATAGAAGAAGTTTATCTAGCAGGTAAAGAAACTCAAACTCTATAATTATTAAAAAACATTAAAATTGTTTCATAAAATCGTATCATTTTTTTGTTTTATAATTAAATCTAAAAATGAACATGGTGTTCACTCTCCATTTGTATTTGATTTAATTACTTCTTGTTTTTACAAAAAAAAAGGCAAGAACGATTTAACTATTTTCTTGAACTATAAAAAACAGCTTTCAAAAAACACCTCATTATTAGAAATTTCAAATTTTAATTTCATGCATAGGTTACTTTTATCTCATAAAAGAAAACGCTCAATAATTTTTAAAGACTCAGAAATTTCGAATAAAAGAGCAAGATTATTATTTCATTTAATTCAATATCTGAAACCGAAGAATATTTTGGAAATTGGAACTGGTTTGGGAATCAATACTGTTGTATTATCGTCTGCACAACAAAACTCCAAAATAACAACTCTGGAGGAAAATGAGCAGGTTGTTAGCGCGATTAAGGAAATGTTCAAAAAAAATACTTTTAAAAACGTAAAGTTTCTAGCAGGTAACTTTGATATTACTTTACCTCGAGTATTTAATAATAATACCTATGATTTTATCCATTTTAAAGGAAGTTGTGCAAATAAAACCATATTAAAATACTTTGAATCTAGTTTATTATCTATAGATAATAATTCCGTTTTTTTATTTGAAAATATTCATTCTAATAAAGAATCTGAAAAAGTATGGAACTCTATAAAAAAACATAAAAAAGTAACTGTTACAATAGACACATTGCTTTGGGGGTTTGTATTCTTTAGAAAAGAACAAGAAAAAGAACATTTTATCATCAGAATTTAAAATATTAAATTTACAGTATGAAGATTTACACAAAAACAGGAGATAAGGGTACTACTGCCTTGTTTGGAGGCACAAGAGTTTCAAAAAATCACTTAAGAATAGAATCTTATGGGACAGTAGATGAATTAAACTCTTACATTGGTTTAATCAAAGATCAAGCGATTGAAACTCAAACAAAACATATTCTTGTAAAAATTCAGAATGATTTATTTACCCTTGGCTCAATGCTAGCAACACCATCAGAAAAGGAAACTCTAAAAAATGGAAAAGAACGTTTAAATATTCCTAAGATAACCTCCAAATCCGTAACATATCTAGAAAATACTATAGATGAAATAAATTCAACGCTCCCTCAAATGACTCATTTTATACTTCCTGGTGGTCATACTACGGTGTCATATTGTCATATTGCAAGATGTGTTTGCAGAAGAGCAGAACGATTATCAGTTTCTCTTCACGAACAAGAAGGTATAAATCCTATTATTTTAACATATCTTAACCGACTATCTGACTTTCTTTTTATGCTGGCACGAAAGTTGTCTGAATATTTATCAGTTCAGGAAATTAAGTGGATTCCTGAGAAATTATAACCAAGTTCTTTTTTTATTGATATATATTTCAAAAAAAACTTGATTTTTTCAGTAAAAAAATTATTTTTGCAGAAAATTAAATCCATTAGAAATGTATTGGACTTTAGAATTAGCATCTTATTTAGCAGATGCGCCGTGGCCGGCAACAAAAGATGAATT
>ENA-UZWW01008070-UZWW01008070.1-metagenome-genome-assembly--contig:-Day-5--50m-contig-8070_pt1 | contig 12262 bp, 10 predicted proteins | sample MGYA00260348_ERZ794908 | MGnify/ENA metagenome assembly ERZ794908
CCTGGAGTGCCTGATGCATACCAGGACTGCCCAAAAGCTGGGATGGATTGACCTGGCAATGCGGCAAAACCATTGCCCTGACTGCCAAAACCTACAACACTCAAGAAAGGCGACCTACCATACTGCTCTTTATAATCTTCAGTTCTTCTTAGGCCTAAAGTATATTTAATTCTATCATTCGGTTGATAGTAAACCTCTCCAAAGACAGCTGAACTTCTTGATGCCGCCATACTGGATGTTCTATACAAAGGTGCATAAAGTTGGACAAAGCCCTGAGGAAGACCACCAGTTAAAACTCCTGGAGGAAATAAAGCTAAGGCATCAAGACCATTTGCTGCAATATCATAAACACTTTTTCCTGAAGCTTCAGTATGAATTGCGCCCAATAAATAATTCCAATTTCCATCTAAGTTTGATTGAAATCTTATTTCTGTTACTTCGTTTTCGCTATCAGGGTTGTACTGACGATCAAACCCATCTGGGTAATTCATAGTATCTGTTAAACAGCCACCATATGAGCCAAGGGTTCCATCATCAAGGTTACAATTTGCGCCATAACCAGACATGGGAACATTCCCACCAGGAAAATATGGATTGTCCTTAAATCTTAAACGATCATACTCTTCGGATTCATAAACCCCTGTTCGGTCATACAGTCTATCTTTTCTAGAATGTGACAATGTCATATCCCAATTATCATTAATTGTGTGGTTAATAATTAACTGAGTAATATCTTGATCAACAATGTATCTTGGATTACCTCTATTATTTGATTGCCAAAAACCCTTTGGTGCACCTGACATATCAGTCACTGGCGTGTAATCTAAGATGCCGGTTAAGATAGCAAGATTTTCCACAAAAGTTGCCATGGGATGAGTTAACTCATGCACTAAGGGAGCGCCTGGGGTGCAACCAACTGCAACAGATGGATCTCGCTTACAATATCTATTATTTACATAATGACGAGAGGAGTCTTCTTCATAATGATCATGGACTAATAAAATATCGGTTGAATCATTGAGTTGCCAAGCTAGAGAAAGCCTAAAAGCATTAGAATCTCTGCCATTAAGATCTTTCATAGTCGCTTTAGAATAAATATTTTCTATGTCTCCTTCTCTTTCAATAGATGATGTGGCAATTCTCATTGCCATAGAATCACCTAATGGAATATTTAGCATTAATTTAGTTTTTAATAAATCAAAGCTGCCGACATCAACAGACACTTTACCAAAAGAGTCTCCAAATGCAGGTCTAGCAGTAATTAAGTTAATCGCTCCACCAACAGAGTTTTTTCCATACAGGGTTCCTTGCGGTCCTCTTAAGACCTCAATACGTTCCATATCAAAAAATTCACCATCTTGCATGGTTGTTGAACCGACAGGTAAATCATTCACATGAACCTCAACACCAGATTCAGATGTTGCTGAAACAGCTAAATTGGTGATACCACGAATATTAAATGTACCACCGCCAGCATCGCCACCTTGAAAACTTAAGCTGGGCGTAATCATCTGTAAATCTGATCCAGATTCTATTTGCATGTCATCAAGCATGTCAGCTGTTAAAGCTGTAACGGCAATAGGAACATCCTGCAAACTCTCTTCAACTCTTTGTGAGGTCACAATCACTTCTTCAATTGAATTTGCTGTAGTTTCTTGAGCGCTAACTGGATGTGCCAAAAATAGAAGACTGCATGCTAATGCAGAAATCTTTAAACCTTGTGTGAACGTATTTATTTTCATAACTTAACTCTCCTTAAATAGTAAGTAATATGTCAAACAAACCTTAAGCCCTAAATGGTATAAATAATTTGTATATTACCTAGTAAAGCGAATAAATTTGATGAATGCAAATAATATACATATTTTTTATAGGCAGGTGCTGACTTGCTTATATTTGTTATGGGGACGAAAGCGAAAAAATATACAAATTAGTAATACAATTAGTTTTCAAGAAAATTTTTAACAACGTAATGCGAAACATATTTTTATCTTTGCTAATGATCTTTGTCTCATCATGCTCCAATCCCATCAGTGAAGCAGACCTTATTCTCAGCTCTAACAATGTGATTTTGATGACCGGCGATCAAGAAGCTCAACCCCTATCAATTGCTATTAATAATAAAAAAATAGTTTGGATAGGCTCTCATGAGGATGCAACTAATATTCAAGGCACAAAATTTGATTTTGGCAATCAGGCAATTTTACCTGGATTCATTGATGCGCATGGACATGCGTCTTATTTAGCATTTGCAACACAGGTTGCTAACATTGCATCGCCGCCAGTTGGAAAAATTAAAACAATCAAAGATCTTCAGATTGAACTAAAGAAATTTATTAAAGATTCAAACCTTCAACCAGGCCAATGGTTGATGGGTCTTGGCTACGATGATTCTCTCTTAGCAGAACAAAGACATCCTACAAAGGAAGATCTTGATCAAGTTAGCACTGAGCATCCAATTTATCTTATTCACGTTTCTGCTCATCTTGGTGCAGCCAATTCCATGGGTTTGGCTTTGGCAAATATTAATTCAGATACTCCAGACCCATCTGGTGGAAAGATTAGACGGTATGAAAATTCGTCAGAACCTAATGGAGTCTTTGAAGAAACTGCAGCTTACCCAGTTCAACAATTAGCAATGAGTGCATACAAAGATCCAATTGGCAGCGTTAAAAAAGCTATGGAGATTTATGCAAGTCATGGCATAACCACCGCACAAGATGGGGCTTCAAGTCCTGAGACAATTGGTTTAATGCAGGCGGCTGATGCTCAAGGCATGATCAATCTTGACGTGATCAGTTACCCTGTAGGACAAAACGGGTTAGATAAAACCTTAGAGACGATTAATTTTGGAAGCTACGAAGGAAGAATAAAAGTTGGTGGTATTAAATTAATTTTAGATGGCTCCCCTCAAGGAAAAACTGCTTACTTAACAGAGCCATATTATAAGCCGCCCCACAGTGAATCAGAGTCTTACAAAGGCTATCCTTTGATACCTCAAAAAGAAGTTTCAAAATGGGTGAGTGAATATGCTGACTTAAACATACCGATTATAGCTCATGCCAATGGAGATGCTGCCGCAGATATGCTTATTACAGCTGTTAGAAATGCAGATCTGAAAACAGATCATCGAACCATTATGATTCATGCTCAAACTGTTCGAGAGGATCAGTTGGATCAAATGAAGGAGCTAAAAATTATTCCTTCTTATTTTTCAACGCATACATTCTACTGGGGTGATTGGCACAGAGATTCTGTATTTGGAGAAGATCGTGCCATGCGCATAAGTCCGACACGATCTACTCTTGACAGAAAAATGCCCTTCACTGTTCATAATGATGCTCCTGTTGTTCCTCCAGATATGATTCGACTGCTTTGGTCAACGACCAATAGGATGACAAGGTCTGGCAAGGTTCTTGGTGAGGAACAAAAAATTTCTACCTATTCTGCTCTTGAAGCTATGACAATTAATGCAGCTTATCAACATTTTGAAGATGGAATTAAAGGCACCATCGAAGTTGGTAAACTAGCAGACTTGGTGGTGTTATCTGAAGATCCCTTAAGCATGCCCGCAGATGAACTGCTAGAATTAAAAGTCATGGCCACTTATTCTCATGGCAAGGAAATCTTTAAAAATGGAAAATAATCTTCAGCTTACTCATCCTGTAACTTTAATTAAAAAATATCTGTTGGCGTTGTTGCTGATAGTCATTACTGCTCCTTCTACTTTTGCAGAAGATAATCTTGGTCTATTTGATTCAATGGATGTATTTGAGCTTGAGTGGGCAACCGATCCCCGCGTATCACCTGATGGTAAAACCATTGTCTATGTGCGCAAATCAAACGACATCATGCGAGATCGAGAGCGTTCCAATATCTGGCAGGTTTCAGCTAGTGGAAATGATCATCGGCCACTTTATTCAGGGCTAGAAAGTGTTAGATCACCTCGCTGGTCTCCAAATGGAGAAAGACTAGCTTTTGTTTCCAATGACACTGGCTCCCAGCAAATCCATGTCCGATGGATAGATAATGGTGAAACTGCCGTCATCTCACAATTACTAAAATCACCCTCAAGCCTTACTTGGTCTCCTGATGGTAAGTGGCTTGCTTTCACCATGAATGTAAATGCACCATCTGAACCCATTGCAAAACCGCGCACTAAACCTGAGGGTGCTAACTGGGCTAAGAAACCAATAACCGTGACAACAACCCGATACCAGTATGATGGTCAAGGAATTGTTGAGCCAGCCTACCGTCATGTATTTGTTATTCCAACTGATGGGGGTTCTGCGAGGCAATTAACCAAAGGGAATTTCAATCATTATGGTTCACTGGCTTGGTCCTCAGACAGTGATCGCATCTTTTTCTCAGCCTATCGCTCTGATGATTGGGAACTTGTAAGTGATGAAGCTGATATTTATTCAGTTGAATTGATGACCCAAGAAATGAAACAAATCACCAATCAATCAGGTGCTGAACGCTCTCCAGTTATTTCACCAAACGGACAGTTGATTGCTTTTAGCAAAGAGGAGCGACGCCCTCTTGCTTATACTCCCGATCAAATTGCAATCATGGGTTTGGATGGAAAAAATATCCGCATTCTTTCAAAAGATTTAGATGGTGATGCAAGTAATGTTATTTGGTCCAATGACAGTAAGTCACTCTTATTTACCTATGATGAACGCGCAGTTAGAAAAATTGGTCAAGTCTCCATTCAAGGCAAACTGAAAGAAGTAATGAAAGGTCTAGGCGGAACAACGGTTGGAAGGCCCTATCTTTCTGGAGGCTTCCATGCTTCTAATAACACTATTGCATTTACTCATGGCACTTCTGAGCGACCTGCTAATGTTGGCATCTTCAATGAAGGTGAAGTGCAAATTCATACCGCGCTAAACGAAGATCTTTTGGGACATCGAAAATTAGGAGCAGTGAAGGAAATTGTTTATAAGTCATCTTTTGATGGTCAGGAAATTCAAGGTTGGTACATAACCCCACCAGACTTCGACCCCTCAAAGAAGTACCCACTGATTCTTGAGATTCATGGCGGCCCTCATCTTGCATACGGCCCATATTTCTCTGCTGAAATGCAAATAATGGCAGCGGCTGGATATATTGTTTTTTACAACAACTATAGAGGTAGCTTATCTTACGGAGAAGATTTTGCTCTCCTTTTACAATACAAGTATTCAAGCAAAGAGGATTTTGCAGATCACATGTCAGGCATTGACTCGTTAATTGATCTTGGGTTTGTTGATGCAGAGAATCTTTTTATTGCAGGCGGGAGCGCAGGAGGCATAGCAACTGCTTATGCGGTTGGACTGACAGATAGATTTAATGCAGCCGTTGCTGCCAAGCCAGTGATTAACTGGTTAAGTAAACCTCTAACAGCGGACTCTATGGTAGGTCAGATCTACCATCAATTCCCTGGCCCTCCTTGGGAACATCTTGAACATTACTGGAACAGATCGCCTTTGTCATTGATGGGGAATGTTAATACTCCAACAATGTTGCTGACCGGTGAGGACGATAGAAGGACACCAATATCAGAAACTGAGCAATTCTATCAAGGTTTGCGATTGCGGGGTATAGATAGTGCAATGGTTCGTCTTCCAGATACCTCTCATGGTATTGCAAGCAGGCCCTCTCGGCTAATCACTAAGGTTGATCACATTCTTGCCTGGTTTAAGCGATATAGAACTGACATCGAACAAGAGTAAAGAATTTTTTAAATTATTATTCCAGCAGCAATCAACAGAAATAAGAAAAGAGCTACATAAATAAACTCCATGGCATAGGCATAAATTGCAAGAGATGCTAATGATGGCAGGATTGCTCCCATGGCATAATCATTAAGTGCATTGATCTTATCAGATGAATATTCAACAAATTCATGAGCTGAATTTTGAATCTTTTCAGCAAAAAACATTGAGGTAGGAACAATTGCTATAGCAGTTCCAGCCATGGCAGTATTCTTTATAAAATATCTTCTATCCATGAATTTATTCTACCATTGCTTGCTGCAACTAAAAAAGTGCTACGAAAGTGCTACGTTTGGAATCTAAAAAAAGCTTAAAAGTGGAGCGGGAAACCAGGTTCGAACTGGCGACCTCAACCTTGGCAAGGTTGCGCTCTACCAACTGAGCTATTCCCGCTTTTGAGTTGGATAATATACATCCAAGGGAATATGCATTCAAGCTTAAAAAGACTGATATTTAGCAGCTTTTAAAAATGTAAAAATTTTTGACATAAATCAATTTTTAAATATTTCTTCTATGAATAATTAATTTCATGGGAGGAAAATAGAAATGGGTGTTTCAATGCTGCAAATTGATCTTTTAAGCTCGGCTATATCTGGAGCCTTGGTGGTTTTATTTGGAGCAGGCTATGCTCTATTATTTGCATTTTCTCAATTAAAAAAAACTAGATAGACGAAAGAATGCTATTTATATAAATAATATTTATTCAGGATTTAAATTTCCTAGAGTTTCTTGAGTTCGCCTTCTCTCACCTGTGCGTTGTTGTTTTTCTAAAGTTTTTCTGCTCTCTTCCTCTATTTTCTCAAGCTCTTCTTTTGTATAACAAAACTTTTCAGGAATTTTAGTTCCTAAAACTTTTTCATATCTACAAATCTTTGTACGTTCATCGTCATTGCCATCAATTTGATTTGCTAAAACTTCCGGGTTAGTTGCGCAGCTTGATGCAAGAGCAATAACTACTAGAGATAAAGATAATTTTTTCATGTAACTTCAGAAAATTAAAAAAGCTAATATACCCTCAAGAGACAAGTCATTCAAGGGGTTTTTAATCGCTCAATTTCTTGATTATTTGATCCCTGTCCTCACCCAAAGCTGGAGCAGTTTGCGTGACTTCAAATCTGTGACCATCAAATATTGCAGGATGAGATACAGCATTCAATTTGCCCTGGTGAGGGCTATTCATTTGGAAGATGGTTTTGCTAGCTATTACTTGAGGTTGATTAATCACCTCTTCCCTTGAAACATATGGAGAGCATGGCACATCATTTGCTCTAAGCGCTTCCAAGGCTTCTTCAACTGTAAGGCTTTGAAACTCGAAAAGTGATTCTTGCAAAAGCTCTTTCATGTTTTGACTTCTAGCAACAGCATCAATAAAGCGCGCATCCTTTTTAAGTTCAGGCTTTTGAATGGCATCAAAAATTCCATACCATTGATTATCAGTCATGGCAGCAATTGTAAAAAAGCCATCCTTGGCTGGCAGTAGATTTGAGTAACTTGAAGACAGAGGCGGTGCTTTTTTGACATCATTGTCTAATAAGGTTTCGTTCATCATTCCATCGGGCCATAAAAAAAAGATTGCTGAATCAAGCATTGAAAGAGAGATATGACTGGTCTCTCCGGTTCTCTCTCTTTTAAAAAGAGCTGCTGTAAGAGCCTGACAAGCTGTGTATCCAGTAATTTTGTCACAGATCAAGGTTTTCATATAAGCCGGTTTACCATCAGCAGATTGAATGCTTGTAGCACCAGACATTCCCTGAATAATATGATCATAGGCTGGAGATGAAGACAAAGGTCCACTTTCACCAAACCCAGAAATAGAGACATATATTAGAGCTGGGTTAATTTTCCTAAGAGCCTCTAAGCCAAGACCAAGACGCTCGTTCACCCCAGGTCGATAATTGCTAATAAAAACATCAGATTCTTTTACAAGCCTTAGCAAAATTTTTATCTCATCTTGATCTTTAAGGTTTAGATTAAGAGACTGTTTGCCTCGATTGCAGTTTGAAAAAATTGCTGAAAAACCACCTTTTTGTGTTCCCAAGTGTCGCATAGAATCACCAATACCCGTTGGCTCTACTTTAATAACTTCTGCGCCTTGGTCGCACAAGATCATGGTTGCAAGCGAAGCAGTGACAACACTCGAAAGTTCAAGAATCTTTACTCCATTTAGAGGCTTGGCGTTGCTCATAGAACTAACCTAGGTCTGGGTTATGCGTGAAACTGTGAATGCCCTCTTGTGCTGAAGACCAACTCTGTGCAGTTGAACTCCAAAAATTAGATGCAATAGCAAGCCACGAAGAATCATCCATTGTGCCTGCTTTAATAAATTTTATTGCAGGGTTCTCTTCAACGAAACTCAATACAGGAGAACCGCAATCTTGACAAAAACCTCTGCTGATATGAGAGCCAGCAGTTCCTGTAACGGTGTAAAATTTTAGATTACCATTTAAAGATATATTCTCTTCAGGAATCATGACGATTGTAGCTTTACCACTACCAGTAGATTTTTGACAGTCCTTACAATGACAATGATGCGCAGAAATAACCTTTGAGCTATCAAATTCGTATTGAATATTACCGCAAAGACACCCCCCAGTTTTTATTTTATTGCTCATCTTTTGTCTCCTAAAAATAATTTTCTAATCCACATCATAAGATTTGTATGAATAATATGCCAACAGATACTATAAAAAATATATATAACACTATGTACCTTTTATAGATTTAATATATGTACCTTCTTAACCCTAAAAAAATTGACAAGTCAATAAAATATATAGAAATAAATCCTATTTATCTCATGCATTATTGTTGAAATTAAGGGATATTTTTATAAAATTCATAATAAATTTACCCAGGAGTTAAATAATGAATAATAAAATAATGTCTTTCTCTATTTTGTGTGCCATCTCATACTCAGCCATTGCTCAAGCACAAGCTGTTGAAGAAGTAATTGTAACTGCAACCAAAACAGAAAGAACATTACAGGAAGTACCTGTTGCAGTATCTGTTGTTACGGCTGATACGATTGAAAAAGCCAATGTCGTTGATCTTCTTGACCTTAAAGCTGTTGTTCCGTCACTGGATGCAAGGCAGTATCAATCAACAACCAATGCAACCTTTTTTATACGGGGCTTTGGCAATGGTTCTAATAACCCTGGGGTAGAGCCATCAGTTGCTGTATTTGTTGATGGTGTATACCGTTCCAAAATACAAGGTCAACTGTCAGATCTTCCAATGCTTGAGCGCATAGAGGTTCTTCGAGGACCACAAAGTACTTTGTTTGGTAAAAATGCCTCTGCTGGAGTTGTTAACATTGTTACTAAAAAACCTTCATTTGAAAACTTTGGTAAAGCAACTTTTGAGGTTGGAGACTATAACTCTAAAGTGGCTAAGGTTTACTACACTGGCCCAGTAAATGACTCTTTAGCATACAGTTTTAGCGCGAATGTAAATCAAAGAGATGGTCAGTCAAATAATCCAACAACTGGAAATAAATTAAATGATCGTGATAGATTTGGTTATCGAGCTGAATTTTTATTTTCACCTGCAGATGATTTTTCAGCAAGGCTAACATTTGATTATGATGAGTTTGATGAAATTTGTTGTGTGGTTGGAAGCACTTCTTATGGAGCTGCAAACCAAGTTATTGCTCTGTTGGGTGGAAAAGTGATACCTGACGATCCATTTTCTCAATCTGCATTTTTTGATTTTGATCCAACTTCAAAAGGTGAAAATAGTGGCATCTCTTTACACATAGAGAAAAACTTCGAAAACACAACACTGGAGAGCATAACTTCTTACAGAACATCCGATAATTATGAGGTTCAAGATGTAGATTTTGATGCTGTTGATGTCATTGCTCCGAGCCCTATTTCAAAAGAGTTATCTGGCGTTACTCAAGAAGTTAGATTCTACTCAGAAGATAATGAAAAAGTTAATTGGTTGATTGGTGGTTTCTACTACCAAGAAGACATGGACTTCAATGAGTCTATTTATTTTGGAACAATGTGGAGAACCTACATTGATGCCTTCTTGCCGGGCGCACTTGCTGGTGTTGCTCAAGCATTTGGATTGCCTAATTCACTGCTGTTTGCACCTGGACAAGGTAATACAGAAACCGCAACTCAAGATAACTCAACAATGTCTTTGTTTGCGCAGGTAGACATTCAACTTAATGAAAAGCTAAATGCAATTTTAGGGGTCAGTTACATTGAAGATGAAAAAGAAGTTTCTTACAATCAAATTAATACCGCGGTCTTCTCCAATCTAGATTTTGTCGGCGCAGGAACATTAGGCCTTATTAATGCTGGATTTCCTCCAGCTCAAGCAGCTATTTTGGCCCAAGACCCAGCGTACAATCCCCTGCTTCCACTCCAAGCTCTTCAATTTATTCCTAAATTTGTAGACATTCCTAATTCCGCTCAAGACGGGAAAAGTAAAGATGATAATGTTGACTTCACTGCCAAGCTTTCATATGCATTCAATGATGCAGTGAATATTTATGGAGGAATTTCAACAGGTTTTAAAGCAACAGCTTGGAACATATCTAGAAACTCATTACCAGATGCCACTGAAAGAGCAGCATTGGCTGCAGCGGGCACCCCTGTAGGCCCTAACACTGGAGTTGGGACAAGGTTTGCCAATCCAGAAGAAGCTAAAGTGCTTGAGCTTGGGGCAAAAATGTATCTCCCTAATGGATATTTAAATATTGCTTATTTTGATCAAGAGATCAAAGGTTTTCAATCAAATACTTTTATTGGGACTGGGTTTGTGCTGGCTAATGCTGGCTCACAATCAGCAGATGGCTTTGAGTTCGATCTTATGATCTCTCCAATTGAAAGCATTGATCTTGCCATTAGTGGTTTAATAATGGATCCAATTTATGATTCCTTCCCAGCATCTGCTGCTGGAGATTTATCGGGAACAGTACCATCAAACATCCCAGAGGAAACTTTCTCCACAACGGCTACATGGAATTGGTCTAGGGGACAGTACGACGGCTATATTAGGTTTAGTCATTTGTATTCTAGCAAAGTAAAATTGAGCGAAAATCCAGAGTGGCAAGCACTTTTAGATACCAAGGGTAATGGCAGAAGAAAACAAGATACTCTTAATTTCTCTGCTGGAGTAGAAAGAGGAGCTTTCTCTCTTGCGCTTTGGGGTAAGAACATCAACGATGATGAGTTCTTAACAACTATATTCCCTGCAGTTGCTGACCCAACTTCTACATCTTTCTTTGGGTATCCAAATGCATTTAAATCATATGGTTTAACTTTAAACTACACATTTTAAGTATTTCTAAGTCATTTAAAAGGAGCTCAATGAGCTCCTTTTTTTTACATATTTACTTCTTGAGCAGCTCTAAAGCTTCAGACATCTTTTTTTGCAAGGCACCGATAGCTTGCAATGGTCTAACCATAACTTTGAAGTCTATAATTTTGCCATTGCTATTCCAACGAATCATATCGACTCCATTTACTGAAATATCTCCAATATAAGTCTCAAACTCTAAAATAGACTCTAGACCATCTACAACTTCACGAACGTATTCAAAGCGATTCATATCAAAGGTTTGCCCTGCTCCCAGAAGATACATCTTGGTCATCTCCTTTCCTTTAATTGGCTTAAAAACAATGGGCGAACTAAAGGTGCATGACTCATCAAGTATCTCATCTAAGAATTCATGATCATAAGATTGAAGGCCTTGATGCCATTTAGCCAAGTAAGCATGTGTTTGATTCATGTGTGTATTAAAAACGTCTGGCAAGAAAGATGCAAGTGACTTTTTTGATATAAAGGAATCCTTGCAACTGAATTGTTTAAAAATTTTAGAAGCTGCTAGTAAGCTATTTTTTATTTCTTAGCTTTCGAAGACGGGCATATTCGCTTAATAGCTTTTTTTCTGCCAAATCACGCCTTCGATGTCGCCTAACTCTAGCCGCTTCAGATTTTTGAATTCTGAGAGCTTTATTCATTCTTCTTTAATACTCTCATAAAGAAAAATAAATTGCAAAAAGAGGTGCTTTAGTCAGTCGATAATTTTTTTAGCCTTGCGTGAATTTTTTTAAGCTCTAAATTATATGCCGAACCACTTGAAGATTTCTTTCTTGAAAGATTTTTATTTAAATTGCCTTTGTCTGTAGAGGATTTAACTTTCATGTATGCATCTCTAAAAGGAACGCCTGATTGAACTAATTCATAAGCTTGATCTGTCATTAACATCCCATCATCTATACATTCTTTAGATCGGGATGCGTTGATTTTGATCGAGCGAATGAGCTCGGGAACTAATTGCAATGTGTTAATGGCGCAATGCAGGGAGTAAACCATAGATCTTTTTGTTAATTGAAGATCACGATGGTAGCCACTGGGCAAAGAGATTAAGTTTTCTAACTCTGTATAGTGGCCAGCTACAATTGAATAGTTTGCTCTCATCAGTTCAATCACGTCTGGATTAGATTTATTTGGCATAATTGAGGAGCCTGTTAAGTATTGAGAACCTA
>ENA-UZWW01011531-UZWW01011531.1-metagenome-genome-assembly--contig:-Day-5--50m-contig-11531_pt1 | contig 12258 bp, 13 predicted proteins | sample MGYA00260348_ERZ794908 | MGnify/ENA metagenome assembly ERZ794908
TTGGGAGACCAACTTCTTTGTTGCTGAGTCCCGATTCAAGCAACCGCTCGACGAGGTCACTCTTTTTGCCGGAGGTTGGCAAGTCGTTGAGGATGCACAGCGCTTTCAGTTTGGCAACTGTTAACGCCGATGCAACATCATCGCTCATGCTTGAACCCCAACCTGTCCCTGTCGCCTATCCCTTTCAAGGATGGCGCTCCATGCATGGTCTCAGCGCCGAGTTTTGCGCCTGCACCATTTGTTCGTCAACCTTCGTGAGCCACATAGGTTCCGTCTTCGTTTTGGATGTAGACCGTTTGGTCATAGGAGCCATCGGCGAGTTTCTTGAAGAAGTATCCATTCTCTGCTGGTTCGAAGGTTGCCTCATCGACGGCTTCTGGAGAGGCATCGCTTGGCTCGTCGGACTGAGGCGGCCCGGATGGTCCTGCAGAACCAGGGGGTCCCGCGGGGCCATCTGCTCCGGGTGGCCCGGACGGACCAGCAGCGATTCGTTCGCTTGAAATGGAGGCGAGCACCTTGTTTTCAGTGGTTTCAAGATCCTCTTCAAGCATTTTCTTGACGGATTCGCCGTGCTTTTGAGCGCCCAAGAAGGCGAAGGCAGAGAGGCCGAGGCACACAAGCCCGAGGAGGCCAGCAATCACTTGGTTTGGATAGACCGCACCGTCGATGTTCATCTCTGTGCCAGCGGTTCCGACGTTGGCTCCATCGCTGTCTACGAATTGCACAATCACACAATATTGCCCTGCGTCTAATTTGAAATCAAAGGTGTACTCTCCACCTGCAACGGGTGTTTCATCGAGCAATTGGTATTGGTAACTGTGATCAGTCCCCTCGCGAGCAAGGGCGGTCTGGGAGCCAAGGTTTTGGGCGCAATCGTCTTCCTGCAGCGCATAAGCCGCTAGATGAACGTCCAATGCTGCTGGAGGGTTGATGACTTCAACATCGATTTTCAAGGGTACATCCATGAAATCTTCACCAGGCAAGGAAGGTCCCCAAACCAAGCCGATGTCTTTTTCTGCGGAGTTGGTGAACCCATCGTACGCTTCATCAAACGACATTGGCCAAAGGGCGAAACCGAACATTATTACTGCGATACCAAGCCACATGAAGACATTCCAGCGTGATTGCTTGAGTGCTTCTTGCCGTTGTTCCAACGTCATGACTTCAAGCACTTCATCTTGGTCTTCATCCACAGTTGGTTCAACCGCAGGAGCCTCAACTTGTTCTTCTGACATAAATCGCTCCATTCCGAGCGAGCACTTGAAAGGCGCGTTCCCTCGTCGTGCTGGTATGGACAAGGAAGGAGGGAACAGTCGCGACGCTGACGCGACCCGCTCTGACCTGCGTTTGGCCATTCTCTCACGTGGCCCCCGCCTCTACAGCACACGGCGGCTTGTCGAAGAAGCGCGAAAACGTGGCCTCGATCCATATGTTGCAGATCCGATGAAGTTCTCCCTGTTTGTCGCTGATGGGCGGATTGATGTGCTTCAAAATGGGGAGCCGTTCAATTTCGACGCCGTCATCCCACGAATTGGTCATTCCATCACCAAGCATGGGGTTGCAGTGCTTCGCCATCTTGAACAGTTGGGCATTTGGACGGCCAACAGTGGTGTTGGAATTTTACAGAGCAGGGATAAATTGCACGCTTCACAGATCCTGGCACGCAACCGATTGCCAGTTCCTCGAACCACCTATGTGCGCGACATCATCGATGTTGAAACAGCGGTTGATTTCGTTGGGGGTCTACCTGTGGTCATCAAAGTCACTCAGGGGACTCAAGGCCAGGGCGTGTTCTTGCGGCATACATTACGAGAATCGAAAAATTTGGTTCAGGGATTGTTGTTGACCGGTCGAGCCGTTCTGGTTCAGGAATACATCGCAGAATCCCACGGCAAGGACATTCGTGCCTTGGTTGTCGGCGATCGAGTTGTTGCAAGCATGCGACGAAAAGCCCGTGGGCGAGAATTCCGTTCGAATTACCACTTGAATGGGACCGTCGAAAAGGTCGACCTTCCCCCTGAGTACGAAGAAGCAGCATGCCGCGCAGCCCGGGTTTTAGGGCTCCATGTGGCAGGGGTTGACTTGCTTGAAGCAGAGGATGGACCGTTGGTGCTGGAGGTCAATTCATCACCAGGATTGGAAGGAATCGAGAAGGCCAGTGGTGTCAACGTAGCAGGCGCCATCATTGATTATGTCATGAATGAGACTGAATTTTCCGAAGTTGATCTCGATCAATTGCTTCGAACAGTGCCGGGTTCAGGCGTTCTTTCATTGCAAATCCGCAACCATCCAAATGTGGTTGGAAAACGTCTTGCGAGTCTGTTTAAATCGGGTGCTGAAATTCCGGTGTTCGCTCTTTCAAGAGACAATGCCCTCATTTGGAATCCGTCGGATGAAATTCAGTTGCGCTGGGACGACATCCTCGTATGCTACGGTGAGTTGACAAAATTGAGAGCCTCCCTCCGGCAGGCGATTTTGGATGTTCCGAGCGATGCTTTCACCGTCGAAGATCGCGAAGGTTCGAACGCTTGACGGCGCGTCCCCTCGCCGGAACAGGTGATGACGCCCTCCATTCCAACGCGCGGTGGTTTGATATGGGACCATACGGTACTGAACCTGCTCTTCGGAGCACGGGATGCACACCCGCTACGGCGGGAGGCGGTGAACGCCAATGGAAAAGCGGAGAACACACGAGCGGCAACGCAAGGCATTGAGGCCAAGCCAAAGAAGGCTTGATGCATCCAGTGTTGAACTTCCACCTCGTCTTGTTCACATGGCTGATCTTCCATGGGTTGCCTGCTATCGCCAAGCGTTGCGAGCTGAGAATAAATCCGAAAACACTCAGAAATCCTATGCAAGCGGCTTGAGGGCTCTTGTTGAAACAACCCTGCCGGGCGAGGATGTCCTTGATCAAGCAGGGTATGACTCGATGAGCGTTGAAACACTTGCCGAGCGAATGGAGCCACTCAACGGGCGCCTTGATCGCTGGACCCTTTCCCTTTCGGAACTCCGTCCAACCACCTACAACGCTCGGCTTGCAGCGGCTCGCCATTTGCTGAAATGGCTCGGCCATCGCTGGCCTGACCACCTTGTCAGAGCGCGCACCGGCCGTCGATTGCCCCGTACGCTGACCCGGCGGGAGATGTCGATGGTGCTCGAAGCGGCAGCAAACAGTGAGAATCCTGTTGCTTCCATCGTGGTCACCATGATGCTCGACACTGGGTTGCGCGTAAGCGAAGTGTGCAACCTTGACATCAACGACATCGACCTAGAAGATGGTTCAGCGCGAGTCTTCGGAGGAAAAGGCGACAAAGATCGACTTGTGCTGTTCACTCGACGCACCCTCGAACGCATTCATGCTTGGATTCCAGTGAGGGAGTCAAGGCGGAAGGGAGAGGATTATGCCTTCCTTCTCAACTCAGCAGGCCGTCGATTGCAACCACGTGGCGTCCAACGCCTCATGGACCAACTTGCAGTTGATGTCGCACTCCCGAAAGGGAAACTCACACCTCACGTATTGCGCCACAACTTTGCGACTGGGCTCTTGGAGCGGGGCGCAGACCTTGTTACAATTCAGCGATTGCTCGGCCATTCAAGCATCGCAACCACGCGCGTTTACCTCGAGATTTCAGATCAGACCTTACGTGAAGTTTACCATCGGGCCCAAGCGACGCGTGAGACAATCGAGGCGGCTGCTGAAGCATCGCAAGAAGAACACAAGGTTGAGGAGAACACGCCCTCAACGAGTGCTTTTGGCATTGAGTGATGCTCACGTTCGCTTTGCTTTTCTCTTTGAGATGACGGCGGGGCCCGCCCATTCTCGTTTTGGGATTACTTGTTGTCCGGAGTGGCCAATGATTGGGCAAAATTTCCCTGATCGACACCTCGAACAATTTTCCTTCGGAGGCATTTCAACCGCTTTTCTCAAGCGGCCGTATTTTCTCCTTGGCATGCATGGATGTGAACCACGGAGGTTTTCAATCATAGCGCTCAAAGACGCACCAGGGCTTCACTTTTTGTTGAACCAAGGCATGTCGCGAACGTTTCGTGGAACCTTGAGCGTGCCACCTTTGCGTCCATCATCGGATTTCTTCGAGGGGAGCGTCTTCTTCGCTGCGGATGTGGCTTTCGAAGCCGTAGATTTCGCAGTTGACTTGGCTTTTGAGGCAGTTTTCTTCGCTGCAGTCTTGGCCTTTGAAGCCGTTTTCTTGGAAGCAGCTGCTGTTTTCTTGACGGTCGATTTTGCTTTGGAAGCTGTTGCTTTCGCGGCAGAAGTGGCTTTTGTTGCCGCGGCCTTCGTGACCTCTTTTCCTTTCTCAGCAGCCTTTGCAGCGGCGCCAACCTTCTTGGCGACGGCGGCGCTTAAACCAGCGTCTTGCAGTTTCTTCGCACCAGCACCAGCCACCTTGCTGACAGAATCTAATTTCGCAGCGACCAGTTTCTTTGCTGTAGCAGCACCAACTCCTGGCAGTGCAGTTAACGCTTCAATCTTGGAGGAACTCTTCTTGGCAGCCATTGTCTCACCTGCTTCGCCATAGTGAGGGACGCACTTCAATTCTTCTCCTAAGCATCGTTCGTTAAGCCGTGGGATTGATGCGTTGGACGGTTGACCACAGGGTATGGCCGGAGGCGGGTTGGGCAACACAACCACGCGTGTTGTGGCTCAGGTTCATCGAGCGAACGCGAGTCATAAAGTTGAACATTCGACCAATTTATTGAGACCAAAAGGCTACTCCTTGCCCAGCAATGCCGTGTACCTCGGTGATGTTGCGATTGCCTTGCTTGCAAACCTCTCCCAGCCAGAAACACCTGAATTTTCTCAACCGCCGGGATTCAATGAGCAAAAATGGATGTTCTCAACACAAAGTGGAACACTGCATGTAAATGTTGAATCCCGTGCATACTGGGGCCTTGGCTTGTTCAATTCAGGCTACCTCAATGTGATCGAAATAACGGGCCCTCATGAGCATCGCATGCGATTGTTGTACGATTTGCGAGCCTCCGTTGGGCGTAATTTGTGGGAGTTCAAACATCGCAGCAGTGCTGGGAAGTGGATGGCAAAGCATTGCCATGGCGCAACTCTTGACGGAAATGAAACAACGTGGCTTGAGGCATTGGCATCTGCCAAGGGGGCCTTCGAGTCGTCCATCGAAATTCTTGAGCAGCGAATGGCCGTTGTTGAAAAGCGGATGCAAGAGCCCGATGATGCTTCAGACTTCGTGCTCGAAAAAGCGCAAGTCGCCCTCACCGCTGCGAAACTTGACATTGGCATGGCTCGAAAGGCACTCGCTGAAGAAAACGCGCCTGGCTTGGAACGCGCCTTGGCGCGGGCCGAGGCCGCCTTGATCGAAGCAGATCCAAGCACAGGCCTGTTGGTTTCTGAATACGATGCATCAGCGCCCAGTGGCCTCGCGTTGAGGGCGGACGATTCGCCACCAGCGGTCGCTTTGTCGGAACTTGAAATCGTTGACCTTACCTCTTCAATCGACGAAGAAGAGTGATTGAGGGCGAAATCCTTCTCCGCGTCGCGTTGATAAAGGGGTGGCATCTCGCAAGGATTGGTTCACATGGCGTCTAAGAAGAAATCCGATGGTAGCGGAATTCAGCAGGCTGCAGGTCTCATTCGATATTTCGATGAAGAATCTGAGGATGCTTGGAAGATTACTCCAGGCCAAGTTTACTTCGCTTGCATCGGTCTTGCGACCTTCTTTTACCTCGTCAACCTCGGTGTTGTCGGAGCAATCATCGACCTCTTCTGAGGCGAAACGCTCACAGAGGTTGAATCATCACGATTCGCTGTTCTTTGATCGCCATGCACTTGGCGACTTTCATGGCTGTTTCCATGTCGGTCGTGGCACCAATGACTTTCTCACCTTCATCTTCGTGAAGAATGAGTTTGTGAGTGAGGTTGTGCAGCACGCCTTCTTCGATGCGCTCGAACACCCAGTGTTCGTTCTCGATCCTGACCATGGCAGGGATTTCGACCAACGGCCCCATCGCTTCACCAATTCGTTCAGTACGGGTCTTTAGGCCACGAAGATCGCGCAGAGGGCTCCAATTACGTCGTCGGACGTGTGTTTTGATTCTCTTGTTCTGCTCAACGCCTTCTCTAAATGCACGTGCCATAAGGGTCCCATCCCATGAAATCCGAGGATTCCATTTGCGAGGCTTCCTGAATCGCTAATAAGAAGCGCGACGATGAACACCCCCAAAAGTGCTGTTTTACGAGGTTGAGTTCGATGCTGTTGGGTTGTGAACCATCATGCCAATAAAAGCGACAAGAAGCGCAGGGATGGCAAGGATTAACGCCGGAAAGAGCGTGGCTTGCGCCATCATTGGAATTGCTAAACCAGCGACGGTCGTGACCATCAACGGTGCGATGACGAAGCGTACCTGTGGCGTTCGCACATCGGACTCGACAATCCATGGAAGCACCAACGTCCAAGCAAGGGCGAGCCAAACGCCTGGAAGAATGTAGGCTGTCATCGGTGAAAACGCCATGAGCACCATCGGTATGAACAAGGCCATGTTTCTCAACCACCATGCCTCTGGACGGGGGGCAGCATCGAAGCCGAGCGTTGGCATAAATTGGGAGAGAAGCATGGCACCAAGCACGGCAGCACAGGCCCAGAATCCGTACAGATTGGCCCCGGTTGCCGTGGCGAAAAGAGACGTGGAGTTGAGCAACAGACAAGCGCTGAACAGCATGAGTGCTGCGCATGTGACAAACATCGCGATGAGTGCGAAGCTCCGCCGTTCACCGTACAAGAGCCTGCTTTCAATCGTCTTCGATGGTCGAATGATGAGGGTAAGAGAAACTGTAGCATGAATTGCCATCAAGAGTACGATGGCCTCCGTACCCACCGAAGGATCGTCGAGCCAAGCAGTCCAAGTGGCAGGGTTGGTTGAGATCCAAATCAATGCGATGATGAGCAGCAGGCCATTCTTCATCGAGGCCTTCCGTGCGAGAGTTGAAAAATCAGCATTGATGCTGTAGGTGCTGGATGCCGCAAACAATTCACCAGAAAACATCACCATGAGTGCAAAAAGGATGGGCAGCAGGGCTCCAGGGAGCGATGGAGGTTGCAATATACCCTGTTGGGGAAGAGGCTCAGTTGCAATGTATGCCTGTTCGGGAAACAGCAGGCCCAAGGTCATCAAGAGGCAGAGCGCTGTGAAATTCATGATTCGATGCCGGGCTACGTTTGCAGCCTCTTCTCCAAGCATTTGGAGGCTTGGAAGTCGGTGGGCGCATGCAGCAAAAACGACCATCACCAATGCTGCGGCTTCATACCCGGCCTGACCCGCAACCACAACCCTCAGCCGCTCACCGAGGGAAGCGTCTTGTGGAAGGTATTGCAACACCTCCATGTGGGTCGCATCAAGCTGCATGATCGAGAAAAAACGGTGAAGCAGTAAGCATCCAAACATCACAGGAGGCGTCCATCGGACCACTGAACCAACCAGTGATTGGGCACGCTCCTTCTCAATGGATGCAACCGCTAACCATGAGCACAACACCAACGCTAGGGTTGGGAAAAACCACGGGAAGGTGTCGCCCAACATCACGCTGACCACAAGGGTTCACTCCTTGAGCATGGCGGAAGCAACATAGTGAGGTGGCCGAACCCCAAGCCATGTCGCGGGGTGAATGGCAAGACCAAGACCTCCTCGCCGTGGCAAAGGACACGCCTTTGTCGAGGTTGGCGGCAAACCTCGGTCTCAACGTGGATGAGTGGCTTACCTACGCTACGGAGCCGTTGCCTGAAACCTTCCGAATTACACCGGAGCGATACGATCGAGCGTGGACTGAATCCATTCTTCGATCCATTGGTGGCGCACCGATCCACTGGGCCAAGGATGGTTTTGCTTGGCAGATGCCATTTGCCCGTGGCCAAGCCCCTGACGCCCAGGCAAAACACATCATGGCGTTGCTTCATGAATCCGGCCGCATCACCCGCCAAGAGGCCGCCAGCATGCTTCCAGTGCTTGTCTTGAATCCATGTTCTGATGAACTGATCCTCGACATGTGCGCCGCACCCGGGTCAAAAGCAACACAAATTGCTGAAGCAATCCATCCAAACGGCGTGGTGGTAGCCAACGAACCGGCGTCCGGCCGCGTCAACATGCTCGTGTCCAATCGAGGCCGTCTGGCAATTTCGAACATGCTCATCAACCAACAGGATGGCCGTCATCTTGGACGAATCCCTCCGCCTGGCTACGATGGAATCGTGGCAGATGTACCGTGCACAGGTTCTGCAACATCTCGAAAGAATCGCAACGTATGGTGGAAATGGTCGCCACGAGACGGTCGAAGTATGTTCAATCTGCAGGTGGAAATCGCCTATCGAGGGGCAATGTTGTTGCGCCCAGGCCATGATTTAGTCTACTCGACGTGCAGCTTAGACCCGTGTGAAAACGAGGCAGTCGTTGCGGAACTGCTTCGTCGTGCGCCTTGGCTTGAAATCGTTGAAATTGACCGTTCGAACCTCGAGGGATTGACCCTTCACCCCGGCCTTCAAACGTGGGATATTCTGGACCAAGAGGGTCACCCATACACAGGCAGCGATGCACTTTCGGCCCCTTCGATTAAGCCATCTCATTTCGCTCCAAGTCAACGACAAATGATGGCGGAACAACTCGAACTTGAACTCGATCCAGCTCTGGAAAGTTCGATTGAAGCAAGCCTTGTTCAATGCATTCGTTTGTACCACCAAGACAACAATACCGGGGGCTTCTTTGTGGCTCAACTTCGTCACAAGCCAGAGGCAACACCGGAAAACGTCGCTCGAAGTTTTATTCCTAAGCGCTACCAAAATCCAGACTCTGGATGGGTACCAAAAGTGCTCGATGTCCCTCAACCAAACCGCCACTCCATCTTCCCTGCTCCTCAGCCAATTGTCGATGAGGTTCAGGAACGATACGGCCTCAACGACGCCGAATGGTCATGGTGGCACCGCGGAAAGCGATTGAACATCGCACCAAAATTAGTCGAAGATCGAATCTTCAATCGCCAGTGTCCGAACAAAAAGGGCAACTTGTCACCAGCAGGCACCTTCCATCCGCTGAAACTCATCCACGTTGGGTTGCCAGCTTTCACTCAAAAGAGGAAGATTTGGCGCTCTCGTCAAGAATCCGTCCCTGCGCTGCGTGCCTTGATCACAGCGCCAACACCTGCCTTGGAAATTGAGGTTCTCAAACGGATGCTCCAAGGTTGGGCGCCATTGATGGAAGAATACACTGAACGGTACGGCCCGATTGAAGAGGAGGGCCCCGTTTTGCTCTCATGTGAATTGCCATGCGGAACGGCGCTTGTATCAGGCTGGGTCGGGGCTCGCCTCACATTGATGATGGACAGAGTGGGCCGCGACGTTTTGCGTATGAAACTCGGGATGCCTTCGGAAGCGGACGAGGAAGAATGAGGTGAAGCAATGCAAAGGTATGCCGTGCCGTTGATGCTGCTTGTCCTTGCTACCTGTGCTGCCCCATTCGCTCATGCAGCCGATGAGCCGACAGAAACCGTCTCTACAGCAATTCCAGCCCCAGAACCGCCATCAAGGATGCTTGTCGAAACCTTTCTCGATCAAGCAGCCAATAACCCCCAAGATGCATCAGAACACTTGCATTTGACGTGGTGGTCTTGGAGCGATGAGACTGGTTCAAATTGGCCGGATGATGATGCCAAAGCCCGCCGCGGTCAACTTGGAATCGATGCCAACTCTACGACAGTGTTCAACGAACAAGACCAGGAAGCGACGGCCAAAACGCTCTTCCTCACTGAACCTGTGTTGACGCTTGAAGGGTCGATACAGCTGGTGTTAGATGAACAGGGCGGCATTGCGGTTCACCTGCCAGTGGAATTGACGCCACTTACCCGCCTGAGCAACGACACAATCCTCTCCATTATCATCACAGAGGACCGCGCCGTCGACCATCACGGTCGTGTGGCACACAATCTCGTCCGAGACATGATGCCTCAAGTCGGCTTTTCAGTGAAAGCCAACAACACCACAGAGGCAACATGGGTTGTCCCTTCAACCCACCTTGAAGCCGCCGGTATTGATTTTGATCAACAGCCCCATGGATGGCACATCACTCTAGCGTTCTTTGGTGGGCTCGAAGGTGAAAACGAAAGCCGTTTGCTCGGCCTCTACACCACTGCCATTCCTACTCCTTGGGACGGTTCCACTGCCGGCGATTTCTTCCTTCCAAGTTTTCTTCTGATTCTTTGCTTGGTGGTTGCATCTGGTGCCGTGATGGGTTCCTTCAAACGCGAGAAAGGGATGCCAAGAATCGATGCACAATGGATTTCTTCCGAACCTGCCGTCCTCCAATTCAGGGTACAGGCGGGCACTCAGCCTCTGGCTTTGAACGGCTGCAGTGTTGCTGAACCGTGGGCGGTTCGTGGTGGGTTCAAGCGCGTCAAGATTTCAGCCGGGAACCATCACGAATTCACACTTCGCCTCAAGCAAAGCGAGGACAATGACTGCCATGTATCACTCAACGTCGAAGTCGAAGAACTTGGTTCGTGGACGCAATACCTTCGTCTGCCCTCGGCATACGATGCACTCCGAAGCGTTCAAGACAAGCCAAAGCAAGCAACGGATGGTGGCGAAGCATGAACCTCGATGACACGGACCGGGCGATTCTCGAAGTGTTGCTCGAAGATGCACGCACCAGTCAAAGGGCCCTCGCTCGAAGGGTCGGCATTGCCCAAGGAACGGTTCTCAACCGTCTTCGTCGGCTCGAAGAAATGAACGTCATACAAGGGTACAGCGTCATCCTCGATCCAAGCGCCGTGGGATGGTCGATGACCATCATGGCGGGCCTCCGGATTGTCAAAGGACGCATGCTTGATGTTCAGGCACAAATTGCCGCTGATCCACGCGTATTTGCGGTGTATGATGTCACGGGCGATTGGGACTCAATGGTCCTTGCTCGCGTGAAAGACCGAGCGGATTTGGACGATCTGACAAAGACCGTTTTTACCCTTGAGGGTGTGGCTCGTTCTTACACACACGTCGTGCTCAACACGGTCAAGGAAGACGGGCGCACGCGCCCTGCACCAACCCCTGATGACACATCGAATGATTGATGCATATTGTTCAACGGTTTGCCGAGGAATTTGAACAGTGAAGTTGAGAATTCAGGGCGCACCTTCGTCGTATTCATCCACAAAAGGCCCGAGTTCGTGGGCCATGCTGCGGAGTGATTCGACAACCCTCGTTTCAGGCTTGAGCGCTTTCATCAAGACCGTTCGAAGGTCTTCGGAGATTTTGATGTCCATGCCTTCCATGCGCCGCCGCAATTCATTCTGCAGGCGCCCCCCAGTTCTGTCCCAGTCCATGAGGATCGAGAGGGCGGGCCCTCCATCGCTTGCCCGCCGAGGCCCGTAGGATTCGTAGAGGTGGGCAATCAGGCGTTCCAAAGGCCAACCCCGGTTCAAAACCTCGATTGGTCCAGTAAAACCAAGCGCTGTGAGTGCTAATTTGTCTCGCTTCCCCTCAACCAAGACGGGCCAATGCTCTTCCCGATTCAGTGCCCTTGCTTCGCCGAGGGCTTGCCCTGCGATTCTGAAGCGGAGGGCGGCATCGCCGGCGCCGAGAGGGGACCGATGCTTTGTGTCCCGTGTCATGGTGGGCTCATTGCCTCCCTAAGCGCTTCAAGGAGTGTTTTTTCGCTGATGTTGTCAAACTTCACGGTTTTCTTCTTTGAAGTGTGGCCACTGACGATGCTCAACGACGATCGTGGCACATTGAGTGAGGTACTTAGGCATTCGAGAATCGCCTTGTTCGCCATTCCCTTCTGGGCTTGGGCGCGAACGGCGACGTTCAGACGAGAACGCCAAGCGTTTACTTCGCCAATCTGATTGTGGTGCGCTCCCGGTTGGACCTCGATGCTCAAGAGAACTCCTTCTTCAAATGTCGTTTGAAGGCAAGACGCGAGGGACACAGCGCTCCATTTTATTCATTATTTATCAAGTTAACACACCTAAAAAAGGGGTAGAAAAGTGGTTTATTTTCGTTACAAAACGGGCCACTGGAACGCGAAAAGGCGTCTGTCAAAGACCTCTCCCAAGAAGGCGTTATCGACAAGGGTTTAAGACCGGTATCTACGGCCATCCACATGAGGGTAATCTATGCCTGCTGAAGACACTGTTTTCACCGTCCTGTACGATAAGTTCATGTTTTGGAGTATCATTGTTGGAATTTTCACCTTCGGGTGGATGTTCATCGCAATGCTGCGCTACCGCGACGG
>ENA-UZWW01011752-UZWW01011752.1-metagenome-genome-assembly--contig:-Day-5--50m-contig-11752_pt1 | contig 12203 bp, 13 predicted proteins | sample MGYA00260348_ERZ794908 | MGnify/ENA metagenome assembly ERZ794908
TTAATGGCTCAAATTGTAAAAACTAAAAACTTATAAATGAATCAACCACTAGCTTACGTTCATCCGGGCGCAAAAATTGCTAAAAATGTAGTTATTGAACCTTTTACAACGATACATAATAATGTTGTAATTGGAGAGGGCACCTGGATTGGATCCAATGTAACTATTATGGAAGGGGCCCGAATAGGTAAAAACTGTAATATTTTTCCTGGTTCAGTTATCTCTGCAGTCCCTCAAGATTTAAAATTTCAAGACGAAGAAACTATTGTCGAAATTGGTGATAACACAACATTACGAGAGTATGTTACCATTAATCGAGGAACGGTAGATAAAGGTAAAACCGTCGTCGGAAAAAATTGTTTAATTATGGCTTATTGTCATATCGCACACGATTGTGTTGTGGGTGATAATTGTATCTTTTCAAACAATAGTACTTTAGCTGGTCACGTAACCGTAGGAAATCATGTAATTTTAGCTGGTATGACTGCCGTTCATCAATTTTGTACTATTGGCCAACATGCATTTATTACTGGTGGTTCGCTAGTAAGAAAAGACGTACCACCTTTTGTTAAAGGAGCCAGGGAACCAATGTCTTACGTAGGTATAAATTCCATTGGATTGCGAAGAAGAGGTTTTAAATCTGAAAAAATAAGAGAAATCCAAAATATATATAGAATATTATATCAAAAAAGCTTTAATAACACCCAAGCAGCTAGGTTAATTGAAGCTGAAATGGAAGCAACTAACGAAAGAGACGAAATATTACAATTTATAAAAAATTCTAAGCGGGGAATAATGAAAGGTTATTTTTCTAATTAATAAAAAAAAATTATGGCAAGTACTTCAGACATAAGAAAAGGGTTGTGTATTAAATACAATCACGATATTTATAAAATTATTGAGTTTTTACATGTAAAACCTGGAAAAGGCCCTGCATTTGTGAGAACAAAACTAAAAAGTGTAACGTCCGGAAAAGTTATAGACAATACCTTCTCTGCTGGTCATAAAATAGAAGATATAAGAGTTGAAACACACAAATTTCAATATTTATACAATGATGGCGATACCTACCATTTTATGAACAATGAAGATTATTCTCAAATTCAACTAGAAAAAGACTCCTTGGATACACCCGAATTGATGAAAGAAGGAGAAACGGTTACTATTCAAATCAATACCGAAGATAGTATGCCACTTTCTGTAGATTTGCCTGCCCATGTAATATTAGAAGTGACGAGCACTGAACCTGGAGTAAAAGGAAATACAGCTACAAATGCTACTAAACCAGCTATTGTAGAAACGGGTGCGAAAATAAATGTACCATTATTTATTAATGAAGGTGATAAAATCAGAATCGATACAGACAAAGGTAACTACCAAGAGCGTATTAAGGATTAAATACTAAAATCATGAAATTTACGTCAGGACAAACCTTATCAAAAATTGCAAATCTCTTAGAATGTAATTTTATTGGAAATGCTGATTTTCCTGTACTAGGTATGAATGAAATTCATGTAGTTGAAAAAGGCGATATTGTTTTTGTTGATCACCCAAAATATTATGACAAAGCTCTTGAATCTAAAGCTAGTATTATCTTAATAAATAAAGAAGTTAATTGCCCGCCTGGAAAAGCATTGTTAATTTCAGAGGATCCTTTTAGAGATTTTAATAAACTAATACATCACTTTAATCCATTTATAGCTGCTACAGCGGTAATTTCTCCTACTTCAGAAATAGGAGAAAATACAATCATACAACCCAACGTATTTGTTGGAAATAATGTAAAAATTGGTAAAAATTGCTTAATTCATTCAAATGTGTCTCTCTATGACCATACAGTCGTTGGCGATAACGTAATTATACATAGTGGTACAATATTAGGAGCTGATGCTTTTTATTATAAAAATAGGCCAGAAAAGTATGATAAATTAGTTAGTGGAGGTAATGTGCTTATCAATAACAATGTTGAGATTGGTGCCTTATGTACAATTGACAGAGGTGTTACCGCTTCTACCGTTGTTGGCGAAGGGTCTAAAATTGACAATCAAGTTCATATAGGTCACGACACTGTCCTAGGAAAAAGGTGTTTAATAGCTTCTCAGGTAGGGATATCTGGCTGTGTTATTATCGAAGATTTTGTAACTATATGGGGGCAAGTAGGTGTCACCAGTGGTATAACTATAGGTGAGAAAGCAGTTATTTCTGCACAAAGTGGAGTAAGTAAATCTTTAGAGGGACATAAATCTTATTTTGGAACGCCTGCTGATGATTTTAGAAAAAAATATAAGGAAATTGCATCCATTAAATTAATTCCAGAAATATTAGAAAAATTAGAAAAAATTAAATGAGTAAATCCCCAAAACAAATAGTTAAAGAATTTCATCAAGCAAATATTATTAATGCTGAATTAGACTTTAAAAACTACTTTCACGAAGAATTAGTTTTGATATGGAATAGCGCCGATGGTTTATCCATAATGAATTATGACGATCTTATTGCTTTTTTTTCGGAGATTAGGAGAACCTATGAGGATTTACGAATAGAGATAAGTCATGTATTAAATGATGGTAATCACGTTACCATACGCTATAAACATTATGTTAGAACAATTGAAAACCCTGAAGAAGAATTAGGTATTTCCCATTTTATTGGTATTTGGGAAATAAAAGATCAAAAAATGTACAGGGGTCACCTTATAAGTCAGCCAGTTACCGATCAAGACGACACTACAGAATCGTATCACAAAGTTAAAGTATAAAAGCCTCTAGAATTTTTTACAAATAGCCTATATTTGCGCCTAGAAAAAATCAATTAATATTACATATAAATGAGTGTTTTAGTAAATAAAGGTTCAAAAATTATAGTTCAAGGTTTCACTGGTGGAGAAGGAACTTTTCATGCAGGGCAAATGATAGATTATGGTACCAATATTGTCGGTGGTGTTACCCCTGGTAAAGGAGGTCAAATTCATTTAGAAAAACCAGTTTTTAATACTGTTTTAGAAGCTGTTGAGAAAGTTGGAGCTGATACCTCTATTATTTTTGTTCCTCCTGCTTTTGCTGCAGATGCAATTATGGAAGCAGCGGAAGCTGGTATAAAAGTAATTATTACTATTACGGAAGGAATACCAGTAGCCGATATGATTAAGGCCTCCGATTATATAAAAAACAAAAATTGCAGACTGATTGGCCCAAACTGTCCAGGTGTTATTACACCAGAGGAAGCTAAGGTAGGTATTATGCCTGGTTTTGTATTTAAAAAAGGGAATGTTGGGGTGGTTTCAAAATCTGGTACACTAACTTATGAAGCAGCTGATCAAGTTGTAAAACAAGGGTTTGGTATATCAACCGCTATTGGAATAGGAGGCGATCCAATTATTGGAACAACGACTAAAGACGCAGTAGAAATGTTAATTAATGATGATGAAACTAATTGTGTAGTAATGATTGGTGAAATTGGAGGAAATTTAGAGGCAGATGCTGCCAAATGGTACAAAGAAAGTGGTAGTAAAAAACCAGTTGTTGGTTTTATAGCTGGCGAAACTGCACCTGCAGGAAGAACCATGGGGCACGCCGGAGCAATTGTTGGAGGAAGTGATGATACAGCTCAAGCAAAAAAGAAAATTATGAGAGCACATGGTATCCATGTGGTAGATTCTCCCGCTGAAATTGGATTAAAGGTAAAAGAAATATTAGGTTAAATTTTACTATTTCGTTTTAGCGAACAAACTATATATTGATATTTATTAAAACAACATTATGATGAACTTATTAGAAGGTAAAACTGCAATCATTACTGGAGGAAGTAGAGGTATAGGAAAGGCAATTGTTGAAATTTTTGTTAAACAAGGAGCTAATGTTGCTTTCACTTATAGTTCATCCTCAGATGCTGCAAAGGCTATTGAAAATAAATTATCAACTAAAAATGTAAAGGTTAAAAGTTATAAGAGTGATGCTTCAAATTTTGAAGAAGCACAACTACTCGCGGCTTCAGTTTTAGAGGAATTCGGCTCAATTGATATTCTTGTAAATAATGCTGGAATTACAAAAGATAATCTACTTATGCGAATGAGCGAAGAAGATTTCGACCGAGTAATTCAAGTAAATTTAAAATCTGTTTTTAATATGACTAAGGCTGTACAGCGAACCATGTTAAAACAACGCAAAGGATCCATTATAAATATGAGTTCAGTTATTGGAGTTAAAGGAAATGCAGGACAAAGTAATTATGCGGCTTCTAAGGCCGGAATTATAGGCTTTACAAAATCAATGGCTATTGAATTAGGATCTAGAAATATAAGAAGTAATGCTATAGCTCCAGGGTTTATTGTTACTGAAATGACTGAAGAATTAGGTGAAGAAACTATTAAACAATATTTTGAAGCGATTCCTTTAAAACGCGGAGGTACTCCTGAGGAAATTGCAAATACCTGTGTTTTTTTAGGAAGTGATATGTCTTCTTATTTAACTGGGCAGGTATTAAACGTAGATGGCGGTATGTTAACTTAAGTTAATATTCTATCTATCTTAGTATTGGTTCCTTATTAACAGACAGTAAATGACCATACAGACGCTATTATTTATTTTTTTTGCTTTTTTAGTTTCCGTTATCTTGGCGACATACCAGTATGCCTATAAAACAAAATTCACCACCAAGGCTAAATGGATATATGGAAGCTTACGGTTTATAACTTTTTTTTCATTCTTCATTCTATTAATTAATCCAAAATTTAAGACAAATAGTTATTTTTCAGTAAAACCTAGTCTTCCTGTATTAATAGATAATTCTGAATCTATAAATGAATTTAATCAAGGCAATAAAGTTATTGCTTTAATTAAAACAATAAGCGAAAACAGAATACTAAACGATAAATTTGATGTTGAATATTATACATTCGGCACCGAATTAAAGTTAATGGATTCATTAATATTTGATGAAAAAACAACCAATATATACGATGCTTTAAATTTAACAAATTCTATTTATAAACAGGAAATAGCCCCAACACTGTTTGTCACTGATGGAAATCAAACTCTGGGTAGTGATTATGAATACATCGCCTCACAATTTAAGAATCCTATCTATCCAATTATAGTTGGTGATTCAATAAAGTATTCAGATTTAAAAATAGAGTCAATTTTTTCCAATCGATATACATTCTTAAAAAATCAATTTCCTGTCGAATTAACTATTATTTACCAGGGCACTTCACCGGTAAAATCCAATCTAGAAATAAGAAGGGGAAGTACTCTAGTACATCGTCAAAGTTTAACTTTTTCTGAAACCGATAATGCAAAAATTATACAAGTTATCTTACCTTCTTCTGAAATTGGTTTGCAAAAATATTCTGCTCAAATTTATCCATTAACTAATGAAAAAAACACTCAAAATAACACTAAAGAGTTTGCTGTTGAAGTCATTGATCAGTCTACAAATATACTCTTAGTAAGTGATATAAAACATCCAGATGTTGGTGTCATAAAAAAATCAATAGAAAGTAATGAACAGCGAATCGTAACTATAAATACTCCTGATGAAGCCTTAAAAAATTTAATAGATTCTCAATTAATTGTTCTTTATCAACCCAACAGAAATTTTTCAGCATTATTCCAGGAAATTAAAAAATTAAATAAAAATACTTTTACTTTCACTGGTCTCCAGACCGATTGGAGTTTTTTAAATAGCAATCAAATAAATTTCACTAAAGAAATTACCAATCAGAAAGAACTTTCGGTAGGAGATTTAAACGCAAATTTTAGTTATTTTTTAACTGAGGATATTGGTTTTTTAGATTTTAGACCTCTAAATACATTTTTTGGGACGTTAACAATTTTAAATAAAAGTGAATCTTTACTTGACCAATATATCAATGGTTATCGTACGGAGTCTCCATTATTAGCAATTATTGAATCAAATCTTCGTCGGGAAGCGATATGGGATGGTGAAGGGTTGTGGAAATGGAGAGCACAATCATTTATAGAATCACAAGACCATAGAAAGTTTGATCTATTTATGGGAAATATCATTCAATATTTAGCCAGTAATAAAAAAAGAAGTCGACTAGAATTAAATTTTAAAAATATTTATTATAATAATAATTCAATAAAAATTTCAGCTCAATTTTTTGATAAAAACTTTGTTTTTAACCCAAATGCAAATATTTCAATTACGATTAAAAATATTGAAACGAAAGAATCATTTATTAGCCCCTTAATATTAAAAGAAAATTATTACGAAATCGATTTAAGTACTATGGATGCTGGCGATTATTCTTTTAGTGTGATTCTAGAGGATGACGTAAAATTAACTAGAACAGGAACTTTTACAATTTTTGATTATCATATTGAGCAACAATTTTTAAATGCAGATGTAACAAAACTAACACGATTAGCTACTAATACAAATGGAGATATCTCCTTTTTGTCAGATTCCTATAAGGTTTTAGAGGATTTAGCTAATAATGATAGTTTTAAACAAATTCAAAAAAAATCAGAAATTATAAAACCTTTGATTGAATTCAAATACATATTGATGCTAATAATTATATCTTTGTCTTTGGAATGGTTGATGAGAAAATATAACGGATTAACCTAACTAATTAATATTAACTAATATATTTATAAATAGATGGAAAAATTACCAAAAATTGGAATACCTGTAATTGTATTATTCACCCTAGTAATAGTATTGATTTCAAAATCAGCAATTACGATTGACTCTGGAGAAGCAGGGGTATTGTTTAAAACATTTGGTGACGGTGTAGTCACTGATGAACCACCTATGGGAGAAGGTTTTCATATTGTAGCTCCTTGGAATAAAGTATTTGTTTACGAAGTTCGTCAACAAGAATTGTTTGAAAAAATGAAAGTATTATCTTCAAATGGATTAGAAATTCAGATTGATGCCTCCGCTTGGTATGAACCTGTTTATAATGAATTAGGNNAACCTTCATCAATCTCTTGGTAAAGGTTATTTACAGCGTGTAATTCAACCAGCAATTCGAAGTGCAGCAAGGAGTGTTATTGGAAGATATACGCCAGATGATTTGTATTCAACTAAACGTGATGCTATTCAAGTAGAAATTTTCGAAGAAACCAAGAAAATTCTTGACAAACAGTATGTTCAGCTAAATGAAGTGTTGGTAAGAGATGTTACTTTACCACCAACTATAAAAGATGCAATTGAACGTAAATTAAAGCAAGAACAAGAATCTTTAGAATATGAGTTTAGATTAGTAACTGCTGCTAAAGAAGCTGAAAAAGTTCGAATTGAAGCTCAGGGTAAGGCAGATGCTAATAAAATATTAAGTGCCTCTTTAACAGCTAAAATTCTTCAAGACAAAGGAATTGATGCTACGATCAAGTTGTCGGAATCTCCAAACTCAAAAGTAATTGTAATTGGATCCGGAGATAGTGGAATGCCTTTAATTTTAGGAAATAACTAGAGTCAATGGATTAAAATATTAAAAAAAAAGCCACTTTAAAGTGGCTTTTTTAATTTAACCATCCTTTTAGTATCGCGTTTTTACTGTAACTATATAAAAAAAGACCAATAACTAAAACCATAATTGGCATAAGTAAAGATGTTAAGCCATCAGCTTCCAAAGTAGCGCCCATAAAAACGGTATAGATCATATGAAAAACAATTCCTAAAAGAGATATAAAATAGGCGGAAAATGCTATTTTTTTTCTACATGCTAATGCTATAGAACCTACAACCCCTGCAAATACAGCTAAAGCAAAAGCAGCAGTGGCCCAAGCGGGCATATTATAGATTATTTCTAACTGTTTTGGAGAATATTGACTTTCAAAAGCTTCAGTCTTATATTTTTGTATGATATACATATAAGCCCCCATGGTATTCCAAATAAGTGCACTTAAAGCAATCACCCAAAATCCAATTTTAGGTTTGTTAGTTGAGGTCATTTTTTATTGATTTAGTTACTCCAATTTAAGTTAAAAAGTGATAATTAACAAATAATTGATTTTTGTTAAATTAGAGAATCTTATATTTATATCATAATATATTAACTATGGCAACTATTTTAAAATCTAATTTTAACTTCTTAGAATCTCTAAAAAAAAATAACAATAGAGATTGGATGACACTTCATAAGAAAGAATATTTAGCCAACGAAAAGGTTTTGAAAACATTTTATAAATCGATCGAGAGCAAGTTGAATATCGAAGATGAAATTGCTAGTGTAAAGGTCTTTCGAATTAATAGAGATGTAAGATTTAGTAAAAACAAAACACCCTATAATGTTCATCGTAGTGTTAGTTTTAGTAGGGCAGGTGCCCATAGAAGAGGCGGTTATTATTTAAGAATAGAACCTGGAAACTCAGCAATGGCAGGAGGTTTTTTTTCGCCCGAGGCCTCCGATTTGTTTAGGATTCGTAAAGAATTTGAAATAGATGCTACTGAAATTAGAGAAATCCTTAATCATAAAAAATTCAAAAAAGCCTTTGGTGGTTTTAACCAAGCATATCAGGTAAAAACAGCTCCCAGAAATTTCAGTAAAGACGATAAAAATATAGATCTCATTAAACTAAAGAACTATTTTGTTGGATGTAAATTTACGGATAAAGAGGTGCTCTCAGACGATTTTGAAAAAAAATTAATGGACCATTATCTATTGTTAAGGCCATTATTTAACTACATGAGTGAGGTGCTAACGACCGATTTAAACGGTGTTTCATTACTTTAATTAACTCGCGAAGTTCAGTTCTAATAATTGGATGTTGCTTTTAAGCCTTTCTTTTACAATTTGCATCATGCGCTTGTTTAAAGCAGATGAATTAGAAACATAATCTTGGTGTTCTGCAAACGTAAATTGGCCAATCATAATTCCTTTTAACGAATTTCTAAATTTCATGTCTTTGTGAATGGCATTTTCTATATAATCGATACGCTTTTCGACTGATAAATCATAAAAAACATTTTTATGCTTTTTTATGTAATGCTTAAAGACCTCTACCAATATATCATTTTGAAGTAAGGCTATGGGTCTTATAGTTCTATTTTGAAAAATTTCTTCTTTGGACATTAAAGGAGTAACTTTTGCTTTCGAAATAACAGGTCGTATTTTTAACAAAAACTCGTCTCTTGAAATCATAGGTGAATGTTTTTATTAAATTTATAATATATACCTATATCAGACTCATGGGACTCGAATAGTTATAAACGTTCTTTTAACAATTGTCTTTAGAATAAAGCCTAGCATGCTAGGCTTTATTGTTTTTTGAATATTATTTTTTTAAGAAATCCTTTTTAGATAATAATTTCGGTAAGTCTAGTTGATTTTTTTCAAGGAATGTATAAAATCGTTTCACTTCTTTATCTTGGATGGACTGGTATTTTATTTTAGCGTCTTCAAATTCTTCATTAATTAGTTCAAAATTATCCTTATTTGCTCCAGACACTTTATCATAAGTTCCTGCGATATTGCTGTATAAATCACCCATTTTTTCTCTGAGTTCAGGTTTAGCAGCAGCTACATAGTTATCACCAGTAGTGATCACTAATTCTTTTAAGAGTTCGTTTAATGCAGTGTACACTTGTGTTGCTTTTTTATTGGCCTTAGGTTGTACTTCGATAATTTCCTGTGTCTTATCAAGTATGGTATTGATTTCATAGACCATATACGCTAAATCTTCAACCATATTAAATAATGTTTCTGTTAAGGCTTCCTGTTCCTTCCGTTCTTCTAACGAAGTCATAGAATTTTTATCATACTCCACTTCAATTAGATGCTCATAGGTTTTTTTGCCCTTGGTCAATATAATTTTATAAGTGCCTGCAGCTACTCTTGGTGAAGTGAAGCCTCCAAAAGATAAGGTTTTACCCTGAGCCATTTTTGGTACCCTCTTATTAAATCCCCAATTAATCACATTGATCCCTTTAGATTTTCCTGGAGATAGGCTTGAAACTTTATTACCATCCATATCTTGAACTTCCATTTGCATTTTTCCAAACGTATGTCGTTTTTTAAGGTAATAGACAATTCTGGCCGATCTGTTTTTACTCTGACCAACAAATTGAGTTTCAGTTCCAAAACTACCACTAAAACCACTTTCTTCAGTCATGGTAAAAGGCTTGTTTTTAAAAAAATGAACGTCCTTTGCCAATACTTCTTGTGTTAATTCTCTTAGTGGGCTTATATCGTCAATAATAATTACTCCACGTCCATGAGTTCCCATAACTAAATCATTCGTGGCTTTTTGTAAATCGATAAAATGCACTGCAGTTGCTGGCATATTATTTTCAAATTTAGACCAGTTTTTTCCACCATCAATCGTCACAAACAAACCAAACTCTGTTCCAAGAAATAATAAATTTTCACTTACATAATCCTCTTGGATATTTCTTACAAAACCAATAACATCGCCGGAAATAATATTCTCCCATGTTGCTCCATAATCTGTGGTTTTTAGTGTATACGGTTTAAGGTCTCCGGAAGTATGCCCCTCAAAAACTGCATAGGCAGTTCCTTTACCATGTACACTAGCTTCGATATGATATACCCAAGTATTCTCCGGGATACCTTTTAAATTTGAAGTCACATTTATCCAGTTTTTACCTCCATCTTTGGTAACTTGTACATTACCATCGTCTGTGCCTACCCATAAAATATTTTTATCAAGAGGTGATTCGGCAATGGTAAAAATGGTGGTGTGATTTTCGGCACCACTATTATCTACTGATAAACCTCCAGACTTCGATTGGTCTTGCTTTGAAGGATCGTTGGTTGTTAGGTCTGGCGAAATTATATCCCAAGATTCCCCCATATCATCCGATTTGTGGACAAATTGACTCCCCATATAAAAACGATCTGGAACGTGACTACTCACAGCCATTGGAGCATTCCAATTAAACCGCAAATCAGGATCTCCTTTTCTTTTCATGGGCTGTACCGTTCGGGTTCTATTTTTATCGATGTCGTATCTCCAAACATTTTCAGCACCTTGCATTTCTGAATACACAATATTTTTAGTTGGATGCTTTAATACTCTAAAACCGTCACCATAACCAACGCTATTCCAGTCACGAGCATTGACTCCTCCTGGTGAGGAGGAGGGGCCGTACCAAGATCCATTATCTTGCAGACCTCCATACACGTTATAGGGTGTTTCATTGTCTACGCTGATATGATAAAATTGTGATAATGGTAAATTTTCTACAATTTCAAAAGTAGTACCCCCATTCCATGATCTATACATTCCGCCGTCTGTACCTGAATATAAAACATCTGAATTGTTAATATCAAAAACTACATCATGAATATCACTATGCATGTTTCCTAAAGATTTAAAGGTTTTACCTCCATCTCTACTGATAGATCCGTTTAATCCACCTTTTATAATTACGTCTGAGTTTTTTGGATCAACGGTTATTCTTGAAAAATAAAAAGGACGAACCGTAAGCCCAAAATCATTGTTTAAATGTTCCCAACTTTCACCTGCATTCGATGATTTCCATAAACCGTTGGTGGCTTTCTCACCTGTTTCTAATACAGAATAAAGAATGTTGCTATTATTTGGAGCAATTGCGATTGCAATTCTTCCTAGCGCTCCCTTTGGAAAACCATTATGGATTTTATTCCATGTTTTTCCGCTATCCACAGATTTATATAGAGCACTTGTTTTTCCACCAGAGGTAAAGCCCCATCCCGAACGTCTAAACTCCCACATTGAGGCATACAAGGTGGAAGGATCATTAGGATCCATAATCAGATCAGCTGCTCCTGTAGCTAAACCTTTATACAAAATATTTTCCCAGGTCTTTCCTCCGTCAATAGATTTGTAAACTCCTCGTTCTTCGCTATCGCTCCAAAGCGCACCTAAAACCCCTACATACATTTCATCGGTATTATTAGGGTTTATTACAATCGATGAAATACGCTCTGACTTTTCAAAACCTATTTTTTTCCAATTACTCCCTCCGTCTTCAGACTTATAGAGCCCATCACCGATAGACACCGAATTACGAGTCCAAATTTCTCCAGTTCCCACCCAAATAACATCATCTGGATTTTTTGGATCTAATTTCACCACACCTATCGATTGCGCATAGTCATCAAATATGGGGTTAAATGTAGTTCCGCTATCGTTGGATTTCCAAACGCCACCACCAGCAGATCCCAGATAAATAATTCTTGCGTTGGTAGGATGATTTTCTACATCGATAATACGACCACTCATTAG
>ENA-UZWW01000611-UZWW01000611.1-metagenome-genome-assembly--contig:-Day-5--50m-contig-611_pt1 | contig 11981 bp, 10 predicted proteins | sample MGYA00260348_ERZ794908 | MGnify/ENA metagenome assembly ERZ794908
GTGCTCAGCAAGCTCTCTTTGGATGCAGAAAGAAGTGACCTGACGAAGCGAGAGTCCAATCATCTCTCCTCCACCATTGACCCAACTACGCCACGCGGACAATGCGGCATAAAGTCCAGTGAGCGGGTCAGCAATGGCATCACCTACAAACCCATATTGCCCTGTTATCCGGTGGAGTTGCGCACACAGTCCAGCGGCAGCAGCGGCATCATCGCCATAGCCAATCCGATGACTTTCCGGCATATCGGAACCATGCGCCGTCAGTTGGATCCAAGTCACACCGCGCCGGTTCTTCACAACTTTGCGCGGATCAATACCAAGTTGAAGCAACGCTCTGGGGCGTGAGGACTCGATGATGATATCTGCCGACGATAAAAGCATCTTCAGGTCTTGTAGACCTTGCTGCGTACCGAAATCGATAGCTACTGAGCGTTTTGATTGGTTCAATAGTTCATAAAATGCAACATCACCAGATCGCGCACCGTCCGGTCTGGTCGTACTCTCAACTTTGATGACTTCTGCGCCCAGCAACTGCAACAGATGGGAGCACAGAGGACCTGCCCAGAGTGCCGACAAATCTACGACCCGCGGTTTTCGATTTCTACGGAGAATATCGGGGCTCGCTGTCAATAATGTCTGACAGTAATCCAAATGCGCCTCGGGGATTTTGTCTGCTGGTGATACAGCCAAACCCAGATCATGCGCACGTGCGATCAGGCGAGATGATTTGTGTTTCGAGAGCGTCTTGGTGAGCGTGGACCAGGCAGCTTCAGTGCCAAAGTCTTCGTCTTGTGTTGATTCAACCCACGCTGGCACCAGTTGCCAGTCTTCTTCCCTTGGCAAATTTATCGCAAGCAACCCATCACTCGCACTTAGCAATCGGCAGGTGCCTGCGGCAGTTCGATCGGTACCAAATTGGTATCGGTTGAGTAGCGCCCGTTCGAGCAACAGATCAGCACCGCAAAACTTCGATAGTTTTTCTGATCCGCCGACTCCTCGGAGAGCCTCGAGCGCTCGGTCGGCGCTGATTGAGAGCGGTACCATAGCTGTAAAGGTCATAAGGCTTTAGTCGGATGCAGAATCGCTACAGGAATAGTGCCTTGATCTGGCGTCGAATAAGCTTTCCCATTTCATTGTAGGGCAGCTCTTTCTCAAACAGAATTTGTTCTGGCACTCTTGACGAGCGCAATTTGTCGCGCACCATCGCTTGTAAGTCGGCAATATGTACATCAACACCTGGCGCTAACACTACGACAGCAACCACCGACTCACCCCATTCATCTGAGGGAATCCCCAACACCATTGCGTCAGTCACGTCGTCATGAGCCAGCAAGACCTCTTCGATTTCACCCGGTGAAATATTTTCTCCACCCCGCACAATCACATCATCGGCTCTACCCGAGAGAAAAAGATAACCATCCTCATCTATAAACCCGGCATCGCGCGTGGGAAACCAACCATCTCCGTCTTTCGCATCTCTTTCAAGATACTCACCTGAGACCTGCGGGCCACGAACGTAAATCTCTCCCGCATGATTGTGCCCCATGACATTGCCTTCATCATCACGAATTTCGATTTCTACGCTTGGCAACGGCTTACCTACAGAACCCAGCCGGCGATGTATTTCAGGATCATCGCTGCTATTTGCCTCGCGATGATCGTCTGGATCGAGTACAGCGATAGTAGAACTTGTTTCGGTTAACCCGTAGGCATTCGTGAAGTTCACATGCGGAAAGGCAATCAAAGCGAGTTTAATAATGTTTATTGGCATTTTACCGCCACCGTAAGCCACCGCTTTCAGACTCGTCAAAGCAGGTTTAACTTCCAGACCTTCAATATGTTCCATCACTCTGGAAAGCATCGTTGGCACTACAAACGCATTGCTCACTGATTGGCTCTCACATAGTTCGACCCATTGCTCCGGTGAAAAATTGGGTAATTGGACAATTCTTCTTCCTGCATAAAAGGAACTCAGGACCGCGGATATCCCTGCAATATGATATGGCGGCACAGTCACAAGGTTAGCCTGTTCTTCATCAGCCGCCATAAACTCGACGCTACCCAGAATATATGAGACCAGATTTTCATGTCTCAGAATCGCTGCTTTCGGTTTGCCCGTTGTACCACTGGTAAACAACTGGACGGCTACTGACTCTCCACCCTCGGCCGCTTCGATTTCTATATTTTCTCCGGAAAGCACAAAGTCTAAAAAGCGATCCGTAGACGACAGTTTTTTGATATCTGCGCCTTCAACCAATTGTTTCTGGTCATCATTGGTGATCAGATAAACCGGTGAAATCCTTTCCAGCAAATCTTTTAACTCATCTGCCGCAAGACGATAGTTCAGCGGCACATAAGGCACACCGGCAATACCGGCACCAAACAAAGCAATCGGCACTGCTGCACTGCTGACATCGAGCACAGAGACATACTCACAGCCGCTTTCGGAGAAATCTTGTGCGGCTTTCTGTGCAGCGCTATAAATCTCGCCGTAAGTGTAGTGTGTCCCCGAAGACGTCAGCGCAACCCTTTCTGGAAAGGTCTCTGCCGCCATCTGTAATAACATTGCAATATTCATAGACTAATCTGACGAAGGGAGTGATTTGGCTGACTTTTCAACAAGCAAAGTGTCGCCCACAGACATCGAGCCTGTACCCGGCTTCACGCAAAGCAACTCCATCGTATCATCTGCATCGACATATCGCTTGCCGACCAGACTACCGTCGCTAAAACCATCGCTGGCAGTTCCTTTTTCTGGCGCTTCTGCTTTGGCATCTATCATCGGTGCTCCGCCGCATGATATGCCTTCATCACCGCTATATTTAATCACCATCGCCTCGGTATCGCATACGACACTCTTTAGTCGCAAACCCGGTTTTATGTCGCTCATTCTTTTACTCCCAATCAATATTTATAAGGTTTTTATTAGCCTCGACCATACCAAGATTGCCTGAAATATCAATTCCCACATTTCAAACGGATCTCTGAATGCACAATAAAATCATCGAATGGAAACACCATCATGCAAAAATCAAAAAACAGAAAAATACTTCTGGAAGAAACGGGAGGGATCAATATCAGTCGCCACGCGAATCTGACTGCCTTTTGATTGCTCAAAGTAGGTGACGCCCAGAAATTCACGATTTTCCAGCTCCACTTCGATCTTGCCTGCTTTGTAACTGCATACCGCAGGATCAAACAGCGCTACGGCAGCAAGAGGGTCATGAAAATGCAGCAAATCTCTTTCTCTAAACCACACCTCTGACCAATCGAGTACGATCCGAAGTAATGGAGAGTTTTCAAATCGAGAAGATACTTCTTCAGGTGTCATGCTGATACGCCATGTAATGTCGAGACCAAAAGCACGGATATTCAATCCTTTTTGGCGAAAAACGATACCCGCAGCATGGGGATCCACAATAGCATTCCACTCCGTCGGACCCCATGGGGTTGGATAGTCTGAGTACTTCCCTCCCATAATCACCAGCTCCTTAAGCAGCGCAGGAATCTCAGGGTCACTCATAAACAGCAGCGCGATATTTGTCAGCGGGCCGACAGCGAGCAATGTAACCTCACCCGGGTTCGCGCGGATGACCGATCGCATAAATGCAATGGCGCCGTCCTTTGGAAAATTTTTTTGATGTTCCCACGCATTGAGTCGAGCGGCCTGTGGCACCTTGGGTTGCATCTGAGGAATGACTAGTGGCTGCGCCGCACCTGGGTAAACAGGTATCTCTTTCCCCGCGGCAATACACAAGGCACTCGCCAGTTTTGCTCGCTCATGAGGCTGACCCGACACTGTCGTGATCCCTAACAATCGACACTTAGGTTCCGAGAGAAGATATGCGAGCCCTACCGCATCGTCGATATCACTGCCTATATCGGTATCAAACAGCACCTTTAATTGCGCACTACCTGAAGCAGCTTTCAGTAACATCGGGCTCAAGGCAGAGGCTGCTAGAAATTCCCTTCTTCGCATCAACAGATCCAGTATCGGTTTTTTTCTTGGACCCATATTATCATTGGCATGCCCAAATGTGGTTTCTCAACGAGCAACCAACGCGCGATAAAGCGCTGGATCAGTTGCCCCCTCTGTACCTATCAACAGCACCCGACTACCGGAACCGATGCCCAATCGTTGAGACTGAATCGCCGATTGTCGGGACAAAATCAGTGCGGCCATACCGGCTACAGCAGACTCCCCCGCCTCTACTGTTTGATCATCATCGACACCTCGCGCCAGCAACTTCATTGTTGGAACAACCGCCGATTCACTGACTGTGACAAAATCTGATGCACCCTCATCTAGGATTTGCCACGCATTGAACGAGACTTCGCCGCAGGCCAATCCGGCCATCAGTGTTGACAGCTCACCCTCGACGACGACCGGTTCTCCCTTGCGCGCACTTTCCTGCAGACAATTAGCGGCTTCAGGTTCGACAACAATAATTCTTGGGCGCGCAGCACGCCAAACATGCCAGAAGTAACCGCATACCATTGCCGCCAGTCCACCCACGCCCGCTTGTATAAATACATGCGTGGGTTTTTCACCCGCAAGCTGCTCGACAATTTCAGCGAGCATGACCGTATAACCCATGGTCACGTCCCTGGGAATATCGACATAACCCGGATAACTTGTGTCTGAAATAACCGTTCGTTCAAATGTAATTGCGTCCTCCGCTGCGCGGCGAACCGAGTCATCGTAGTTGCCATTAATGCGTACTACCTCAGCGCCAAGTGCTTCCATCGCGCTAGCCCGCGCCGCAGAAACATCACGATGGATATAAATGACGCAGCGGCAACCGAATAGTTTGCATCCCCAAGCGACAGAGCGCCCATGATTACCATCCGTGGCGCAGGTCATCACCAGATCACCGGTCAAGCTGTCGTATCTGCCACCCAGCAGGTCGTGTATCGATATCACTTTATTTGTTTCGCGTGAAACGAATTTCTGTAATTGCCTCGCGGTGGCGTAAGCGCCTCCCAACGCTTTAAAACTTTTTAGATCAAAGCGCTGGGACTCATCCTTGTACCAGATTTTTTCGATATCAAGCGCTTTGGCAATACTGCCGAGGTCGACCAATGGGGTTTCCGCATATCCTGGCCAACGTCTTATTTCGGCTCGAATGGATTCGGTCTCTTCTGTATCGACAAATTTTTTTAAATGCTCGGGGTAGCCAGCGCTGAGATTTAATCTCGGATTATGAAAGCTCTGAATTTCACCAACAACTGACAACATGTGCCTAAGGCATCCTAAAACGTGAAAGCTGAAGATTACACCCACGGAGTCATGACTAAAAGGGAGCTGACGTTGACAATGAACGGCGAGACAACGCAAATTCGAACCGGCGAGTGGTATCATGAGCCCGCAAATATCAGGCACGCTGCCCATTTTAAGATCGAAACTGACCAAATCGAATTCTGATTGAAAACCTAGCATTGTGGCGCGCTATAAAATTCAGGCACCCAACCCGTATGAAGCTAAGATGACGCTATATCTCGCTATCCTGTTGTTCGCTTTCGCCGCGACTATCACCCCAGGACCCAATAACATTATGATTATGGCATCAGGTCTAAACTACGGTTTCAGACGCAGCCTCCCACACCTATTGGGTATTTGCCTTGGCTTTCCAGCCATGGTGATAATGGTCGGCATGGGTATGGGGCTCATATTTGACCAATACCCTATCACTCACCAGGTCATTAAAATCCTTGGAATCCTGTATCTCATTTATCTTTCCTGGCTCATCGCTACCGCACCGGTTTCGTCTCTCGAAGCCAAGGCCGGCCAGCCACTCACCTTTTTTAGCGCGGTGCTCTTCCAATGGGTAAATCCCAAAGCTTGGGTCATGATAACTGGCGCAATGGCAGCCTACACGACCGCTGATGAGAACCTCACTCTACAGATTCTTACGATTACATCGGCATTTCTGTTAGTGACTTTTCCATGCGTAGCGGTGTGGCTCTTTTTTGGCGTCTCCTTGAAACGATTTCTCAGCAATGACCTTTATCACAAGGTGTTTAATATTGTCATGGCGCTCTTGTTGTTGATATCGATCGCGCCAATCGTTTTGGAATTAATACAGCACTTGACCCAATACTAATCATTCAGTGCTTTCTTATAAGGAGACCAGCATTACGCCGTGAAAAAAATCGTTACAACCGGTCTAGGTAGGCTCAAGGTCAGCGACAGATTTGACATCAGATACTTCATGACGAAATGTGAAATCGCATAGTTTTAAATCTACGATTGAAGTTTTCTTGAATCGGTCACTGATTGTTTCAGAGACATTCGGTGATTACCGCAGGTGCTCAATCCAGAATTTGGTACCACCGGCAACCCCTGCCGGGATCAGCACCAAATTGATCAGTGGTATGGCTAACAGAAAATATGCGGGCATCCCAAACGATAAGGCCTGAAATGTGTTCGAATTTAGTCTGCTTCTCAGTTCGGAAAAACTGATTTCATTGTTATCCGCAGCATAATCGGTGTATTGAACAGCCATCATCCACGCACCAAATGCGATCCAAAGGAACGGAGCGAGAGCATTCAAACCCGGAATCAGCGAAATCACTACCAGACCTATCAAACGGGGAAGGTAATATACTAACTTGCTGATCTCACGCGTAACTGACCTAATGAGAATCAGGTGCAGCGACGTATTGCTAGTCAATATCTGACCGGTAATCTTTTCCTCTACTTTGACCGACAATATTGCATTAAATGGCGCAGCAATGATGTTAGCAACAATCGTGAACGTGTAAAGCAACACCGCCAGCCCGATAACCATACCTAAAACGGTCACGACGCCTCCCAAAAAAGACAGAAATTCTGGCAGGGAGTCATCCACATACGCCATCCATGCTTCATATTGGTTGACGCCATAAAGAATGGCGGCAGAAAGTACCAGCACATTAATCACGAGGGGAATCACAACGTAGCGTCGCAAACCAGGTTGCCGGATAAGCTGCAGGCCCTCCAGAAAACAGCCGATGCCATTCATCTTTTGATCATTTCCTCTTTTTCAAACTATCTTTCACTAACAAATTGAGTGGCTCAGACCGCTAATTCATATTCGAATATCCAGCTTACGCGGACCACTGTTCACGTTAATTTTACCATTTGTCTGCTTTTGAGATGCTTGGATACTCGAACCTGAGCAACATCACTATCGAATACCTTCCCATACGGATCGAATGGCTGTGTCGGGATCGGTCACTGCTTCAGATTCTGTATCAAACCTCATGTTGATACGATCATCTGTCGTGTATCTAGGCCAACCAGGGTCACCGTCGACAATAAAATCGATCCAGCACTGGTGCATTTTGTCAGCGACATTTTGCGGAATATCTCCAGGCCCAAGAAAGATGCCCACGCCACTCTTTCCGAGGTTGTCGAACGCAAAAGGGATTTCAAGGGCGTGCGTAGCCTTCAAAGAACCATTCCTTGATTCCCAGTCGAAACGATACATCCAATCGCTGCAATTCATCTCAGATCTTGCCTCGCAAACGCGAATACTTGGAATCCTAAAGGTGAAGTCTGTGCCAAGCTGAACAGCTCGCTCTGTGGCCGAAGCATTTGGATGATTGCGATTGTATGTTTCAACCAAAGCTGGACCTGCGCCAAACCGGGCCGCATCGCTTTGATATTTTTCATCCGATACTGTATTCATAATAAACAGCGTGCTTTCATCCTTGTTGGTACCAATCAGCAAATCAACATTGGCACCCTGCCCGTTGCGGATAAGCTCAATAGGCAGGTCTGGCAATACGGAATTACCTGCGGCCGGATAAAATGGAGAGACTAGATTCAGATCATCTGAGCTCAGAAACTCGGTATCGAGGGTTCTTTGATGTTGCAGGATTTCCTCAACCGGAAGCTGTTGAAGCTCCTCTGGGTTGACGCAACCGGTTACTTTCAAAAAGGCATCGGTTACCAATCCAGCAGCGTCTTTTGTCAATGCATGCTGCGCACTGCCACTCTGGGAGATCGCTCGCTTAAACAAACCGGTAGATCTTGGAGAAGCAATTAAACTGCACACACTGAAAGCGCCTGCTGACTCTCCAGCTATCGTCACATTTTCCGGGTCTCCACCAAAACTCCGAATATTGTCTTTCACCCATTCAAGCGCGAACACCTGGTCAAGGATACCGTTTGCGCCCGATGTCTCGTATTCGGAGCCAAATCTAGAAAGATCTGCAAAGCCAAGCGCCCCCATACGATAGTTAATGCTAACAACGACGATATTACCGTTTCGCACGAACTGAGCGCCATCGTACCAAGGTATCGCGCCTTGTCCCGTCCGGAACCCGCCACCATGGATCCAAACCAATACGGGTCTGTTGCCGTCATCCAATGCCGGCGTCTGCACGTTCAAGAAAAGACAATCTTCGTCCCAATCAACCGGTACAGCACTGGTCATGCCGCCTGTGGCAAGCTGAGGCGCAGGTTTACCGAACTTTATCGTGCTTCGAACATCTGCCCAAGGCGCATGTGCAACGGGGGCTTTGAACCTCAGTTCGCCAACCGGCGGAGCGGCATAAGGAATACCGGCAAACAACAACACATCGTTTTTTAATTTACCCTGCACCTTGCCTTGTCTGGTTTCTGCGATTTCGTTCATTAATATCCCCCGAGTCATTCCTTGTATTAGATGCGCTCAATAATGGTTGCTGTACCCATACCGCCGCCAGTACACATTGCGATCAAGGCCGTTGTCTTATCTCTTCGCTCAAGCTCACCCAGTACTGTTTCGATCAACATCGCACCCGTTGCACCGATTGGATGACCTAGGGCAATCGCCCCGCCAGCAACGTTAATAATGTCATCTTCGACGCCCAAATCTTTTTGAAACTTAAGCACAACGGCGGCAAACGCTTCGTTAATCTCAAACAGATCAATATCATCTTTTGTCATGCCCGCTTTTTTAAGACATATTTCCGCGGCCGGCCCTGGCGCTGTCAGCATAATGACAGGCTCTGTACCGGCAGTGGCCGTCATCACTATTTTTGCTCTCGGTTTCAAACCATTTGCTTTTGCGTATCCGGGAGATGACAACAATATTGCCCCTGCGCCATCGACCACACCGGATGAATTTCCCGCATGGTGGACGTGGGTCACGCCGTCAATTTCAGGATAGACATCTTTACAAATTTGATCAAAAGTCCGGTCATGACCATCATAAAGTGTCGTACCCATTTTTTCGAAAGAAGGGTTTAAACCTTGCATATTTTCAAGCGTCGTACCCGGTCTAGGATGCTCATCTTTATCCAGCGCCAACTGTCCATCATTGTGATAGATAGGAACAATAGAGTCAGTAAAGTGCCCCGCTTTTATTGATGCAGCAGCACGCTCCTGACTCCGGACGGCATAGGCATCACACTGCTCACGTGAAAATCCTTCGCGCGTCGCGATAAGATCCGCAGACACACCCTGAGGAATCAGCGGATACTGTTCGAACAGATGCTTATTGTTAGCTGTAAAACCATCGGTGTGGTTAGGTGAATACCTTGACATTGATTCAACACCACCGCCAATCACCAAATCCTGTTGACCAGCCATAATGCCCATAGCCGCCATTGTTACAGCTTGTTGGCCAGAACCACAGAATCTATGGAGCGTCACACCGGGGACATTGATTGGCCAGCCAGCATCAAGTACAGAAGATCGGGCAATGTCATGAGCATGATCGCCGGTACCGGAACCATTACCAGCAACTACGTCTTCGACATCACCGACTTCAAAACCCACCTTGTCTTTAAGTCCATTCAGCACCTGTGCCATGACACGCTGCGGGTGCACGTCTGCCAAACCACCTGCACCTTTTTTACCACGACCCCGGGGAGACCTAACCCCATCAATAATCCAAGCTTCACCCATTTTCACGTCCTCATCAGTTAATTCAAAAAAGTATTTGGTTCTATTATTAAGATTGCTTTATCTACAAGGCGCACAGATTTGCGTATTTGCGGAGCGCTCACTTTTCCAGCGACATTTATACGCCTGCACCAATAAAGCCCTCACAATACGCCATTGCTCTATCCGCTGTCATCACTTCGATAATCCTGATTAATGAATCTTTAATCTGATTGGTCGGGCNNCCTCAGGGCGATAGTTCTAATGCCTTTCCGTCTAGATTTGAAGGCAGAGGTATACCAAGAACCTCCATCAGCGTGGGTGCGATATCGATACTGTTTACCGGTGTTGTATCAACCCCAGGGGACACCCATTGACCATAAAAAATCAGTGGGATAGATCTGTCATAGTCGTACAGCGATCCATGGGTCGTACCGGTACTCGAAATAATACAATCCTGTTCCATCTGCAGGAATAGATCTCCACTAGCACCCTCGACGATTGAATTACGCAGCAATCGTGCTTCACTGGACTGGGTGTTCTCAATTTCGTATCTGGTCCACAATTTTTTTACGCCAGGCTCACTTTCCAAAATACGCTTTAAGCCTGAAACAACCTGATCAAATTCAAGCTGATTTTGTGCCAGATAGGGTCGATTGATGTAGAGCTGACTGCCGCTGAACATCACAAGATCTGTCGGCAAGTCCCAGGGCGCAGTATATTCGGCGTATATATCGAACAACAAACCACCAATGAAACCGTACAAGCCGATACGCCCGCCCTCAATGGGACAGCGATTTTTACCCAATTCAGACTGCCACTCCGGGAGATTCGCCACACCATGATCACTCGTCAAGGCAACGATATAACGATCCTCACCAACGGTTTGATCAAGCAACTCGAGGAGCATCGCCAACTCAGCATCGATGATATTCAAGCTGTGTTCAGACTCCGCGCTGTACGGACCGAATTGATGTCCGACCGTATCGTAGGCAGACAAGGATATCGTCAGAACGTCGGTCACTCCTTTTTGTCCCAACGCCTCCTCAGTGACGAGTCTACGAGCCAGTTCAAAGGTAAGTTTATCGAGATAAGGCGAATCATAAATTCGCTCACCTAACTCATCTGTATCTCCTTCTCGAATCGCGTGACCACTCACTCGACTATTATCATCTGACTCGCCGACATAATCATCGGCTCTAAATCGTCCTGCGTCGTGCTCCCACAGAAGCGGTAATGAATCAACAAACAGTTTGTTAAACGTGTTCACATAATCTGGAAGTGACTGCTCGTAATACTTACTTGTGGTGAAGCGCACTTGATCCTTGTCAAACCAATACACGCCATCAGCTTCATGCCCGGCCATCATAATCGCGGCGCGATCTTTGCCACTAAGCGAAAAAGAGCGACCATTAAAAAGCGCTTTCACCCGTTGACCGAGCGTCGGTTCCGTTAGCATCCAGGGCGACCGCCCTTCCTCGCCTCCGAGGACAAGGTGCTCAGCCGCGTCGTCTTCAACGCAGTATCTAAGGGCCCATGCTGCAGTGTCGATATAGTAATTTCCGGGGATCCCTGCCTTACTCGGATTCACTCCGGTCATCATCACAGCATGCCCCGGGCAGGTGCTCGTCAAACCATGATCTAAGCTGGCATCGGTATACCTTTTGCCTTCCCGGGCTAACTTGCCAAGGCCTCCCGGCAAAGATACATCGATTCGATTATTTCGAAGCTGATCGATGGCTATGAGCAAAACGAGCGCAGGTTTGCTGTCCATGCTTGACTCCTGTTGACGCTCCTGTTGACGCTCCTGTTGATGCTTTTGGGACTGCTCACCCGGGTCAGTATGATCACTCCCGGACACCACTGGATTATCAATCTCGTCAAACGGAATTTTCTCCATACCCTTGATCATTATCGGCAACACTGGCACATCGTAAAAGTCACCCTCGTCTTTGGTCTCCACCAATTCGATCTGGCGCACGACGTCCATACCGCGAACTACTCGCCCGAAAACGGTATAACCGAAGCTTTTACAAGTAACCGGGCGAACCAACCCACGCTCTGCCGCAGCCTCCGTCGCTTTTTCATCCTCTCTAGTACAACTTTCGGCGGAATGGTCCAAACG
>ENA-UZWW01007902-UZWW01007902.1-metagenome-genome-assembly--contig:-Day-5--50m-contig-7902_pt1 | contig 11981 bp, 11 predicted proteins | sample MGYA00260348_ERZ794908 | MGnify/ENA metagenome assembly ERZ794908
TTACGTAAAGTCGGCAACCCAATGGCGTTGATTAACCACGTGGCAGACTACACATTGCGAGAACTCGATCTTCGAAATGAAATCAGAGGCGCAGAAGAACTCGCTGCAATAAAAGACTCACTCACTGATCAGTTCCAGATGGACCTTTTGAGATTCCCAATCTATTACCCCAAGCTCTCCAATTCAGACATTCTGGTTTCTGAATTTGTTGAAGGAATGTCCCTCGAAGAAGGCATCGAAGAAAATGCACTTACATGGGACTTTTTGTTGCAGTTCTTCAGAATCCACGGCGCTTACCTCTTCGGCATTGGAACCTTCCACGGAGATCTCCACCCTGGAAATTGCATTGTGGACCCCCACGGGAAATTTGTTTACATTGACAACGGGGCCATTTGCCATGCACCCAAGAACGTGGCACATGCGCTGTTTCACTTTTTCGACCACCTCTCCCGTCAAGAAATGCAGCAAGCGTTCGACGCCTTGCTCGCAATGACAGAGGTCAACCCAACGCCAAAGAAACTAGCCAAGTATTATTCGACAATGACTGAAATCTATACTGATTTCGAAAAGAAACCAGTGGGTGAGCAAAGCCTCACACGGATCATGATGAAAACCGTCAAAGCGGCGGTTGAGCACGCTGGAGCAAACTTTGGAGAGGAAGCGTTCCCAATTATTCGGGCCTTGATGTACCTCGATGGACTCGTGATTCGGACCCACCCCGACGCTCTTCTCATCCAGTCAATGGGTCCGTTCTTAGAAGAATTCCAGACCAAATTAAACATTTGAGGTGCGCTCATGGCCTCGATTGCAATAGTTGGTGCGGGACTGTCAGGTTTGCGTTGTGCAACACTTCTCCAAGCTGCAGGTCACGATGTGGCCGTTTACGAGCGTTCAGGCAGCGTTGGTGGTCGAATGGCGACCGACAAAGTGGATGGTTTTCTGCTTGATCATGGTTTTCATGTGATGCAGACTGCTTATCCGACTTCCCAACGGGCTTTCGATTTCAACGCCATGGGTGCGAAGGCCTTCGAACCAGGTGCGCTCATTGTCCAACAACGGAAGAAGAAGCCCAAATTTTGGCGAATGGCTGACCCATTTCGAAGGCCACTCCAAGGGATGATGAGCGGTCTCAACCGCTTTGCTTCTCCTTTTGATTTACTTCGGGTTGCTCGCTTACGTTTCGCCGTTCGCCGTGGTGCTACCGACCGAGTGTTCGAAGGAGGTAACGATGCGACAAAGGCTTACCTGAAGGCGAAAGGCTTCTCGAGTTCCATGATCAACCGATTTTTTCATCCGCTTTTCTCTGGTATTTTTCTAGAAGATGACTTACGAACCAATGAACGAATGTTTCGATTTGTGTTCAGAATGATGTCCAAGGGGAACATGGTGCTGCCGAAGGACGGCATCGCTTCTGCACCTCGACAACTTGCTCAGAGGCTTGGCGACGAAAACATTCATCTCAATTGCGATGTGACCGTTGTCGACGAAACAACCGTGGAAATCGATGGTGAAGCCACCTCCTTCGACGCCGTGATTCGGGCTTTTAACAGCACTCAGCATCTCGAAAAGCGACACGTGTGGACATTGCATTTCGATGCCGAACATTCGCCTCTTGCTTCGAATCATGTGCTCCTCAATGCGGATGTCAAACAAAATAACGGACTCATCGCACACCTTGCCGTTCCATCTGATGTTCAGCCAAGTTATGCACCAACGGGACGCTCGCTTGTGACCGTTACAGTCGTGGGCGAACGCGCTGACGCCCTCGGCTTGACAACAGCAGAATCTGTTGAATCAGTGGTGCGAAGCGAAGTCAATCAGTGGTTCCCTAGGGAAGCACCCGAATGGCGCCTGCTCGCAACGCAACACATTGAGCACGCCCTGCCTGAAGTCGGCTCGCAACGCCTGCTCGAGGCGACCCCACGCCTCAATGGATTCGAATGTGGTGACCACACACTCCATGGCTGCGTGGAGGGGGCGCTCCAATCCGCTGAACGTGTGGCGAGTGTTGTTGACGCACATCTTCGGAGTTGAGCCAATGAAGAGATTGAACGCCAGCACCGTCTCCAAGGGATTTGGGAACTCGATTCAAGCGGGTCCGTACAATGTTGATTCATGGGTGTTTGTCGCGTACGATCAACTCAATCTCTCGCTGTTCAAAGCAATCGAACAAACGAGTGGAACGATTGGGCTTGTGTTCATAGAGTCTGCATCCAAAGGTCGTTCCCGACCTTACCACAAACAGAAGTTAGCACTTCTCTTGTCGAATCAACGTCATTTTGCCCTCGAAGCACAGGAGGCTGGTTATCCAATTGAGTACCTCGTGACTCAAGGCTCCTACGCTGAAACGCTCACCGTTCTGGCCAACCAAGTCGGACCCATACATTGTGTTGAGTTTGCTGAATACTCAACTCGAATGGAACTCCAGCCTCTCATCGAACTAGGGGATTTAGTCACCCACCTTCACAACGGCTGGCTCACCCCACGCTCATGGTTCACCGAAACTGTGGGGACTGCCCCACCATTCCGCATGGACCGATTCTATCGAAGGGTGCGAAAAGAAACTGGCTGGCTCATGGTTGACGCACAACCGGTTGGAATCAAATCAATGTCGGTAGCAGACCAGAGCCGAACAGCGTGCTTATCTGTACAAAATTCGGCACGAAGGGTGCGTCGCATTCTGCTTTCAGTGGTCACTTTATTGACAGTCCATCGACCGTACAGTTGATTGTGGCTGTACATCGTCCATCCATTTTCAAAGCGGATGAGCATTGCTTTGGCTTGACTTGTGACATCAACCACCATCTGTTCTTCGATTAAATGTTCACGCCCGAAGAAGGTACCATAGGGCAATCGGCATTGTTCGATTCTTTTCCCAATGAGGGCTTTGCCAAGACGGTCCGCCGCACGACGGATTTCGGGGCCTTCTGGCATGATTCAAAATCAAATGATGTGCGTATCAAGATATGTATTGGCAACCGATGAAAACAAGAGCAAGCACCGATACCGACCACCATGGCGCAGGAGGTGGTGATGCTTGGAACAGGCAACGCTTTCCTTCCTTATGGCCGGTACCATTCCTTTGCAATGATCGATGGAAAACACATCATTGATTGCCCACCAACGGCCCTTGCAAGCTTTCGACGCGAAGGTCATTCAGTCAGCGATATTGAAACCATTTTCATCACCCATGTTCATGGAGATCACGTGTTCGGTTTCCCTTTCCTTCTTCTCGAACGAACCTACATCTCAGATCGAGCGCATGAAAAACCGCTCACTGTGGTTGCATCCAAGGGCGTCAAGGAACGGTTGAAACAACTTTGCGACCTCGCTTACCCTGGTAGTCTTGAAACAATTTTTGAGCGAATACAGTGGAGGGAGGAGGCAGATGGTGAACTCGACTGTGGATTGACGTGGCATCGATTCAAGGTCTATCATGACGAATCAGTGGATCCGTATGGCTACCATTTCAACAAAAGCAAGGAAGGTGGGTTTGTTCACAGCGGCGATTCAGGACCCTGTGAATTGCTCTATGAGGAAATTGCAGCAACAAGCATGGCAATCCTCGAAATGGGCATCCCAGAATGGGTTGCTTCCGACACACACCACAAGCCTTCGGACGTTGATGCGCTTGCTAAGGCCACACCAAACGTCGAATTCATCATCACGCATTCGTTTATCGATACGCCGGGATCTGGTTGGGAGCCAACGGTTACTGACACATATCCAATCCATCCTTCGAATGTTCATCATGCTGAAGATGGTCTTCGAATGAACCGGCATGGAAATTCATGGCGAGTGAAACTGAAAGAATTAACAAAGAAATAATTTCCGGAAAGGGACAATATTTTGTCCTTTTGTGGAGTTATTTTTCTTTTTTTGACTTAAATGTCCTTCGCCTTTATAGTCTCGAAGAGAAGAGGGATTTTTCAACAAATTGGCATGACGAGTTTGAACGAGTGGACATGCTTATGAGGGGGACTCGGACTCACGCACATTGTCGCGACTCTACCAATCCGGTAGTTTGACGACCACACGCTGAAACTGAGGAATTATCATGTCTGGAAACATCTTCGATGACTTCCTTTCGCGAAAAACTCTGTTCGTCGACAAGGAAGTTCTTCGCCATGACTTCCGCCCAAAGAACCTCCCACACAGAAAAAGTGAGATTGAAAAACTCACGTTCAACCTGGTTGAAGCGCTCAACGGACACATTCCTTCGAACATGACGCTCTACGGTGTGACGGGCGCTGGAAAAACAGCCGTCACCTCCTATGTGTGCGATGAGCTTGAAGCAAAGGGAAGAGAACTCAATCGCCCGGTTCAGAGCATCATGGTTAACTGCCGTCAAATCGACACACAATACCGTGTCCTCAGTCACTTAGGGAATTCCCTTCTCGAATCTCACGAAATTGATGAAATTCCATTCACGGGCTGGCCAACAGATCGAGTGTTTGGCGAACTCGTCCGTCGCATGGACAAGCGAGGTGGCGTGTTCGTCATCATTCTCGATGAAATCGATCATCTTGTGCGTAAAGCGGGTGATGACCTCCTCTACAACCTCACCAGCATCAACGCTTCATTGAAGACGGCACGAGCATGCGTCATCGGCATCTCAAACGATCTCAAATTCACAGATTTCCTCGACCCTCGAGTTCGCTCCCGACTTGGGCAATCTGATGTTGTGTTCAATCCATACGATGCCATGCAACTTCAGAACATTCTTCGCCAACGCGCTGAGGGTGCGCTCGTTGAGGGTGCTTTGGACGACAGCGTGATCGCCCTCTGCGCCGCAATTGCAGCTCAAGAGCACGGCGACGCTCGCTGTGCATTGGATCTGTTGCGTGTGTCAACTGAAAAAGCAGAGCAATCGGGTGATGAGTGTGTTACCCAGGCCCACGTTCGCATGGCACAACACCAGTTGGAATCCGATCAAATGCACCCAGTGCTCGCCTCCCTCCCCAGCCAACAAAAATTGGTTCTTGCTGCAATTCTCCTGAACGAGCGAAATGGTTTGAGAAATATCCAGACCGGTGAAGTGTACGATGTCTACGCTCAGGCCTGCCGCTATGTGAGGCAGAACCCGTTGACTCAACGTCGAGTTTCGGGACTCATCTCCAATTTGGATATGCTTGGACTCATCACGGCCCGAACGGTCTCTCGTGGACGCTACGGTCGAACCAAGGAAATCAACTCGTGCATTCCTCAAAACATCGATGCTGAAGGCATTATGGTGGAATCAGAATCCCAAATGAAGGAAGTGTTTGAACGACCATATAGGCACCAATCTCGCCTCTGAGATTCAGGTGTTCTTCTGCCTCGTTGATTCGGTGTGCTTATATCCAAAAGGCAGGTGGCGCAATCTATGAGCAAAGATGAGAACGACGGTTCGAGCAGCCTCATGGCCGCAATCACCAACCCTTCGAAGGGAGTTTCGCAATGGTTCATCGCCCTCGGCTTGTGGGGTATCATGCTTGCAGTTCTCAACATCATGGGACTCGCTCACCCCACCTATCATTGGTCATGGGGCGGTCTTTTCACCTTCGAAACAACCAACGCAGCCTTTGAGATGAAGCAAGATGGCATGCAACTTGTTGCATCTGATTTCGTCTTCATTGGACTCTGCGCCGCAATCGCAGGCCTTGGTTTCAAGACCATCGCTGGTGAGGAAGGTGGCATTGGAGCATGGGCAAAAGGACTCTTGGTCAACGACACATGGCCAGCACTCGCAGATCCATCCCACAAGGGATGGTCGATGCTCTTTGCAGCATGGTGCCTGCTTCTTGGTTTTGCGTTCTACGCATACTACGGCATCACATACACCGGCTGGACAGATCCTGGTGTGTACTCCGTCAGCATCGCATTGATTGCGTTCGGTTTCGCACTCAAAGCGTCCGCCAACGCTCCTGAAGGCGATGAAACACTCAACTGAGTTTGTCGTCGAATCCCTTGAACAACGGACGGTGTCCGTTTTTACTTCGAAGTGCGTCAAGCATGCCAAGCAACAAACCTTGCCATAGAGCAATGCTCCAGCGGAAGGTCAAACGACGGATGTTCCAGATTTCCTTCACGCCAAACTTGCCAGCACGCAAAGCACCTCGATTGACTTCGCCAAGAGGTCCTCGCCACAAGATGATTTCATGAATGATCATGAGGGATGCCGTCGAGAACAGTATTTTGGTTTGCCACCATTGTTGAGCAACGGCCCATGACCAATCACTCATTGTCAGGGCCTTGAATGCAAATGGCAACCCGGAGACAAGGGCAGAGATCCACAAAGGGAGAACCATCAGGACGAGTGTCGAACTTCCGATGAAATCGAGGCCTGGGCCAATCCGCTTACGCCGAGGGAAATGTCGAACGATTCGTACGTGAGCTCGAGCGTCTCGCTTTCGTTTCCCAAGAAACCGCTTACGCTCAATTTCTGGAACGTGGTTCACGACTGCACTTGGGGCGTAAATGATGCTTCCACCTGCCTCGATGAGCCTCAAACTGACTTCCATGTCTTCAGCATGGTACCACTCAGGATTGAATCCCCCAATCGATCGAAGCGAACTTCGTCGAAACATCGAACATGGACCATTCGCAAGACTTGTTCTTCTTGGCCTTGCTCTGTATTTGCGAGCAATTTCCATCGAACGAACACGGCTCACAATGTCACCGTCATGGGCGAAGACGGTGCGTCCTGTTACGGCCACAATGGATTCCCCATCGCCAATCGGTTTCGTTTCAGCAACCATTGTTTCGATCCAATCCGGCTCGGGACGTACATCGATGTCGGTGATAGCGACCCATTCGCCCTTCGCTTCTTCGACCGCCCATTGACGCCCTGCAGAGAGGCCTTTTGCGGATTGAGTGAGCACTCGAATCGACGGCTCACCATCCTCATCCTTCCATTTGAGCAATCGTTGCTTAGAAGCATCCGTTGAACCGTCATCAACTGCAATTATTTCCAGTGGCCTGTATGTTTGGGCTTTGAGTGCCTCGAGGCAACCATCCACCCAATCCTCGCCATCCCTCACACAAACGGTCACTGAGACCAAGGGGTTGGCGTTCAGTCCATCACCTCGAAGAGATTGATCAAATTCCTGCAGCGTTCTTTGACAGCGAGTGTTGTGATCTGCATCACAACGCCTGTGCGGGGCTGGCCATACAACACCACGGTGCCAAGTGGGGCGAAACAGTGGATGACAAGAGGTGCGAGGTCTTCTTCTCCGTCGACCTCAAGCAACAATGGAGCTTCTGCACGGAGGGCAGTTTGGAGGGCAGCACACAAGGATGGCGTGAGGAGTCCTGGTGGGTTTTCCGCTCCCAATCTGTGTTCGAACGCCTCAGGATTTACGAGGTGCTCCGGATCTAATTTCGATCGCTTTGTCATGCCATCGATGAGCGCCAAATCGGGGGTGACACCCATTTCCAGCAGCGTTTTTGTGGTTACATCACCAACGGCTATGAGGAGGTTGACATGTGGGGGCATACCGTCCAAGGCTGCGGCCATGGCGATTTCAGGGTCGTCTTCTGGCCCAGCAAAAAGGGTGCCCATGGGCGTTTTCAATTCAGAATCAAGCGCCGGGGCCATTTTCAGGGTAGATTCACGGAGCGACTTGAGCATCCATGGATGGCCTTCGGAGTCCATTCCGCCATTTCGTATGGCTGAAGAACTGATGATACCGCCTTCAATGCCTTTGAGGTGCATCACCTCAATGATGTTCAAAGGTGCAAGCCCATTTGTTTGACGCTGTTCGTTAATGGCGTGGCACATGCCAATGGTTTCAGGCGTAGCGACAATCGAATCTGCTTTGCTGTGTGTTGGAGCAGGGCCAAAAGAATCCTCGAGAGCGTGCACCGTGATGGCTGAAGCGGGTTTTGTTGCCGCCCAATCTAAGATGTCACACCGTCGTTGTTCGAAATCAAGCACAAACATGGATTTTTGTTCGGCCATGGCATCGGTGGTGATGTGGACTTCAACTGCAGTTGCATGTTTGTAGGCCGCATCCAGAAGCAATCGATGCCCAGCATGAAGTCGATCAAAAGTTCCGCCAACGAGGCAACAGCGGTAGCGTTGCTCATTGGTCATGAACAACGGTGGGTGAAGCGGCTCTTTGATTGCATCGCTTTGCAGTCGTCAGTGAGCACGGTTTCGTAGAAGAAAAAGAAAGGCTGTACCCCGGCGCGTAACGGCCCATTTCATCGCAAAGCTCGAGGGCCTGACCCAGCGCCAGGGTGTGCTGTCCGGAAGGGTGGTTGTCTCGTGTTCATTCTGACGTCGCACGAGGACCCATAACCTACCGGTTGGTTTAAGCGCGTTTGCACCGGGAATCATCCCCCGAAGGGTCATCCCAGTCTTCGATTGCGCACCGTACACTTGGTATCAGACTTCACAGCAATTTCACAGTAGCTCTGCCTGATGTTGCTGGTACGGCGATGCTAACCACCTGCCAACCCTTTTTCAATACATCGTGCAGGCCGGTCATTCAAGTCGATGAGCAAAGGAACGAGCATAGAGAAGGGCACCAACCTCTTCATTTCCTTGTTGTAGGGCTTCGATTCCAATCCGTGGCCATGCTTCAACTGGGCGAGCAAGCCACCCCACAAGCGGGTGGGTTCGTCCGTAATGAACGGGTTCTTGACGTACTACAGTCGCAAGCATGTCGTGTACATCGAGGAGCGATGGTTTGCCAACACCGTCTTCGATCAGGTGAATTTGGAGCACATCTTCGAGCGCAAGCATGCCTTCCGGATGTTGTATTGGAAGTCCGGGTAAGCCACTTCGTTCCCCTGGGGGGCGTGCGATGAGGGCGGGCCAAGCGATGTCTTGGTCCCTCAACCATCTTCGACCCGAACTTGATGAGAGTTGTATGAGGAGCCAATCACCAGCCCAAACTGACCACCAAGCCGTTGGTAAAGTCCCCATGAGCGTTCGCAGGCTATCTGGTGACATTGGTTCATTGTGCTCAATCATTCCAACTGCAGCGCCCCATGCATGGAGCATCGATGAGCGAGGTTGATTGGGTGCTGCGTTCAAGCACATTTGCATGCAAGCCTGGTTCCGTTCATTGAGTGGTGAGCCTTGGGGGAACATTGCTTCGAGCACTTGTGTGACTGCGTGCGGCTCTTGCAACCACAGTTCACATGACCGCTCGATCATTGGTTGGAACTCATCGGGCAAATGTTGTGATGTCAGAAGGACTGCGGCACTCATCCAGGTTTTCAATGGCTCCTCCTCGAGGTACGCTTCGTAGTTGAGGACGGATTGAATGTTGTGTGTGAAACGCTGACGCACTTTGTCAAGCGCTTGATTGGCCCATGAGAGGGAGGAGACTGGCATCGCACGAATGAGGGTTGAACTCTCACAAGCATCGATTGGTAACAAATCAGCCCAACCTGTCGGGAGCACATTGCGCAATCGAATCCATCTGCTGCTTCGCTCACTGTCAGGAGTGCCAATCCAGGAGGCAAGTGGGAAGGAGGTCTCAACTTGGTTGGCCCACCGTTCGTCGCCTTTGGGATACAGCGACAAGGCGTGCCAGATGGAGGCCCGTTGCTCGAGTGAAGATGTGATTGTGGTAAAGCTCTCATGGTCGTATGCTACGTCGTTTTTCGCTGTGAGCATCTCAGCAGCGGTGGTTGGTATACGCTCGTGGACCGCTGCAATACGAGATTCTCGATTTGATTCCAGCAATTTTACTGAGAAGGTTTTGCCTCGGCCTAAGTAGAGCGCTACGACGCCTAACTCGCCTGATGTTCTCAACGATGCAGCGGAATGAGCAAGCCTTTGCGGTTCACCGCTTGAGGTCAACAGCAATCTGCAGCGTTGGGAGGCAAGCAGTTCTTCAAGCAAGGTTCTGTTTGCTTCGACTTGATGCTCCCATTCGACAACGCATTCACGATTTGTGTCTGCAAGGTACCATTCGATCAAAGCGCTGGCTCCCTCGCTTGTGGTACCGGAGAAATTGATGTTCGACAACACTTCGCCCAGCGTCCAGTTCGCCTTTCCAAAGTCGGACAAGAGCGCTCGCTGAATTGCAATAGAAGGGGGCGTCGGACCCTTGTCAATCAAGTACCTGCACAAATCTTGAAATTTATTCTCCAATTTGACATTCGCCAGTCTCGGATGTTTCTTTCGCAGCCAGTACCACAACGCTTCCAGTGGTAACGTTCGTTCTCCGCTTGATTGCCGGATGTGTTCGAACACAAGGGCTTCTTCTGACAACGCTTCAAGGGCCATTTTGCGACCAACCTTCGAAGAGAGGTGGCCATGGATGGACATCGGCGGGCGGATGGTGACCTTGTTTCCAATTGTGTGGCCGAGTGTGTGCTTACCATAATCGAGGGCGAGGTCAGCAGCATCGGTGTTTTTTCCGGTTTCGAACCACGAACCCGGTGCCATGCTCCATTGTGCGGTTGCATCGATGAGTTTGGCATGAACCACGCAGATCGAAGGTGAACGTGTTGACCAACCCGTGAGGGTGCCGAGATCCATGGTCGGTGGTGCAGCCGTAGGTTCCAATGTGGCGAGGTCGTACCACCGGGTTGAATCCGTGCGAACAACGGCCCAAGACCCCCCTCTGTTTCCATTGGAGTCATATCCAGTTGTCATCGTGGTTTGAACACCCTGTGGAGGTAGGTAAATCAGTTCAGATAGCAATGGTTTCACATAACCAAGCAAGACATGTTGGCCATCGTGGCCTAGCAAGATTCCATCAGCCTGAGAGGGTGCATTGAGCGGCGCATCCTTCAGCCTTGCAAGCGCATCGAGTTCCAATCGTAGCCTTCCCTGCTCGGTGATGAAGTGCAACGCACCTCGAATGCCTGTCTGATCTTCTCGCAGGACATCAGCACGTTCCCTCAATTGGCGGAGCGCAAGGGAGGCGTGCGGCATTTGCAAGGCCAATGCCCCAGCAATATCGGACACAGTGCCGCCTCCATCAAGCAACCAATTTAGCACGCGCCGTTGGTAATTGCTACGAATGCGGCCTTTCGACACCAAGAGTCACCTTGTCTCGTTGGTTCGGGTTAGCGTTGATAAATCTTTCACATGATTGTAACAAGTAGTTACATTTAGTTATATATTTCCACTGGAGATGTGACTTTTTACTTACATTGTTCACCGGCGATGTCCAAATTGTGCCATCAAATGGTCATCAACGGTAACCAAGAACCTTTCTTCGGAGGAATGGTTATATGAGCGGCCTCGTTCATCTGTAGCAGTGGCACCCACCATCACTGGGAAAGTGCCTCATGACAGGAGGAAAAACGCATGAAAACAACCCGAATCAGAGAGAAGATCAAGAAATTCCTAGGCGACCGACCGCGTAACACGGCCGAGATCCTCGAACACATCAACAGCACCATGCGACACGGAACCACCAGTCAACAGCTCGGTAACGTGCTCTCGAAGGACAAAGACATCGTGAAGGTCGGCTACATCAAGCGCTCCGGCATTCTTTCTGGCGGCTACGACATCTGTGAATGGGCAACCCGCAACTGGGTTTCCACCAACTGCCCTGGCTGGGAAGAAGGCACACCAATCATCATCGACAATGATGGAAACGTCACCACTGGTGCTTCCAACAACCGTCTTTGATTGCTTCTGGCAACGCTTTGAACCGTCAACTGTTGAGGTTGCTACGATCGCTCATGCCGTTCGTACGATAGACTTCAAATGGGGCGAACATGTCGCATCGGCATGGAAGGCTTAGATGCAACCGAAACCTACACCGTTCGTGACATGAAATTGGCTGATGAAGGCGCCCTGCGCGTCGATTGGGCCCGTGCTCGAATGCCGGTGCTTGCCAAACTCAAGGAAGAAGCAGAGCGCACGAAGCCGCTTGCAGGCATGCGGGTGGCTGGATGCCTCCACGTCACCAAAGAAACTGCAGTGCTGATCGAAGCGATCGGAGCAGCAGGCGCTGAGATTTCCTGGTCTGGCTGCAACCCACTCTCAACGCAAGACAGCGTCGCAGCCTACCTCGCAAGCG
>ENA-UZWW01002454-UZWW01002454.1-metagenome-genome-assembly--contig:-Day-5--50m-contig-2454_pt1 | contig 11762 bp, 10 predicted proteins | sample MGYA00260348_ERZ794908 | MGnify/ENA metagenome assembly ERZ794908
GCCTCAACTTCAACTGAGGCGAGACCACCCACGGCATCTCTTACCGACCCTGACAGGGAGACTTCCACTTGACCTTTCCTGCCTAAACCAAATCAGGCGCTAGCATCATCCAGCGCCTTCAAGATTCTTGGAGGAGACATAGGCACCTCGTACATCCTGACACCCACAGCATTGGAAACAGCATTTCCGATCGCGCCAAGTGGCGGCACAATTGAAGTTTCACCAACACCACGGATACCGTAGGGATGGCTGGGATTAGGAATCTCAAGAATCTTCGTATCAATGGAAGGCAGATCTGAGCAAACAGGCATTCTGTAATCCAGAAATGCGCCGTTTTGCAGCCGCCCGTCTTCTCCGTAGATATATTCTTCGTTCAGCGCCCAACCAATGCCCTGAGCAGCTGCACCCTGAAATTGCCCCTCGACATAATCCGGATGAATAGCTTTACCGGCATCTTGCACGACGGTGTAACGAAGAATAGTCGTCTTACCCGTTTCAGGATCAACTTCGACATCCACAATGTGAGATGCAAATGATACACCAGCGCCATCTGCAGTTGCTTCGTGGTGACCAGCAATAGGACCACCCGTGTTGCCGGCTTTCTTTGCAATATCCTTTAGCGTCAACGGCGATAAATTATCGTGCTCATTGCCAACAGCGTGAGCTGATCCATCTTCCCAGGTGACTGCTTCCACTGGGATCTGCCACATTTTAGCCGCACGCTCTTTCAAGACGTCGATCGCCTTTCTTGCGGCAAAGATTGTCGCCATACCGGAAGAGAATGTACCCCGGCTGCCCTCAGTTGTGTCGTTGTGCCCAAGAGAGGACGTATCGCCAATGTTCGTTCGAACATCTTCGTATGCTATGCCGAGCTCTTCAGCCGCAATTAGCGCAAGGGATGCCCGGGCTCCGCCCACATCGATCGTGCCTACCGTGAGGTTTACCGTACCATCAGGACCAATATTTAGGTCACTACAAGTCTGACCACCAATATTAAACCAGAATCCGCAAGCAACACCGCGACCCTGATTCTTACCCAATTTTGCTCTCATGTGGGGATGGTCACGCACAGCCTCGAGGGTTGGCTCAATACCAATCGGGCCCCAGACAGGACCATAAGGTGCAAGCGTACCTTCCTTTGCAACGTTCTTAAGACGAAGTTCAACAGGATCAGTGCCTAGCTCCTTGGCCAGTTGATCAATAGTACTTTCTACGCCAAAAGCCATCATGGGTGCTGAAGGTGCTCTATAAGCCGCCACCTTTGGACGATTACATAGTACGTTAACGCCAATCGCCTTGTTGTTCGCAATGTTGTAACAAGCAAAAGCCGTCATACCGCCGAGTGTTCCCCACATACCGGGGAATGCACCATTCATATAACGACATTCAGCACGGGCAGCAACGATAGTCCCGTCTTTCTTAGCTCCGATTTTGATATCCATCGACGTTGAGCATGTCGGACCAGAAGCCTTGAATACTTCCTCTCGGCTCATCACCATCTTCACAGGTCGATTTGCTTTGCGAGAAAGCGCAAGCGCAATAGGCTCCATCCAAACATGGGTTTTGCCACCGAAACCACCGCCAATCTCAGAGGAGGTGACCTTCAACTTCGCTATATCCATACCCAACAACTGCGCACAGTTGTTACGGTAGGCAAAATGGCCTTGCGTTGTCACCCAGAGCTCACCTGTACCGTCCGGGCTAACACTCGCGAGACATGCGTGTGGTTCAATATATCCCTGGTGCGTTTGTCCTGTCTTATAACTGCGTTCTACGATGACATCGGCTTCAGCAAAACCCTTGTCGATATCACCATGACCAAACTCGCCTTTATTTATCAGGTTACCGTGACGACCATCCTGTGCATAGCGAGGCTGCACAATTGGCGCATCATCATTTAACGCTTCGTCAACGTCAGTGACGTGTGGCAATTTCTCATAGGTAACCTTGATCAATTTCAGCGCTTTTTTCGCCGTGGTTCTATCGATGGCGGCAACACCGGCGACGGCATGACCATCATAGAGTGCGCGGTCTCTTGCCATACAATTTTCGAGCGTGTCGTAAAGGCCCGAATTACCGCCGGTCAAATCTGGCAAGTCAGCCGAAGTAATAACCGCTTTGACCCCGGCAAGCTTCTCAGCTTTTGAAGCATCGATCTTTTTGATGCGCGCGTGCGCATGGGGAGAACGCAGCATTAGCCCCACCAGCTGTCCCGGTGCACTCATATCCGCACCGTAACGGGCTCGCCCTGTCACCTTGTCTAATCCGTCAGGTCTTTTTACCCTGGTACCGACAACCTTGAATTCCTGTCCTGTATATTTTGGATCATTCATATTCAGTGCCTCCTACTTTTTCTTTTTGTTCTGCTTACGCAGATCTTTTGCGGCTGCCTGTACGGCTTTGACAATCTTGTCGTAGCCTGTACATCGACAAAGATTACCCGCCAATGCGTAACGAATTTCAGTTTCAGTCGGGCTTAGGTTTTCATCCAGCAAAGCCTTCGCCGCAATGAGGAAACCCGGCGTGCAAATCCCACACTGCAAAGCAGCGTTATTAATGAACTGCTCCTGCAATGGATGGAGTTTTTCACCATCCGCCATACCTTCGACCGTCGTTATGGTTCGTCCTTCTGCTTCGGCACCCAGCACCAGACAAGCACAGACGAGTTGGCCATCCAGCGTTACGCTGCAGGCACCGCAATCACCGGTACCGCAACCTTCTTTCACACCAGTAAGTCCAAGATTGTCACGCAGCACATCGAGTAAAGACTCATCTGCAGGACAAACATATTCAACCGGGTCGTTGTTAATTGTCGTAGTTACATGTACGCCCGCCATTATTTACCCCCTGCTCTTTCATAGGCTATTTTTGCTGTTCGTTTGGCAAGTACGCCTGCCACGCGTTCCCGATATTCGATCGTGCCGCGCTTGTCGTCGATTGGATTACAAGCTGCGGTGCAAGCCATTGCCAGCGCATCGAGTGCAGCATCATCAAGTTTAGTACCAATAATGGCTTTCGCCGCCGCTTTAACCAACAGCGGCGTTGGTGCCACGGCACCCAATGAAACCCTCGCGGAATCAATCACGCCTCTCTTCAGGGTCAGGCTAATACCGACACCAACCACTGCAATATCCATTTCCGTTCTGGGTATAAAACGCAGGTAGGCATCGCCGGATTTTTTAGCGGGCGCTGGAAGGGTAATTGATTCGACTATTTCACCTTTCTCCAAGCATGTTTGGCCAGGCCCCGTAATAAATTTTTCAACCGGCACAGTGCGTTTTTTCTTACCCACAATAACCGCTTTGGCGCCGGCAGCTATTAACGCCGGAACACTGTCAGCCGCAGGGGATGCATTACAAAGATTTCCAACCATGGTGCATCTTCCCTGAATCTGATCAGAGCCGATAAGATTGGCGGCTTCAACAACGCCAGGCCAGGCTTTGACTAAAGCCTTGTTTTTTTCCAGAGCTGCACCGGATACCGCAGCACCAATTTTGAAACCGGATGCTGTTTTGGTAACTTCGGACATCGCCGGAATCCGCTTGATGTCGACCATCAGATCCGGTTCGATCGTGTCCATTCGTAATCGCACCAGCAGGTCTGTTCCGCCAGCCAAAACGTAGGCCTGCCCCTTTTCTCCGGAAAGAAGGGCGACCGCTGCTTTGGTGGTCGTCGGTGATTCGTATCTCATACAACCCTCTGTTTAATAATGATGTAGAAACTAGAGTGTATCGCTTGTAGCGCGTAAGCAAAACACCAAAGTGGCAGATAGGAAAAAAAGATATAGTCAGGGTAAACTCGGTGGAACGACCAAATACATCGAAGACAATACAATCGGAGTCAACAAATGGAAATTCAAGGTAGCAAAGCGATTTTTGTGGGAGGAGCCTCGGGTATGTGCCGAGCCACAGCTGAGCGCTTTAAGCAGGGGGGCGGGGAGGTCGCTATTCTTGATCTGGAGGCATCAAATGGTGCAGAGATAGCAGCGTCTCTGGGCGGCAAGTTCTACCCTTGCAATGTGATGGACTATGCCAATATGGATCAAATGATCGCCGACGCTGTCGGTGATATGGGCGGTCTTCATTTCGTGTTGAACACAGCTGGAGGCGGAAACCGATCAGTCGGCGGCACTGCTCAGCGCACGGTCAAGAAAGATGGCACCAGACACCCCACGGATATTTTCAGCAAAGTTGTCGCACTTAACCTTGTGGCATCCTTCAATATTAACACGGCTGCTGCGCAGCATATGTCGACTAATACGCCCAACAAAGACGGTGAACGTGGCGTCATGATCAACACATCTTCAATCGCTGCATTTGAGGGCCAAATTGGCCAAGTCGCCTATAGTGCGGCAAAAGGCGGCATTTCAGCGATGACGTTAACTATGGCGCGAGACCTAGGCAATTTAGGCATTCGCTGCATGACCATCGCGCCCAGCTTGTTCGCAACGGGTCTGACTGCCGGCATCCCGGTCGAGAGCTCTGATAACATGACAAAAGATGCGGCCTTTCCACACCGCATGGGAAATCCCGATGAGTTCGCGATCATGGCAATCGCCATTTTCGAGTCAGCAATGATGAATGGCTCAACCCTCCGCGTGGATGCAGGTCAACGATTCGCACCGAGATAAATTTCTACAAGAACCAGATACCGCTCGATTGGTGTAAAGACATGCATAATAAATGCCGCGCTATTTCACGATTACCCGGTGCCTATCGTTCGTGGTGTAGGGGCTTAAGCGAAACTAGTATGGGCCTCAAGAAACATCGCATATTTTTTTAGGGTTTTGCTCTGCCCACAGTCTGCGATCATAGAGTCGCCGAGCAAAAACCAGGTTCGCCTTCTCGCAAACTCGTTTTCACAATACGGACTTCGGCATGAAATTTTCAATACCAGAAGCAAAAGCACCCATGGAAATATGTTGGGATAATATCGGCATTCCCCATATATTTGCGAAATCAATCGAAGATGCATATCGGGGCATGGGCTATGCCTGCGCAAGTGAAAGGCTCTGGCAACTTCACCTAAGCAATCTTTATGCGACCGGCACAGCAGCTAGCGTGATGGGTGAAAAATACGTTGCTCAGGACTTAATGCACAAAGCTTTTAATGTTGTTGCAGGTGAGCTGCCTGATTCACCCGGTGATTACATCGTTGACGCATATCTCCAGGGCGTTAACGCCTATGTCGACTCACTCGACGACATCCCCCCTGAATTCAGGAAGGCAGGCACAGAACCAAGGCATTACACCCGACAAGACGTCGCTTCCCGCTATCGCTTTACAGGATGGTTTCAACACAAATCTTGGCTTGAAAAAATCTACCTCGCAAGGTTAATGGCTGAAAACGGTATCGAGTATTTCCGCAACAATGTCATCCGGTTTTCCCCTGAAGATGGGCAATGTGTCGAGCAAATGAGAGATTCGATTCTTAACATTGACCTGAATATTGCGAAACTATTGTTTCCCCATGAAACACGGTTGAGCGGCAGTAATAATTGGGCCATTTCGGGAGCGTTGTCCTCATCAGGCTTCCCCATTCTTGCGACCGATCCACATCAACCGCACACAATGCCCAATACTTTTTTTTACTCGCATCTGAACACACCAAATTGGGATGCTTTTGGTGCCAGTTTTCCTGGCGTCCCCTATTTCATGATGGGGCATAACAGGGATGTCTCGTGGGGTTTAACCACCGGCTTCATTGATACCTATGATGTCTTTATCGAAAATCAGCCGCCTAAAGAAACCCTTACCTATACGATCGATATCGCTGGCGAGACGGCTCGCTCGTTTTCGATTGCAGCCTCAAATCATGGTCCTGTGCTGGAATCAATCACCCACGCGCTGGGTATCACCACTGCCAACGAAGCAAAAAGCACAACATCATTGGATTGGGTGATGCGAGATCAACCCTCTTCCGCCGGGATACTCGCTTTAATGCCGCTTGCGACTAATAGCAAGGAACTCGGTGATGCGCTCTTTGAGAACGACGTGTGCCCGCTTGTTAACAACATTATTTGCGTGGATAGACATAACGACATACACCGGTACATTGCCACAACTATTCGCAAGCGACCTGCTAAAGGGAAAAATCACGCCGAACAGGGCGTTACTGGCGTTGTTCCACTACCAGCCGACGATCCGCAGTTTCACTTTGACTTGAGCAAAGCGGAAGAACTCTTGGTTGAAGTCAACCCGGAAAGGGGTTATCTGCTAACGGCGAATGACGACACAATGGAAAGCGCTGGTGACTATCCTATACACAACTTTGCAACACATAATTCTCGTGCAAAAAGAATTGAAGCACTGCTTCAAGAAAAAATTCAATCACGACAAAACCCAAAATTTACGGTCGAAGACTTCACAAACATGCAGCTGGATCTGCTCGACTTCAGAGCACGGGCACTGGTCCCTGACATTCTGGCATCTCTCAAAGCGCCCGTTGCAGGCATTCAACCTGACGGCAACCTACAAGAGGCCATCGATCTGCTTTCAAGCTGGGACTTTCGAGCGACAATGGCATCAAAAGCTGCCTGTATTTTCTATCCGCTGATGGAACGAAGGCCCCACCTGCGCTTTCTAAAATCTGTGCTTGGCACAAGTCCCGCCATAGAAACATTATCTGCAGTTGCACCGGCACTCAGCCGATTTGCCATTCACGATTTTATGGTTGAAAGCTCACCTTGGCTCGCGCATCGCGAGACCTTCAATAAAATCATTCAGGAAGAGGTCATGTCGATTGTCGAATATCTCACTACCACTTACGGTGACGATTGGACGTTTGGAAAGATCCACCAGATTCGTTTTGGTCATTCATTAAGAAAGTATGACGCCTGGCAACATATGGAAACCGGACCGGACCCCATTGGCGGCAGCCCGACAACGCTGGCGATGGCGATGCACAATCCACCTGCTCGGGGCACAGTAGAGCAAGAGGTTTACCATGGCCCCGCGTTCCGCTGGGTAGTAGATATGGCAGACCCGCTGCGATTCAAGTTTGTCATTGCCGGTGGTAACGGCGGGCGTAATAACAGCGATCATATTTCAGATCATTATCATGCATGGCTACACGGCAACTATTACGATATGTCATTGATCAGGGATGAAATCATTGTGAAACACCTTTGGCAATCGAAAAGCAATTCCGCGAACAGGTAAACCGATATGAACAAAAAGATATCCGATTTAATTGAGTACAGGTTCGGTGCACCCACACGGGTTGGCAATCAAATGCCCGCAGAGGGTCCGCTAGCATCCATCCTAGAACGACGCACTCACCGCCAATACAGCGAACAGAAAGTCGATGATGAATTACTTGAAATACTCATCGCTTGCGGACTTTCAGCCAGCTCAAAATCCGACTTGCAGCAGGCATCCGTTATCATCGTCGATGATCCTGCAACAAGAGCGCTGATCGGCAGCTGGATTCCATCAATGCCCTGGATTACACAAGCGCCACGATTCCTGGTGTTTTGCGGAGACCACAGCCGAATTCGTATCGCGGCGGAGATGCGCAACAAACCGTTTCCCAACGATAATGTTGACCAGTTCATGAACGCAGCGGTAGACGCTGGTCTGGTCATGCAAGCATTCACGATGGCAGCTGAATCCGTTGGCCTGGGCTGTTGTCCAATTAGCGAAATTCGCTCAAACATCGAAGCGCTTTCAGCGCTCCTCGAACTGCCTGACCTTGTTTTTCCAATCGCAGGGTTATGCGTTGGTTATCCTGCGCGAGAAGGCTTCGTCAGCATGCGATTACCGCAGTCATTGACAGTGCATCACAACAGGTACGAGACATCAGATCGTGAAGAGAAGATCGACGCCTATGACAGGCGTCGCGATGAGCGCTTTAGCATTCCAGAGGCAAACCAACGCAACAAAAAAGAATACGGCATAGCGGATTTTTATGGCTGGTCTGAAGACAAAACCCGCCAGTACTCAACACCACACCGGGCGGGCTTTCTTGCCTATTTGAAGGCCCGCGGGTTTGCCATGCTTTAACCTGGCCTTGATTTCCCGGCAATGCAAAATGACGGCATAAGCAACTCGCCGCCCGTAGCGCTCTGAGCAACTGCCATTAACAGCTTGTTGAGAGCCTGATAGACTGCTCCACTCACCTCTTCGGGTTCCTTTAATGTCATATTTTGATCAAGCTATCTCTACTGAGCAGTTTCTTGGCTCACACAAGATAAATACCAATGACGGCATCAGTTGGCGCAGGGTTGCGGATGGGCAAGGAACACACACGCTTTACCACGGGTCTGCGGGTATCATTTTGTTCTATATGGAACTGTACCTGTCGACAAAAGAACAATCTTATCTAGACACCCTGCGCGCAGCAGGTGATGACTTGCTGGCGTATGTCATCAGAAAAGCGCAAGCGAAAGCTTTTATCACCATCGGGTTTTATAGCGGCTGGCCTGGCTACGTCTACGTGCTAAACGAGTTGTACAAATTAACTGCAGACGAAAAATACAAGTCCGGCGCCCTGATGGCACTGGATCGCATCACTGCTCAATCTTCAGCATTAGGTGACGGGATTGGTTGGGTAGAACCCATTCCGTTTTCCGATATCACTGGCATCACAGGAGAACGAGAAGTCATCGACCTTTCAGTCGGTGCAGCTGGCGCGGGTATCATTTACCTCTATGCCTTTCGTGAAGGATTACTCGCCGACACAACCCTCGCCGAGAAAACTGCTGATCGTCTCCTTGAAGTAGGTGAAGACACCCCAGATGGCATTCGTTGGCTGATGATGGCCGATATGCCATTTCCGTTTACCGCACCAAACTTTGCCCATGGCGGAGCCGGTGTTGGTTACTTCCTCGCAGATTTATACCGGGAAACCAAGGGCCAGGCTTATCTGGATGCTGCGCTGTCCGCCGCTGAGTATATTAAAACCAGAACCGTGACCAGTGGCGCGGGCATCCTGGTCTGTCACACGGAAGAACAACAACCACCGTCGACTTTTTACTTAGGTGTCTGTCATGGCCCTGCAGGCACGGGCCGTTTTATGTACTTGTTGAATCAAATCACTGGAGACACCCGGTACATTGATTGGCTTGGCGCCAATTTCGAAGGAATGTTAAGTACCGGTGCGCCGGAGCAGCGGAGCAAGGGGCTGTGGCAAAACTATGGTCAATGCTGTGGCGATGCAGGTATTGGCGACTATGCACTATTCCTGTTTTCAGTCACCGGAGATGAAAAATACCTGAACTATGCAGAGCAAACTGCCAAGCACATCGTTAATCAGGGTAATGATACGGCGGGGCTATCTTGGCAAACAGCAGAGCACAGGGACCGCCGCGATTTTCTGGAGACACAAACCGGATACATGCAGGGGGCTGCAGGCATCGCCAGCTTTCTGTTACATATCGACAGCGTACTGAATCAAATGCCAGTAAAAATGATTTTGCCCGAGACACCATTCTCGTATCATGAAACACACGGACACTTGGCACGATCATGACACTCATGTCCAACAACCAGCACTGATCGTCAATGATGAGTAAATCATGAACCTGAACGCTTATTGGCAGGACTTCATTCAGAGATTCGACTTCAGCGCGGGTTCGCTTAAGGCGGACATCCTCGCCGGCTTGACAGTATCGTTAGTGGCAATTCCACAATCTCTCGCTTACGCGCAATTGGCCGGCGTACCTGCCTACTACGGTCTTTACGCAGCGCTGATTCCGACGATCGTGGGTGCCTTGTTCGGTTCGTCTAATCAGCTGTCAACAGGTCCCGTTGCAATGACATCATTGTTAACCGCAGCCAGTATTGCGCCGCTGGCTGCACAGGGCACAGATTTATTTATATCCTACGTTATTTTACTCGCGTTGATTTCCGGTTTAATCCAGATCGCATTCGGCGTTATGCGTGCCGGCATCATGTTGAACTTTCTCTCTAACCCGGTGTTAATGGGTTTCATCAACGCAGCAGCCATCATTATCGGTTTGTCACAATTACCGACGTTAATGGGTATACCTTTCGCCCAATCAACCCACTTTATGCTCGACATTTCGCAGGTGATTCTGCATATCGATCAGTTACACATGCCATCCCTCGGTTTTGGGCTCGTTGCTATATTGCTATTAGTTGGTTTTAAACAGTGGGCACCCGGGTTGCCAGGTGTTCTCGTCACTGTTGTGCTGCTGACCTTTACCAGCTTTGTCATAGACTACGCCGGTATGGGCGGTGCAGTTGTCGGCGTTGTACCAGAAGGACTTCCAACCCTCAGTGTGCCTCCCCTAGACTGGCAAGCAACCGTGACACTTTTACCCGCTGCTTTTGTCATCGCCCTGATTAGCTTTATGGAAGCCATGTCCAGTTGCAAAGTCATCTCAATCAAAACCAGGCAACCCTGGGATGAAAACAGGGAATTGATCGGTCAAGGGCTGGCAAAGGTTGCTGCCGCATTTTGTCAATCGATGCCCGTCAGCGGCTCGTTTTCACGTTCAGCGCTAAACCTGGCATCAGAAGCAAAAACGCCTTTGGCCTCGATTATCTCCGCGCTCTTCGTTTTAATCACATTGCTCTTCTTCACTTCGCTGCTACATCATCTACCCAAACCTGTACTCGCTGCGGTTATCATGGTGGCAGTGCTCAATCTAGTGAATTTCCAATCAATAAAAAATGCCTGGCTTGCGAGCAAGGACGACGGCGTCGCGGCGCTACTGACTTTTATCGCAACCCTCTCATTCGCACCCAATATCCAGAACGGTATCCTCACGGGCATTTTGCTTTCTCTTGCATTACTCCTGCTTCGACTGATGCATCCACGCATCGCCGTGCTCGGCCAACACAGCGATACAACACTTCGAGACGCAGTACTCCACAAGCTACCACCCTTGCATCCTCAATTAGGCGCAATACGTTTCGACGGAGCATTGCGCTTTGTCAATGTTTCCTATTTCGAGAACGCGATCCTGAAACTGGAGCGCGAGAACCCTCGCATGGTTTTCATTCTTGTCCAATGCAGTGGCATTAATCAGATTGATGCTTCCGGCATCGAGATGCTGAAAAACCTGTCAGAGAGGCTCGAAAGTAACGGCATTCATCTCGCTTTTAGCTCCGTTAAACACCAGGTTTCAAATGTCATGCAAACAACCGGATTGCTGGACCTAGTTGGAAACGATAATATTTTTGCAACGGATAGAGATGCGATAGCAACGCTGCGCGACAGACTTGAACAGCTAGCGCGAACAACGTCAGCGTAGACAATTAAGACCCAGACTTGCTCATCAACCGCAGCACGATCTCCTCATACTGCAGCCAATTTGATAATGACCGACACCAGACCTGAGCGCCCGTATCATCCCACGGAGGTATCGTGAACAAGCCTGCCTCACTAACATTAACATTGAGCCCTTGACTGATGAACGTCTGCTGCGATTGTTTAATACATCGTGGTAAATGAAGCGGATGCGCGATGACCTGCACGTCCTGAAATACTTGACCGCGGAGTTTACAGTCTTCACAGACTTGTTCGACGACGCCGCCTGTACTCAAATACTGCCCGCGCTTTAATACCTCCTTGTCCTTAACGATACTTTCGATAATTAATCTGTTCACTCGTATTCGCTGGTATCTTCTTAACCCGTCGGCATGAGACAACACTTCTGGCAGCTTCCGATATTCACTCAACAAGTCTCCATGTTCAGGTCGTATCAAGTTGTCTAGTTCAAGGTGCTGGAAGCGTTCATAGAGCCGCGCATCTGTTAACAGAAAATTCAGTTTTTGCTGCGTGTTTTCTCCTTG
>ENA-UZWW01005870-UZWW01005870.1-metagenome-genome-assembly--contig:-Day-5--50m-contig-5870_pt1 | contig 11735 bp, 11 predicted proteins | sample MGYA00260348_ERZ794908 | MGnify/ENA metagenome assembly ERZ794908
CACAGTCATATTCAACCGAAATGACCGAATTCTTCCTCATCATTCGATATCAACAAAGCCCAACGTAACCGACACTACGACTAATAGCGATACAGGCGATGATAGATAGGGACGATATTTTGAAGAGCGGAAATTGTGTATCAAGAAACACACCGGCGGCTGTGGATTCATGACCGGACCGGAGAACTGGAGTCCATCATTGTCATCGACGTCGCTGCATAAGCGGTGATCTCCAGTTATTGGCACCTCGTTATCCGGTTGACCTCAGAAAACGGATCCTGACTGGGAAAGTACCGAAACCGTAGAGCAATGATGTTGATTTGCATTCAAAGTTGATGCAATTAGAGCTAATAATTGCGTCAACTTTGACCCACATTATCCAAATTGGCTTTAAACCCGGAAAGGAATATCCCAGTTTGTGGTGGATCAGCTTTCCCTATAAATCCAGGGACAAATTGCGGTGCAGTTCAATACTACGCAGAGGTAACTCAAGGCATCGATAAACTTGAGGCAACCCGGGCAGGAGCATCTGCAATTGCCAAAAAACGCATTGGAATTATAATTTCATATAATCGGGTATTACGCGGTGACGGCAGTCTGCGAGGTCACTGCTGGGATCTGAAACGCAAGAGTGCTTTGCTTGCTGGTGAGCGACGACGTCGGTAGCGAGATACAAGTTGTCGTTGTGATCAAGCCTTAGCGCACATGAGACTTTTAAGTCCTCCTCCTTCCCCATTAGCCATTAGCCGTGGTGACCGAAAGGCAGCGAAAAAAGTGAATCCTCTTCAATAGCCAGTAGAGATGATTCCAGAATTTTTCAAACGCTGGAACCATCCACCTGATGTTGATAATCATCGGCATCAAACCACCCCAGAGAGCTGGTTATTTTCAAATCCGTATCAAGCTCCCATTCCTCCCATCCCCTCACGTGCAGCGGATTTCCTGTTTCTGCGTGGTGACCAGTGAATGACCATAAAAAGACCACGTGATTCCCTGCGGACCGTATGCCGTTATTTTGTAATGCCAGGTCTGGCACGTCTGCATGAAAACCTGCAGCCATTGCTGTTAACTGTTCATGTCCAACCGATGGCTCGCCACGATTGATCGTGATACTGCTCTCTTGTGTGTGAAAATCTGCGACCTTCTCTGGCACCCTGGAATTCCAGGCATCTGCGTATGTGGCAGCAAGATTTTCAAGACTATTCTGATCGAACGACATCGGGCTGTCCTCAGTAGTGTTGTAATGGGTTTTGTATTCATTGAGTATGAGGCCAGACACTTGCGGAAGTCTATGTTTAAAGACTTTCGTCTGCCTTCACAGTTGACTCAAGGTATGCGCGTGAATGGCTTGTAGCCTCCGGCCTAACCTCCAATTTTGCTGTAGAAAATGGTCTGTAGGGATCAAGTCTTATTTGCTGATTTCACTAAAAAGGGCGTTAATGGTGCCTATACTCTGCTTAGACAGAAAGGAAGACAAATGGAAGTAACTATTCTCGGTAGCGGTTCACCTTTGCCAGATCCAAACCGGGCCGGACCTTCCACATTGGTGCGTGTCGGCGGTAAAACATTCTTATTCGACTGTGGGCGCGGTGTCCTAATGCGGGCCGCCGCCGCCAATGCAACGGCGCAGAATTTGGACGGGCTGTTTATCACCCACATGCACAGCGACCACACCACAGATTTCAACGATGTTATCACCACACGCTGGATCATGAGCCGAGGGGTCAATCCACTTCGTGTCAACGGCCCGGATGGCATAGAACTATTCGCTGAGCGGACACTAGCAGCGCTGGAAAATGATATTGGCTATAGATTGGCCCATCATGATGATTTGGAGCAAGGCCCCTCTTTGAATGTCAACAGCCTGAATGATGGGGCAATTCTCGAAGAGGAAAATATAAAGATTATTGCAGCCGCGACCGATCATAACCCGGTGCACCCGACCTTGGGTTTTCGCATAGAATTTGACGGCAAGGTTGCCGCTATTGCGGGCGATACGGTTCCCTGTCCGGGTTTAGACCGCCTTTGCAAAGACGCGGACATTTATGTGCAGACTGTTATTCGAAGCGACCTAATCCAGCAATCACCCTCTGAAAGGCTGCGGGACGTTCTGGACTACCACTCCGATGTGGCCCAAGCGGGCAAGACCGCGGCAGCTAATAAAGTGAAGACCCTTATACTTAATCATTTCGTACCACCGCCGCCGCCTGGCCAAGAAGATGTTTGGGCTGCCTCGGCCAAAGAGCATTTCTCTGGCGACATCCTGGTTGCTCATGATCTAATGAAGATCACTTGCTGACGAACGGCATAGTGGAACAAATCCAAATCCTGCTTAGGGTGGATGCTGTGGAAAATATCGTTGCGATGATTTGAATTCAATTCGCGCAAATTGAGGATAAGGAAAATAAATCGCATCTTTGTAGATTTTTGGTTGTAAGACCAAACCGAGTTAGGTGGCGGCTAGAGGTTAATATATCGCGCAGCAGACGGGGCGGGTGTTTGTCTCATGGAGTGTTGTCAGGTACCGCTGTCAAGCAATCAGGCGGATAGCTTACGCGGCATGATGATCACGCAGGGCATGACCTTGATCGGTCGAATCGAACCTGAAAATGTTTACTGTGTTACAACATTGGGCTCGCCGGGCGGGGCTCGTGCCACGCCCTTAAGGACATGGTCGAGAATTGTCTGAATCACACGAGGATCCGTCACGTCCGCAATCACGCGTAAGGTGCCACCACATCTAGGGCAAGCGAGGATGTCTATATCGAGAGAAGAAACCGACTGCAATTCTCCGAAACAGCAAGGTAGAAGGGTACTACGTCCCAGCGGACTATCTGGAGTTTGAATCTGTCGACGACTCCCGTGCTGATGAACTGATGAAATCGATACTCGATCAGAGATCAGAGGTGTTGGCATATCTGGCGAATCGTTGAGTATTGCGCTACCTACAGAGCAGCAGGTTGCGGATTTACATGAATACATTCTGACGCCAACGGCGGATTGCCAGGGTCTCGAGTTGGTACCTGGTGGGCGCGGTGTTGGGTCGGATTCATATTAATCTCGCGCATAAGTTTTATAAACCATCCGTTGCTCAGATAGCGGCATTTACCGTTTACGCGTTCACCGTTGGTCATCCGTTTAATGATGGGAACAAGCGTACCTCGCTGGCGATTGGAGATCTGATACTACTCATGAATGGTAAAGAAGCGATTCGGTCCGAGTGTCAGTTTGAGCTTGCTGATCTAATTGTCGATCTGGCCGCGAAAAGAGTTCGCCAGAATGACTTTATATCCGCATATCTTGATCTGCTGAAGAGATAACAGAGTTCCTGCGACTGAGTCTCGGCGTAGCTCGCATTTTACTTCTTTGATTTATAAGGCTTGATATCTTCTCGAATCTCAGTCGCACTTACGATCTCAGTTCTGTTCCATTGAGTTCGGGCCAGGAGGTTCGAGCGTTTAGCCTTTTCTGTCAGCCTCACTGAGTCTGTGAAACGCCGCCCAGAGCCAGGCCGTAAGTCGACCCGGGACAATCGTTGTCGCTCCGCCCTCGGCCGTCCTGCCGATAGTTGCACAAGATAAAAAGTGTACTTCTAGCAATAGCTTTCAGGTTGATGGCGGCTACCGTGCAACCAACTCCAACCAGCGCCAACCCACTCCGATATCACTGTGGATTTGCTACCCGAGTGTTTGTTGACCGACCAAAAAACAGGATATCTGCCAATGCGGCCATCAGGCCGAAAACAAGCAAGAGAATAAAGCGCAGATCACTCACATAGAGTATTGGCTCTACCGCATAGGTAATCGTTTTGACCATGGCGGCGATCTTGTACTCGTGGCGGCCTTGCGTATCGGCATGCGCAATAACTTCAAGAAGACTACGCCGACTGCGATATCGAAACAGCGCCGCGGTATCCCAGCCAGATGCCGCAGCCTCTCCTACGCCGGCTACATCGTTGTCGTAGCTCAACCCAGCACCCATGAAAATCGGGTGGCAGGCGCGCTTCAAAAGCTGTGGAAACATATGCTCCATGTAATGATTCACATAGTCAGAGGCCGTGGCATCTGGTCCGAATCCCGGCATCTGGGGTGGGTTGTCATTCATGTCGATGTTGTTAACCATCAGAAACTGTCGACCTGTGTCGCTCTTAAGAAATGCTTCGAGGTCGCTGATTTGTTGGGCGCCATAGCCTTGAGATCTTACCTTCTCTATACCCACTGCAATTTCCTCGTCGGTCAGCGGGCCGCCGAAGTCGGTGTACCAGAAGGTAAACAGTAGCCAGATCGCGGTAGGCGTGATCCAAAGTAGTCGTCGGCGTGTCATATCAGTTCAATCCCAGGCAAGTTCGTTGATCGCGAGGTGCGCGGTATGTGCATTTATACGGTTCGTCTGCAGGCGCGTCTGGAGTTAGCGCGCTTGTAGGCCTGCCTGCTGCAAACGCAAGAGCAGCACATCCAGGCGATCCTGACCAAAGAAGGGTTCGCCCTGGAATGCGCAGGTTGGCACACCCCAATGGCCTGCCTTGTCATGATCTGCTTGGTTCTGCTCGATGACGGCTTCAAGCCGGTTGGTCTCGGCAAGCGCCTTCGAATCCAGCGTCGCCAGGTCCAGGCCCCCTCTTGCAGTCGCCTGCGCCAGATGATCACCCTGATCCCAGGCAGGTGTTCCGCCCCAGATCAAGGTGGATATTTGATCCGCAAATTCAATGCCTTTACCTGCCTGGGCAGCCAGGACCCCAAGACGGGTGAGCCGATAGATGTAGGGCTGATCTTCTGCTGTTTAAGGCCGGCCATTGTCACCCGGTACTTGAATGATGGGATCAGGATTGGCCCAGGCAAACGGCAGCTCCAGAAACTCGGCTACGCGAAACACATCGATTCCAAAATAGGAAAAGAACTGCGGCTGAACCTGTTGAAAGAACTCCGGCGTGCGTATCGCAATCGGATACACAGGTCGAAAGTTCACCTGCAGTTGATAGTTGTCCTGCCACTGGCGTAGGCGCGGAGTGGCCAAGTAAGACCACGGGCTTCGAAATGACCAGAAAACATCGATTTCCAAATTTTCACTCATAACATCCTCACCCCGCAGCCAACTCACGCAGGGTCATTTTGCCGAGCTGCGACATGTGTACTTCATCAGGACCATCGGCGATCCGGCAGAATCGTGCACGCGTAAACACTGTGGGGATCAACGTGTCCTGACAGACCCCTTTGCCACCGAATATCTGCATCGCGCGGTCCGCTACATTCTGTGCCATCTGTGGCGCTACGATTTTCACCATCGAGATGTAGGGGCGAGCTGCATCAAAGCCGTCGCGGTCCATAATTTCTGCGGCCTGTTGCGTCAGCAGGCGACACTGTTCGATCTCACAACGGCTGCGGGCAATTTCATGCTGTACGCTGGTCTTTTTGCTGAGTTTTTCGCCAAAGGCCACACGGTCTTCGGCCCGCTCACACATCAGCTCCAGGCAACGCTGAGCCAGTCCGACAAATCCCATTGCATATTGAAATCTGCCTGGCCCTAATCTGCCTTGTGCAATCTCGAACCCACAGCCTTCACCTTTGATCATATTCGTAACAGGCACACGGACGTTGTTGAACACGAGTTCAGCTTCACCGCCCGGCGAATGCAGACTGTCAAATACCCTTAACGGACGAACCAGCTCCACTCCCGGTGTATCTCTTGGCACAAGAATGGTGGAATGTTGTTTGTGCCGCGACGCATTCGGGTCTGTCTGCCCCATAACAAGCATCACCTTGCAGCGGGGACCAACGGCGCCAGTTGTCCACCACTTACGGCCATTCAATACGTACTCATTGCCATCGCGTTTGATCTGCAATTCCATGTTTGTTGCGTCGCTGGATGCCACCTGGGGTTCCGTCATGGCGTAGGCTGATCTGATCTCTCCCTCAAGCAGTGGGTTCAACCAGGCTTCCTGTTGCTCCGGGGTACCATACTTGGCCAGCACTTCCATGTTGCCGCGATCAGGCGCGCTGCAGTTGAACACTGGCTGGGCCCAGGTGACCTTGCTCATGGTTTCAAAAAGTGTGGCAATCTCAAGGTTGGTGAGACCGGGACTCCAGGGTTCATATTCCTTTGGCAGGAACAGGTTCCAAAGCCCTGCGTCCTTCGCCTGGCTGCGCAGGTCATCGAACCAGGGCGGTGTCTGCCACAGGTTTTCTGGGCTCAGCGTAAACTCTTCATAGTCATGCTCTCGTGGATAAACATGCGTCTGCATGAACGCTTCTAGTCGAGCGTTCAACTCAGTCACACGATCTGTTATCTCAAACCCCATAATTTTCTCCAGTTGTTTGTCTAGTGATGTTGCTATTTAGATTCAAAGTGCATGGCTGCGGTCAAATGAGCGTGCATGCTCTGGCACGTTGCAGATGCGCCTCATTTTGATCGTGCCCAGGTTTGGGTATTCCCATTTGTAAACGCCGTCTTCGATATAGCGTTTCACTACGGTAGGCCCACCAAAAGCCTTGAAGTGCAGCTTGTTGTATTCCCACACCGTCGTCGCATGCGACGTGCGCATGCAAAACGTCCATGGGCCGATGTCCCTGGGTTGAACATCAAAGGACGATTTTGTTGATGTATGATCATGGATAATCCCAGCGGTGGTTACGACGACACGATCACCACACTGTTCAACGCGTTCAACATGGTCGGGCAATTTGGGGTCAACGCTTTGCCATAGGCCGCGAATATCTTGTGCGCCCTCGGGCAGGGGTTCAGTACAGCCGCGCAAAATAGGTTGTGGGTATTGTGTATAGCCGCAACCTGGTGTGTAAGCCCGAGGGATATCATTGGCCATCAGCCCTGAACCGTCGAGCTCTGGCAGATCACAATAGTTCAGTTCACTGCCGTCGCTCTCAAAAACCCAGAGCGGTGTGGTGTCGACCGGGCGCGGATAAAGCCACGCGGAAAAAAACAGCACCACTGGAATCAAGAGCATTACGGCTATCGCCATCAGAAGTTTTCGCATCATGTTCTCAGCTTGCCTCGGTCAGCGAACGATGCAGGCGGTTCATGCCTTTTAACCAGCGATCGTAGTCGGTTGCTTTTCGCTGCAGGTAGGTCTCGACTTCCGGGTGGGGCAAGATCAGGAAGGATTCCTGGTGCAGGCCTTCGACGACGATATCTGCGACTTCGTTTGCCTCCATCATGCCATCAGCCGCTGCGGCCCTGGCGGCACTTGCGCCTGGCGCATCTTCGGCCTCGTCCTCTGATGGCGTCATCCCGGTGCGAACGGCCTGTGGGCAGAGCATGGACACTTTGATTCCTTGATGAGCGTAGGTGAGGGCCAGCCATTCACCGAAGCCCACCGCTGCATGTTTGGTCACCCCGTACGCGGCACTGCCAATCTGGTTGAGCAAGCCTGCCGCTGAAGCCGTATTGAGAAAGTAACCACCGCCGCGTTCTATCATCCGAGGGATCAGGTGGCGGGCGGCGTAGACATGCGACATCACGTTAACCTCCCAGCTCATTTGCCACTCCTGATCGGGTGACTGTTCGCTCCTGCCCATGCCTACGCCTGCGTTACCGCAGAACAGGTCGATGGGGCCAATGTTGGCTTCCGTGTCTTCAATGATGCGTTTGATGTCCTCGTCGCGAGAGACATCTGCGGTCATGGCAACGCATCCCAGCTTGTTCGCTGTTTGTTGTGCGTTCTCGGCATTGATATCAACAGCAACAACCTGTCTGGCGCCTTCGGCGACAAACATTTCTGACATCGCACGGCCTATGCCGCTACCGGCACCGGTGACTACGACGACTTTGTTATTGACTCGCATGAAAATTCCTTTTTGTGAATTGAATGCGACAACTCGCAATGGTTAGACGCGGTCTGGTTTGATCGTGACGACAGCTCTAAGCAGTCCTAACGAATTTCACCAATATCTCTGCTAACTCCGGTCCGTACTGTTCCTGTATGAAATGGGTCCCATCAGAAAACTCGCTATGTGGCTGATCCTTAGCCCCTGGGACATGCTCTTGGAAAATCTTATCGAACCATCCCAGTATCGGATCTGCCTTTCCGTACGCAGTCAGAAACGGCTTTTCCCAACTGTCATATATTTCCCAGGCCTGCGCAAAAAACGGAAACTGGTCGGCCTGTTCTGGTGAATTCAGAGCCAGTAGTGGGAAAATCAAGGCGCCTGCCTGGTAACTTGAATCAGGAAACGGGGCATCGTATGCGGCTTTTTCCCCTTGAGACAATGACGCGCAGCCGAACCCTTCGACTTCGAGGTCCGGCACCTCATTGGCCATGATTTTCCCTGTTGGTAAATCTTCCCGCTGAGAGACCCATTGTTGCCATTTGGTGAATGCCATAGGGTCCGGAGATTCGGTGACAGCAACCGTACCCATCTTCTGGAGATTCCTAGGATCGGGTAAACCACCGTTCGCCAACATGATTCTGTCGATCCGATCTTGTTCTAAAGCGCATACACACAGTCCGATCAGACTTCCCCAATCCTGTCCGAAAAAGGTGACGTTTTGCAGGTCAAGCTGCTGCATCCAGGCACGCATGTATGTGATGTGTCGCTCTACGCTGTAGTCGGTTTTTTCAGTTGGCTTATCGGATTTACCAAACCCCACCAGATCAGGGGCCAGCACCCGGAATCCTGCCTTAACCAGAACAGGAATCATTTTGCGGTAAAGGTATGACCAGGTTGGTTCACCGTGGAATAACACGACCGGCGCTGCACTCTCAGGCCCTTCGTCAACATAATGAATTCGAAGGCGTCCGCCTTCCGTATCATCAACTTCCAGATAGTGCGGAACAAACGGATAACCAGGTAAGTTTTCGAATCGTTCGTCGGGGGTTCTCAGTGCGTTCATGTCTATTTTTCTCTTAATGTAGGCAGCGTCTTAATTTGGCCAGAAGATGTACTCATCACCTTCCTCGAATTTTTCTGCGAGTGTCTTGTCCACGGCAACGCCCATTTCACCCTGGTACGGATACAGTGGTTGGCGGGTAGCGTTGGTCTGGTGGTTTGCCAATAGGGCTTGTAGTTCAGCCAGCTTTTCTGGCGCCTGCGTCGACAGGTTATGTTGTTCTGTTGGGTCTATCGCAAGGTTGTACAGCCAGGTCTTGGCGGGGTGTTCTGAGACCTGCAGTTTCCAGTCACCATGTCGCACAACCCGGTAGTGGCCGCTTTGCCAGAACAGGGTTTCCCGTCTCCACTCATCTGCTGAAACACCACCGAATGAATGGGTTGCGAGCGGCATTAGATTCTCGCCATCGATCTCGACGTCCTTCGGCAGGGTCGAACCGGTTGCAGCAGCGAGGGTGGGTAACAAGTCGATGTGCGCAACTGGTGTGCCCACCTTTTGGCCTGCTTCAATCTGCTCCGGCCACTTGATAAACAGCGGCACCCGTAAACCGCCTTCGAAATTGGTAACCTTCCAGCCGCGAAAAGGCGCGTTGACCTCCGGCAGGCCGAGGTAGCCTGCGCCACCATTGTCACTGGAGAAAATGACGATGGTGTTGTCAGAAAGGCCTTCAGCTTCCAGGGCATCATGAATGCGGGCCACGCTGCGATCCAACGCACGGATCATTGCCGCATAAACGCGAAGTCGATGTGGCTCGATATCGCCAACCGCCTCATAGTCTTCACGGGTTGCCTGTAGCGGGGCGTGCACACCCCAATGGGCCAGGTACAAGAAAAAGGATCGATTCTTGTTGGCCTGAATCACCTTGATTGCTTCATCGGTCCAATAGTCTGTCAGGTAGCCACCAGGCTCGAATGCGCCCTCGTTATTGAATGACGCCGCGAAATGCATACCCTCCCAAACGAAGCGATCCATTGGGTCAGAATTCACCCGGGCGTTGACGACATTGGGGTCATCGATTGGAAGATACAAACCGCTTTCCATTAACAGGCTGTCATCAAATCCCTGATCATTCGGCGTAAAGCCTTCGCTTCGACCAAGATGCCACTTGCCAATGTGGGCTGTGTAATACCCTTGCGTCTTTAACATTTCCGCGATCGTTACCTCTGAGGACGGTAACCCTTGCTGCTCAAAGGGTGGGATCTCTTTAGTGACTTCAATGTGCCGATCAGACACAGGGTGGCTGTAGTCTAGAGACTCTCGCACCATGCGGGCTATTGGGCGCAGGCCCGCCGGGGTTGGGGTAAATTCGAATCCGGTTCGGGTGGGATACCGACCGGTCAACAACATGGCCCGGGAGGGTGCGCAGGTGGCGGTCCCGGAGTACGACTGTTCAAAGACGACGCCTTCTGCTGCCAGTTGATCAATTGCAGGTGTTTGAACCTGGCCACCAGCAACCCCGCCGCCAAATGTAGAGATATCGTTGTAACCGAGATCGTCAGCGAGTATCAGCACGACATTTGGCGGACGCGTCGCTCCATCTGGTGCTGCCGGCCCTTCTTTCATATCCTGCTGCCAATTGACGGCCCGGTGCGGCGCAACGTCAGGTGCAGAGACAAAGTTGATCGCCGTCAGCACGAGATCAATGCGGTTCCACCAGGCTACCGATGCAATCACCGCGATGACCATTAATGTGAGCCACAAACCACGCTTCATCATCTACTCCTCGGTGAATACACAAGCGTCATTCATTGGATCAGATTCTTGATCAAGCCGACGACGATCTCGATGCTCGGCTTCTTGCCCAGGCCTTGATGCGATCGAAGCCTGTGCCACATCTCGAATGAGGTGATGGCATCTACCGCTTCACGCTGTTCTCGTGGAAGAGACTTGAGCTCCGGCAGCCACATATCCATGTCGCTGCGCAGCTTGCGCTGGTCGCGAGCATAGTTCTTAGTCAGGATGTCAGATCGCCAGAGTTGGGCTTGGGTGCTAAGGATCACGTCTTTTACCTGCTCAAAAGCATTTGTCCGGTGCCGAACTGCATTTTCCACTCTCTCATCCAGCGTGCCCTGACGCTCATCCAGCGTGAACAATGATTCATAAGAATCCCGCGTGTGCTCATCAACCGCAGCAGCCAAAGACTCCATGCTTTCGAAATGACGGAAGAAGGTGCGCATAGCCACGCCAGCTCGATCTGCGATCTGTTGGGCCGTCGGTACGAGGATTCCTTCTTGAACCAACTGAAGCGCTGCTTCGATGATGGCATCTCGGCTGCGCTCGCTACGCATGCGGCGTCCATCGGCGACCACCGCCTCATCGACTAATTGCATGTCGATAACCTTTGAATGTTGTGACATTGATATTTTCCAAGAGGGCTTGTGAGACGTTGTGTTATGGCATATGTTGTGACAATATAATATGGCATATATTATGTCAATATAAAGAGATTACGCCGATAGCGCGTGAGCCGAAACCAGGATGTACAAACACAAAACGACAAACCCTATCGCTGATGCATCGGGCAATGCGCGCACCGCGCTTACGCTGCTTTTTCTAGCCTACGCGCTGTCCATCACCGACCGAATGATCTTGTCTGTGTTGTAGATCGGAGAAACACGCTTGGCCTAGCTTCTATCTCAAGTGAACATCAGCCCAATTTTGACCAAAACTTCATCAAAAGCATTGTAGCCTCCGGCCTAACCTCCAATTTTGCTGTAGAAAATGGTCTGTAGGGATCAAGTCTTATTTGCTGATTTCACTAAAAAGGGCGTTAATGGTGCCTATACTCGGCCGAAAGTTCACTTGCAGTTGATAGTTGTCCTGCCACTGGCGTAGGCGCGGAGTGGCCAGGTAAGACCACGGGCTTCGAAATGACCAGAAAACATCGATTTCCA
>ENA-UZWW01002538-UZWW01002538.1-metagenome-genome-assembly--contig:-Day-5--50m-contig-2538_pt1 | contig 11731 bp, 11 predicted proteins | sample MGYA00260348_ERZ794908 | MGnify/ENA metagenome assembly ERZ794908
GATGCTGTCATCACTGGGATAAGAGCATTTAACCGAAATGAAGAACTAGCCTCCAACGTGGATCTTCTTCATGACTATGTCGAGGGCGGAGGAAACATGATTGTCATGTACAACACTACCTACGACTTGAAAGTCGAGCAAATCGGACCACAACCTCTGACGTTGTCTAGAAAGCGAGTGACAGAAGAAGATTCTGAGGTTTCCCTTCTTGATGCGGAGAATAAGGTCTTTGCGGTTCCCAATAAAATAACCAATGCTGACTGGAATGGTTGGGTTCAAGAGCGCGGATTGTACTTCGCAGGAGAATGGGATAAGTCCTACACGCCGTTGATTGGTTGGCATGACCAAGAAGAAGAGGATGTTACAGGAGGGCTATTATTAGCCCATCACGGAGAGGGAAGCTTCTTTTATTCGGGCGTCAGCTTCTTTAGGCAACTCCCCGCTGGTGTTTCAGGAGCCTACAGACTTCTGGTTAATATGATTGAATACAAACAGTAGTGGAAGAGAAGACTGAAAAATGGTCATTAGTCTACCTCCTTGTGCTGGGTTTTCTAGTCTTGCAGATCATCATGTATGCCATCATTTCTAATCTCTACGCATGAATTGGGTTGATTGGGTTGTACTTCTCACTACGCTCAGCTTCATCGTTGGCTATGGCACATGGCGTACGCGCCAGCAAAAGGATCTCAATGCATATCTGAGAGGTGGACGTGACGCAGGTTGGGGTACGGTTGGACTATCAGTTATGGCTACTCAAGCTTCGGCGATTACATTTCTGTCGGTTCCTGGTCAGGCCTTTGAAAGTGGAATGGGCTTTCTTCAATTCTATTTTGGACTTCCTCTGGCCTTAGTCATCATATCTGTCATGGTGATTCCAATCTTCTACAAACTCAACGTATTTACTGCTTACGAATACCTCGAGCAACGTTTCGACCTTAAGATGCGGTTGCTCACGGCATTTCTCTTTTTGGTTCAAAGAGGATTAGCAGCTGGAATCACGATTTATGCTCCAGCCATTGTGCTGTCTACTGTTCTCGGTTGGGATTTAGATCTCATGAACATTACTATCGGCGTATTGGTCATTGTTTACACGGTTACTGGGGGAACCAAGGCGGTCAGCCTCACACAGAAATGGCAAATGGCTGTCATCATGGGAGGAATGTTCTATGCCTTTTACATGTTGGTCTCTTACTTATCTCCCCACGCTTCGTTTGGTGAAGCCATCAGCATCGCAGGAGCATTCGAGAAGATGGAAATCGTGAATTTCAGTTTTGACATCAATGAGCGCTATACGATATGGAGTGGATTGACAGGTGGACTGTTTCTATCACTTTCTTATTTCGGAACTGATCAGTCACAAGTGCAGCGATACTTATCGGGTAGCAACATCCGCCAAAGCAGAATGGGGCTGATGTTCAACGCCATTCTGAAAATTCCGATGCAGTTTTTCATATTGTTGATTGGAATTCTTGTCTTCGTCTTTTACCAATACTATGAGCGCCCCATTCATTTCAATGAACAGGTTGTACAAACCATTTCTACTTCTGATAGGGCCGAAGAAGGCGAGCAGTTAATTGCTAAGTTTAATGCGCTAGGTGAAAAGAAAGGGGAGTTTCTCAAGGAGCCAGAACAGAATAAAGAGCAGTTACGAGCTTTAGAACATCAGCAAACCGCCATAAGTGAATCCTATGCAGTTCTCGCTACAGAAATTGACCCCACACTTGAAACCAAAGATTCAGATTACGTGTTCATCCAGTGGGTCTTGAAATATTTACCACACGGAGCGATTGGCTTGTTGCTAGCCGTCATATTCAGCGCAGCGATGTCTTCCACGGCCGGTGAGCTTAACGCACTGGCTGGTACGACGATGAATGATTTCTTCAAACGGTTGCGTAATGATCAAACAGAGCGGAGCACGGATGTGCGCTTGAGTAAAATGATTACGGTTGGATGGGGATTACTTGCTATCCTATTCGCTTTGTCTGCGCAACTCGTTGATAACCTGATTGAACTGGTAAACATCCTTGGATCCTTGTTTTACGGAACCATCCTAGGAGTGTTTATCTGTGCATTCTTCATCAAATTTCTCCGTAGCCGGGAAGTTTTTATTGCGGCAATCGTAGCGGAAGCAGTTGTTCTGACGCTGTTTTTTACGGCAGACATTGGGTTCTTATGGTTCAATGCAATTGGCTGCGCTGCAGTCATTGCTGCAGCTTTCGTCGCTCGTGGAGTATTAGGAACGAGTAAAGCTTAGCCGCCGACTCGTTTCGTCTTATAACCTTGAGAATTCAGATAAGCTTCGACTTTTTCTCGTTGATCACCTTGAATGATGATTTCTCCATCCTTTGCTGAACCACCTGTGCCGCAATGGGATTTGAGCTTCTTACCGAGATCGCTTAAGTCAGAATCGGTCCCAACAAACCCTCTTACAATGGCTACAGCTTTACCGGCTCGGCCTTTTGTTTCTCGATGAAGGGTCAATAATTGTTCAGAAGGAAGAAGTGATTCATCCTCTTCAGAATCGTCGTGCTCAAAATGGGGATTGGTAGAATAGACGTATCCGCCTTTACTCTTCTTAGACATCAGAATTAGATCCTATCCGCGTCGATCGTACAGGTGTATTCTTTGCCACTATTGGAAATAGTAAAATCAATCTCGAGACGGATGTTGTTGGTGTCCGTATCGTTGATCAACCCGCTACCGCTGATTGACTTGCCATTGTCATCAGGATCTTGAGTAGGGATCGTGAATGTCTTAGAATTCTTATTGGCCACAGCACTAATGGCGGAGAAGAAGCCGTTGATCGGAAAATGCCCAAAATTGAAAAGATTCGTAATATCGATTCTTCCTTGGTCTAATGGATCTCTGGTAATAACCATGGTATAGCCATTGACCGTATCGAGCCCAGGGCATCTTTCGATGAATAAGTACGAACTGATGAATTTGGCTCTGGATTCAACGGAACAGTCAGCTCCTTCATATCCAACTCCGCAATAGCAAATTCCATCTTCACAGTTCCCTTGAACACAATCCACGTCGTTGAGCTCGCATAGATCTAAAATTTCACACCGGTCACCGAAGTATCCTTTCAAACAGTCACATTGACCGTCGTTGCAAGTTCCACCATTGTTGCAAACTACTTTCTCTTTTCCAAATGGGCCTATGCATTCGTTGCAGGCTGTGGTTGCCAAAAGGAAAAGGAATGTCAAGGGAAGAAATAATCTGAAATTCATATGATCTCGAGCGGTTTTTTTAAGAGCGGTAAATATATGAAAAACGCGTGCTTACCATTTTTTGAGGTGAATTGATTGGATCAAGAAGATAGTTTGCCGAAAAGACAGTGTACACCATGTGGGTATTTTGAAATATGACTTAATTTGTTTCAAATTGAAAATCCATCAAACAAATGAAAAAAATAACAACAATTGCGGCAATGCTAGTTTTCGCCGCTGCCATTCTCACCGCTTGCGGGGGTGGAGAAGAGCACACTGAAGAGCCTGCTGAGGCGACTGCTGAAACCATGGAACAAGCTACTGAAGCTGCTGATGAAGCTGCTGAGGCGCCTGAAGAAGTGATGGAGGCCGTTACTGAGGAAGTTGAAGAAGTTGTCGAAGAGACGACTAAAGAAGGCAAAATGGGCGGCGAGAAAGTAGTAGATTCTGGAGAGGAGAAAGCTTCTAAGATGTCTGGTACAGCTGACAAGGCCGAAGACAGTGGAAAGAAGAAAGCCTCTAAAATGGGAGGAAAGTAATCTAGACATTAAGACAAAAAGAAAGGCCCGCAATTGCGGGCCTTTTTTATTTCTGAATGTTGTGAGCGAATTACTGCTTCACAGCGCTCATTGTGCACTGATCTACTCCGTTGGTGAACACTTCCGTAACCGTAAAGGTCCAGGCAATTGTTCCGTCAGTGTAAATTCCAGATCCTTGGATCGTGTATCCATCGCTATCCGGCTCTTGGTTAGGAATAGTAATGTTAACACCAGCTACAGTTGCAGTAATTGTGTTGATGAAGAACCCATCCCATAATCCAGTTACTAGGATACCGTCAGCAGAAGCTGAAGCTGAAGATGCAGCAACAGTGGAATTGTAAGCAGCAGTTGCTCCTGTAGTAGAACAAGCATCGCTTCCAGAGTAAGTTCCGATCATGTCCGCACGAGACTCAACATCGCAAGCGTCACCTTCGTAACCAGCATCGCATCCGCAAGTACCAGCATCATAAGTTCCATTTACACAGTTTGTTTCGCAAGACTCACCGAAGTAAGTGTCAGCACATTCGCAAAGACCTTCATCATTACATGTACCAGCGTTTTCACAGGTTACATCTTTACAAGGGTCACTGCAAGAGTTCATTGTCGTTAGCGCCATAGTACTAAATAAGGCGATTAGAAGTAGGTTGATTTTTTTCATTTATATAATAGATTATAAGCGCCGCAAAAATACCATTCTCGCAGGTACGCTCACCGTTAGTTGAAGAAAGTCGACTTATTGTTTGGTCATGTTTAGTTCACAGAAATTGGTAAACGAACCAAATTTCCGCTTGATTTCAATCGTATACTGCCCACCGATTAATACGGCTCCAGCTTGTCCTGTAACTTGGTAGCTCTGAGCCCCGTTTGCCTCACTTGTCTTCACAGATTGTTGTGGAATGTACAGAGTGTCATTGCTTATGTATCCATAACCCTTCGTGTCATCTAATCCTGTAAGATTGGTAATGCCAATGAAATCAACAGCTTCCGCATCGTCTGGATTTTCTTTCTCGGTAATTACACTTTCCAAACCTGGGTTTGAGTTACACTCGTCAGCCATCGAATATGTTCCTATCCAAGAATCACGCATAATGATTGTACAATCGTCTCCTTTGTATCCATGCTCACATGAACAGGTTCCTGTAGCTGCAGAGTAAGAGCCATTGACGCAGTAGTCAAGGCAAGTTTCGCCGTAGTAGTAAGATTCACAATCGCATTCGCCATCAACGCAAACGCCGCCGTTTTCACAAGTAACATTTTGAGTAATGCACAAGTCTTCTACTTCGCAGTTGGTACCGCTGTAACCAGTTTGACAAAGGCAAATGCCATCATCGCAAGTGCCGCCGTTATCACAGACAACATCTTTACAATCATTACAACTAGAAAGGAAGCCAACAAATAGTAGGCTGAAGAAAAGTTTCAAGAATATTTTCATGAGGATAAAAGGTTTAGTTCGTTAGTGTAGATTGCAATTTATCTCAAGCGTTGGCGAATTGATCTACGTTTTACGACCAATGGTCCATTTTCATAGACCAGCGCTCTCCAATTGATATTTTTGACGGCTAATTCAAGTTATGCACTTCGATCGACAGACTCTGTCTGACCAGGACCTTCTAGAATTTTACAAACGTCTTCTGCTTCCAAGACTCATTGAAGAGAAGATGCTAATCTACCTTAGACAGGGAAAGATATCTAAGTGGTTTAGCGGTTATGGTCAGGAAGCGGTCAGTGTGGGAACCGCCCTAGCAATGGATCGGGATGAGTACATGCTGACCATGCACCGAAACCTTGGAGTTTTTACTACGCGAGACGTTCCGCTTAAAAGGCTTTTTGCTCAATTCCAAGGGAAGGCTGAAGGATTCACAAAAGGAAGGGATCGATCATTTCACTTCGGTAGTCAGGAACACCGAATCGTTGGAATGATTTCACATTTAGGGCCTCAACTCGGAATCGCGGATGGAATTGCCCTTTCTGAATTGCTGGAAGAGACCAAGAGATCAACGCTCGTGTTCAGTGGAGATGGGGGAGCGAGTGAAGGAGATTTTCACGAGGCGCTAAATGTCGCAGCGGCATGGAACCTTCCAGTAATCTTCGTCGTCGAGAACAATCAATGGGGGTTAAGTACACCGAGCAAGGAGCAATTCAAGTTCGAGTCTTTTGTGGATAAAGGACCTGGTTATGGAATGAATGCTTCGAAGGTTGATGGGAATAACATACTAGACGTTTATCACGAAGTGCAGCGAATTCGAAAAGAAATTGCAGTCAACCCTCAGCCTCATTTACTTGAGTGCAACACATTCAGAATTCGGGGTCATGAAGAAGCTAGTGGAACGAAATATTACCCCGAAGGGTTGATCGATAGCTGGAAAACCAAGGATCCTGTTCAGCGGTTTGAGGAGTATTTGGAAGAGGGAGGAATATTAACTGCTGAAGAGAAAAAGAAAATTAAGGAAGAGTTCATTGAGCATATTTCATCCTCTTTTGAAGAAGCGCTAAAACTGCCTCATATTGTTCCTAATATTGAGGAAGAAATTTCAGACCTCCATAGTCCTCATAAGGCTGATGTCGTACATAAGCCAGCGGAGAGCGCCGAGATGCGCTTTGTTGATGCCATTGCTGATGGATTGAATGAAGCGATGATGAAGCACACTGATTTAGTTCTGATGGGGCAAGACATCTCTGATTATGGCGGGGTGTTTAAGGTTACAGAAGGAATGCTCGATAAATACGGAAAGGAAAGAGTGCGGAATACACCTCTTTGTGAGTCAGCCATCGTTGGCGCTGCGCTCGGACTGAGCATCAAAGGGCGAAAGTCGATGGTAGAAATGCAGTTTTCCGATTTCGTGACTTGTGGCTTTAATCAGATTGTAAACAACCTCGCTAAAATCAATTGGCGATGGGGTCAGAATGCTGATGTGGTGGTGAGAATGCCAACAGGCGCTGGTGTTGCTGCTGGCCCATTTCACTCTCAATCTACCGAAGCTTGGTTCTTCCATACACCCGGATTAAAGGTGGTTTACCCTTCCTCGCCAGAAGATGCGAAAGGACTGCTCTTGTCTGCGTTTGAAGATCCAAATCCAGTCCTATTTTTTGAGCATAAGTACTTGTACCGTAGCCTGAGAGGCGATGTTCCGACAGGTTATTACACGACTCCAATCGGAAAAGCGAGGGTAGTACAAGAAGGCAGCGACATGAGCATCCTCACGTATGGACTTGGAGTTTCGTGGGCCGAAGAGGCCGCAAAGGATTTTGAAGGATCGATCGAGATCATTGATTTGAGAACACTTTCACCGCTCGATGAAGAATCCATATTCGCATCCGCCAACAAGACTGGTAAAGTTTTGATACTCCACGAAGACGTAATGAAGGGAGGAATCGGAGGCGAGCTCAGCGCTCTTATCACTGAGAATTGTTTTGAAAACCTTGATGCTCCCATATATCGAGTAGCCTCACTCGACACGCCGGTTCCATTCGCTTCAGATTTAGAACAGAATTTTTTAGCAGTTAATCGATTGAAGGAAGCAATCAGTTCATTGAATGCTTACTAGATTTGTGACGTAATCAACATCAAAATGAAAAAGACACTTTACTCTCTCATAATTCTAGCCGTAGCAGTTTCATGTGGCGTAGGAACTCATGACCATGACCATGATCATGACGATTCGACTACATTATCCGAGGTTTCCGTTCACGCTCCGATGGCATATTTTGGTTCAGAGATTACCGAAGATGGAGCAGTAGATATTACTACCATCCAAGAACAATTGGGTGAAGCAGACTCAGTTAGAGTTAAAGTAACTGGCACCGTTGCAAAGGTTTGCCAAGTAAAGGGTTGCTGGATGACCATGTACTACAATGATGAGGGCGAATCAATGAGAGTCTCATTTAAAGATTACGGATTCTTCGTTCCAAAAAACATAGATGGTAAGGAAGCCATCATTGATGGGTATGCTTATATAGAAACTACCAGTATGGAAGATCTAAAGCATTACGCAGAGGATGCAGGTGAATCCGAAGAAGAAATCGCTGAGATTACCGAATCGAAGACGGAATTAACTTTCGTTGCGGACGGTGTCATTGTGAAGGACTACGAGGTAGAAGTTGGGAGTGCTGAAGGAGATGAGCTCAATCATGACGAGCACGATCATTCAGGTCACGACCACTAAGTCGACTCAAAATACAATTCAGGAGCCCTTCGATTCGTCGAGGGGCTTTTGCTTTATAACCAGTCTCAAGCTTTGGTCGAACGTGATGTAGTTCCAAAGCCACTCAATGAAGATGAAGAACCTTTTGATTCAGGTCAAGTGAATCAATTTCCGCCATCCTAAAGTGAACATTCTTTGCCCCATGAAACAGTTTTCGAATAGGAAATGATATGGAGCTTGGCGCTAACCCGGAGGTTGCGACTTGATAGAAGAGTGGCTGAAATTGATGAAAGTTATTCCGGTCGATGAGCACGACTTGGAACGGTTTGTTGATCAGCTTTCTGGCTAATCTTAAACCACCAAAACCCGCTCCAATGATGATGATCCTTGGGAGCTCTGATTTTTCGAGATTAATGGGCATAATTAAAAAATGCTTCGCAAAGGGAAGCATTTTAGGTAATGATATTGAAGTGGTTAGCCTTTTATCGACCGATGACAATGGCTCTACTCACCAATGCATCTTTCCCACGAATCAAGGCGATGTATTGCCCATTTTCAATGCTGCTTACATCGATGGAATTAGAAAGCGCAGAATTCCAATGAAGGACGATTCTTCCAGAAAGGTCAACGAAATCAATAGACTCAATTTGAGATAGATCACCAAGTATATTAACCTGATCAACTGCTGGATTTGGGTACAATTGAATAGCCTGTAAAGCGAGATTTCCGATACCCGTTGCTTCAGGAACTTCTGTGTGAACTACGAGAAGGCAGCCGTTGCTGTCTTCGATGGCTATGGTGTAAGCTCCGCCACAAAGCTCATCAGCACTTGCGGAATTCAATCCTGATTGATGTGACCAATCATATGAATAGGGTGGAGTGCCGCCTATGGTATTTAACGTCATCATCCCGTCGCAGAACCCTTCATTGGCGCTGTCGATCGTAATGTCCGCATAGAATGAATCTGGCTGATTGACCATGAAAGTCTCTGTAGAAGTACATCCGGCAGAATCCGTTACTGTCAGGGTATAAGTTCCGGCAGCTAAGTTTGATATCATGGCTGTGTTATTACCAGAAGACCAAGTGTAGCTTATGTCTCCGGAGCCTGTTGCCGTCACATCAATTTCACCCGCAGTATCGCCGTAACAAATCACGTCGGTAATTCCATTGAGCGTAATTGTTGCATCCGACGCGTTGACTGTATCGGTGAACACGTCAAAGCAGCCAATCCCGTCTGTTACTGTGACGGTGTAGATTCCAGCTGTGAGTCCGGTTGCAGATTGGGAAGTGCCACCGCTGCTCCAACTGTAAGTGTATGGCGCATTGCCTTGGATCATGACGATTGTACATGTTCCATCTCCGTGACCACAATTGTCAGGAGTGTTGCTCATCACACCTGCTAGGCCAGAACCGGCTTGAACAACTTCAGCCGAATCGATGGACATACACCCACTAGCGTCGGTTACAGTAACCGTAAACCACCCTAAACCAGTATTCAAGATGACGCTATCTGTGGTTGCGTTTGCATCATTCCACAGATAATCGAATCCACCCACGCCTCCAGATGCGAGGACGGAAACTTCTCCGACCCCAAATGCACATGAGGATGGAAGAGCTTGGAATATCAATTGGATTTCATCTGGTGAGTCAACGCTCATGACGATCTCCTCTTCATTACCAGCTGAGTCAGTGACTGAAACAGTGTAGGCACCAGCCGTAAGGTTCGAAATTGACAAAGTGGTATCACCCGTTGACCATTCATATGAGTACGGTCCACCTGCTCCTCCAGTGATGTTTGATATCGAGGCCGCACCATCCGCTTCTCCAAAACAAGACACCGAGGTTGAATCCTCAGAAGCCGTAATTAGAGGTAACGAATAAAGGACGCTGCTGTTTGAGTAGACATAGTCATTGCTATTTCCATTTCCATTATTTGCTGCAACCCCCGCATAGTAAAACGTAACAGTATCAGCAAAGCTTGGCGCGGTCCATGTAAAACTCCAAGTTCCACTGGAGTTGAATGTTGAGTTGTGTTTTATATATGACCGACTAGAGGTGGTGCTGGTTCCGGTTCCTGTTCCTGAAGTGAATGAACCTGCACCGCTAGAAGAATTATCACGAACTGCTACTGCTTGAAACCCATGTCTAGCAGGATTAGGAGTTGACTGATCAACCGTCATTGACACAGAGTATGCTGTGCCAGGATAGTAGATGGTAGGAAGTCCCATATTGATACTTCCGCTGCCTGAGTTCAGAGAAAATGTACTGTGGCAGGATTGACAAGTCGAAGTCGTTCCAAGTCTACCAGTTCGATCACCTGAAATACCTCCATTTGAAGGACTGGTGAGGCCGATTGCGGCAATTATACAGCATGAAATGAATGTAAGTCGGAGTAGATGTCTCTGCATGGAGGTTGATTTAGTTCATGATAATTGTCTCCCAATAGACGCTCAATCATTCGAAGCGTTCACTTCATCATCCAATTTTTTTATTCGAATGTTGAACGCCGCCATGATCATCGTCATGATTGGGCTGATTAAACAGAAGAAGCAGAATGGCCAATAGACCGCAGTTGCTACTCCTAAAACTCCTGCTTGTGTAGCTCCGCATGTGTTCCACGGAATGAGCACAGATGTAACGGTCCCAGCATCCTCTAGCGTTCGGCTGAGGTTTGCGGGATGTAATCCTCGTTCCTTGAATGTCGGTTCATACATTTTGCCAGGAACCACAATGGCTAAGTATTGATCACTCGCTGTGAAGTTCATGAAGATTGAACTTGCCGCTGTTGTGCCAATTAAACTTGTTCTTCCAGTGGCCAATTTTAAAAGTGACCCAGTAATCACCTTCAGACATCCATTGCGATCCATTACACCGCCAAATATCATCGCACAGATGATTAGCCAGATGGTATTTAGCATTCCAGACATTCCGCCTGTGCTCATCAGCTCAGCAAGAATTGGATTTGTTGAGGGAATACTAAAGTCACTCCCAAGGGCCCGTAGGCTCAACGCGTATGCATTTCCACCCGCCTCACTTTTAACAAGATCAGCAATGAGTTCTTGTTGAAATATCATGGCGAAGACAATACCGAGAATCGCCCCAACCCCAAGTGCAGGAGCAGCTGGGATGCGTTTAACGATTAACCCAATTACGACAATCGGGACAATGAAGAGTAGCGGATTCAAATCGAAACTTTGTTCAAGAAGAACACTCAATTCGCTAACAGACGCCTCATCGAATGTGGTGTCATAATTGAAACCGATTATTAGAAATATGAGCAGCGAGATTAGAATACTGGGAATTGTCGTGATACTCATGTATTTGATGTGGGTGAGCAGGTCCGTTCCAGCCACGGCTGGAGCGAGATTAGTTGTATCAGAAAGTGGTGACATTTTATCTCCGAAATAAGCTCCTGAGATTATTGCTCCAGCAACGAGGCCTTCATGAATCTCCATGGCTTTGCCAATTCCTAAAAGAGCAATTCCCACTGTGGCCACGGTTCCCCAACTGCTACCGGTGGAAATCGAAACGATTGCACAAATGATACACGATGCAAATAGAAAAATGTCTGGGTTTAGAATCTTGAGTCCGTAGTAGATCATTGCTGGTACAATTCCGCTGAGCAACCAACTACCGGCAAGAGCTCCGATCAACAACAAAACGATTAGGGCCGGAACCGCCTGTTTGAGATTGTCAATTGCACCATCCATCAAATCAGAAAAGCTCGTTCCATAAAACCTTCCAAGTAGCCCTCCTAAACCAGCTGCCAAAAGCAGTGCAATTTGGTTGGAGAATGAAAGTGCATCATCTCCAAATATGGAAACGTTGGTGCCAAGAA
>ENA-UZWW01008313-UZWW01008313.1-metagenome-genome-assembly--contig:-Day-5--50m-contig-8313_pt1 | contig 11695 bp, 10 predicted proteins | sample MGYA00260348_ERZ794908 | MGnify/ENA metagenome assembly ERZ794908
TTAATACATTTAATAATATTTTGTGCAGCGGCAACTGCTCCAGTAATAATATGCACTTTTACTTCGAGCTTCATTCCACTCATTCCAATAGGTTCACATATGTCATGTTGTTGATCAACGACATATTCTTGAGTAAGAATATGTAAAACTTGTTGGTCAGGAGGTAATGTTATAGCTTGAGCTGTTTCAATAACTCTATCGATATCCATCTGAGAAACTTCTGAATCCTTAATTTTTACCATGCCATGAGAATTTAAACTTTTGATATGACTACCAGCTATACCCGTATAAACATCCTTAATTTTACAATCAGCCATTAATTCAGCTTCTTCAACAGCCCTTTGAATTGCTTGCATTGTACTTTCAATATTTACAACGACTCCTTTTTTTAATCCTTTTGAGACATGTTGCCCTAGCCCAATAATTTTTAGAACACCATCTGGCAACAATTCAGCTACAATAACGACAATCTTTGATGTACCAACATCAAGCGCAACAATAAGGTTATTTTCATCTTTATTTTTAATCATTAGATTGTGCTATTCATAGTTTTGTCTTTATTTTTCTTTTTTGTTTTTCTAACAGAGAATCCATCTCTGTAACGCATATCAACATAATCAATCTCGCTTTTTAATTCTGCTAATACAAATTGATAGTTTTTAATAAAACTTTTTACTCTAGAGGATACGTTTTTCTTTCCTAAAACCACCCTTATAAAGTTATTTGTTTTAATTTCCCATGAAAGTCTATTGGAAAGTTTAATTATACTGATATGTATTAATTCTTTATCTAAAATTTTATTAATTTCTCTAAATTTAATCGTCATTTCTTTTACAAAATTCTCTGGACCTACAAAGATGGGTAAATTGTCTTCTGTAGAGGCAATAAATATTTCTCCTTTGTCATTTACTAGCCCAATACCCTCCCATCTAGCAATTGGTTTATGTTCTTCAATAGTAATCACTAATTGATCTGGCCATTTTCTTCTTAAATCGACATCCCTTACCCAAGGCAACTGTTTAAAAGCTGACCTAGCCTCATATAAACTCACATTAAAAAAATTACCTTGAACGTATTCTTCTGTAATTAAATTAATTTGTTCTCTATCAATATGTTGATATTGCCCTTTAATTAAGATTTCATTAATGGGAAGATTTGCGTGGTTAAAGATATGATTCACTAAAAAAATAATGCATACAAAAATTAGGACAAAAACTAAATACGTTGTTCTTTTTATCATTGATAGAGAATTAATCACTTGTCTCACCCAATATATCAAGTACTAAATCATCAAAATTTTTTCCTATAACTTTTGCAGACATCGGCATCAAACTATGGTCAGTAAACCCAGGTATGGTGTTAACCTCAATAAAAAATAAATTTTTCTTATCGTCGACCATAAAATCTACTCTGCCATAACCAGTGCACCCTAACGAAAAAAAGGCATCAAGTGATTTTTCATTAATTTTTTCAACAAATTCCTTAGATAAATTAGCCGGGCAAATAAACTCAGTATCATGACGATTATATTTTGCATCAAAATTATAAAAATTTGTTTTAGGTTTAATTTCTATAATTGGAAGTGCAGCATTATTTAAAATTGGAATAGCGTATTCATTACCACCAATATAAGTTTCAGCAATTATAGTTGAATCTATTCTTGATGCACTATCAAAAGCTTCCATAAAATCATTATTATTTTTTACAATACTCACCCCTAAACTCGACCCTGATGAAGCTGGTTTCAGAATAAATACATCACCAAAATATTTTTTTAGAATTGTGTAGTCATCTGAGGAATTAGCTAACATAAACAATGGAGTTGGCACATTATCTTTTGCCCATTGTTTTTTTGCTAAATATTTGTTCATACAAAGCGACGAAGCCGCCGCACCATTTCCTGTATATGGAATTTTTAAGATATCTAGATGTTTTTGTATTTTTCCATCCTCACCATCTTTTCCATGAAGGCAAATGAAAATTCGATCGAACAATTTTAAATGTTCTAAATTATCAGTTTTTGGATCAATCCCAGTCGCATCAATACCATTTCGCCTAAGTGCCTTAAGAACAGATTGCCCACTATTAATTGAAATTTCCCTTTCATTTGATGTGCCCCCCAAGAGCACAGCAACCTTACCAAAAGCTTTTTTATTCATTAAACATCTCCAATAATTTCTACTTCTGGTATCAATTTAATATTCGTCTCTTTTAAAACAATTTTTTTTATATGTTTAATTAAATCTTCAATGTCTTTTGCTCTTGCAGCACCAAGATTAATAATAAAATTTGCATGTTTTTCTGAAATTTTAGCATCACCAATTTTAAAGCCCTTTAGACCGCAATCCTCAATAAGTTTTGCAGCATGGTTATTATCGGGGTTTTTAAAAGTTGATCCAGCTGAAGGCCAGCTTAATGGTTGAGTACTTTTTCTATGAGACAGTAACTTCCTTATACTCTCTTCAGCTTCCACTTTTTTTCCTTTTGGGAAAGAAAACCATGCCCCTACAAAATTCTCTGCTTCGTTTTTCTTTTGAATTTTCCTATATCCTACTTTAAAATCATTTGGATCTCTTTCAATTAGATCCCCATCAGCATTTATCATCTTTACTTTTTTAACATAACTCCATATTTCAGATCCATAACAACCCGCATTCATTGCTAATGCCCCACCAATTGTGCCTGGAATACCTGATAAAAAAGCTGAATCGATGTATCCCTCTTTAGCTATCAATTTTGAAAATTTAGAGCAACTTAACCCAGCCTCTGAATAAAATAGTTCCTCCACCTTAAAAAAGTTATTCAAACCTTTATGCATTACGATAGTTGTTCCCTTAACTCCATTATCTCTGACAAGAATATTTGATCCTAACCCAATAAATTTTATCGGTCTTTGTACCTTTTTACTCTTAATTAATTGACATAAGAAATTAATATCAGAACAGATTACAAAGTTTTCTGCCTTACCCCCCACCTTCCAGCTATTGAATTTTGTTAGACTCACATTCTTATACACCTTATTTCTTTCCATCTTAATCTTTTAAAAAGGACTTAACGAATTCAGAAATATTTCCCGCCCCCATGATAAGGACAATTGAATTTGTATTAATTTTTTTTAAAATAGTCTTTTCAGCATCAGAAAAATTATTGAGGTATATTACTTTTTTAAGTTTTATTTTTTTAATTATATTTTGGGATGAAATTTGGTTTATTTTTGACTCTCCCGCAGAATAAATATCAAATAAAAATGTTTTATTGGGTAGCTGAAGGACTCTAATTAAATCATCAAAACAATCTCTTGTACGAGTATATCGATGTGGCTGGAAAACCAAATTTATTTCACGCCTAGGAAATGCTTTTTTTGTTGCCTTAATTACTGCTTCAATTTCTGTGGGGTGATGTCCGTAGTCATCTATAACGATTAAATTTTTTTTATTTTTATTAATATTTTTATACACGTCATACCTTCTCCCCACACCATCGAATTTAATTAATGCATTTTTTATATCTTTTATGGATACTTGATACTCAAGTGCTACTGCGATTGCAGCAAGACTATTTCTAACAAAGTGATCTCCAGGAAAATTTATTGAGACTATAAATCTTTTTTTAGTATATTTTTTATCAATTACCTTGAATTTTACTTTTCTACCTTCATGGTTAATATCTATTGCTCTTATTTGTGCTTCTTCAGATGTTCCATAAGTCACAATAGGTCTTAAAATTTTAGGTATTACTGATTTTAAATATTTATCGTCAATACATAAAAATATATTTTCATAAAATGGTGCTTGGTGAATAAAATCTATATATGTCTGTTTCAGCATTTCAAAGTCACCCTGATAGTTCTCAAGGTGATCCTTATCTATATTTGTGACGACGGTATTAATTGGGTTTAAGTGAAGAAATGATGCATCTGATTCATCAGCTTCAACAATGATTACATCACTCTTACCAAGCCTTGCATTCTTTAGCATCGAATTTAATCTTCCACCAATAACATAAGTAGGGTCAATTTTAGCTTCAGTTAATATTGAGGCTATTAAACTTGTAGTTGTAGTTTTTCCATGCGTTCCTGCAACTGCAATACCCCTTTTAAAGCGCATAAGTTCAGATAACATTTCAGCTCTTGAGATTATTGGTATTTTATTTTTTTTTGCTTCTATTAATTCAGGGTTATTTCTTGAAATTGCATTTGAGAATACTATCGTATCAACTTTTTTTATATTGGCTTTGGTGTGTTGAGAGTAAACTTTGATACCCAATTTCTTAAGTGATTTTATTGAATCTGAGATTGCTAGATCTGATCCACTTACAATAAAGCCAAGCGTTTGCATAACTTCTGCGATACCACTCATACCTGATCCACCAATTCCTATAAAGTGTATTCTTTTTATTTTATTTTTCATTTTAGTAATTTATTACATACCTTTAAAATCTCATCACATGCATCATAACTTTGCAGTTCCTTTGCTTTTAGAGCCATATTTTCACATTTTTTTCTGTCTAGCCTTACCAGATTAAATAATAATTTTTCCTTTAGGTTTTTTTCTCTGATAATTTCTGCTGCACCTGCGTCCTTAAGAATTTGTGCATTAAAAAATTGGTGGTCATCAACGGCAAATGGATAGGGAATCAATATGCTAGCGCTTCCTGATTCAATCAACTCTGAAACTGTTAATGCGCCTGACCTTGCAATCACAATGTCTGCCCAATTATACTTTTTTTCCATATCAAAAATATACTTTCTGGTTTCAACTTTGAAGTCTGCGCCCTCATAGCTTTCTTTTAATAATTCAAACATTTTTTCACCAGATTGATGAATAATAGATAGTCTATTCTTACCATTTATTTTTTTAAAAATGGATGGTAAGAGCTGATTGAATGCTTTTGACCCCAGGCTCCCTCCAAAAACCAAAATCCTTAAAGGGCCTTTTCTATCCAAAAATCTTTTTTTTGGGTTGCTTACCTGTTCTATCTCTTTCCTTATAGGGTTACCTATAATTTTTGATTTTCTTAAACTATTTGGAAAGGCTGAAAAGTTTTGATTAGAGATGAAAGATAAAATTTTATTTGTTAAGCCAGGTATTGAATTTTGTTCGTGCACAATAAGTTTTATGTTTAAAATTCTAGCCGCCAATGCTGCTGGCAAGGAAACATAACCCCCCATAACAATCAATAATTTTGTCTTTGTAACTTTAAGTGCCTTTACCGCCTGAATTGTCGAGATTGTCACTATAAAGGGTAACTGTATTAGTTTTAATACACCTTTATTACGTATACCGGAAATTGATAATGCAAAAAATTGAAATTTTTTTTTGTCTATTAACTTATTCTCCATCCCCTTTGGGGTTCCAAGCCATGAAATATTATATCCATCTATTTGAAGGGTATCTGCAATAGCGATACCAGGGTTTATGTGCCCCCCAGTTCCTGCTGCAGCAATTGTAATATTTACTTTTTTAATAAAATTGCCCTCGCATATTTCTTCTATTCTCAAAATCAATTTTAAGTACAATCGCAATTGCAATCATGTTTATCAAAATACCCGTTCCCCCATATGACAAGAGCGGAAGAGTCAGCCCTTTTGTAGGGAAAAGCCCTAAATTTACTCCCATATTAATTATGCCCTGTATCCCAAACCATAACCCAATACCTTGTGCCATTAATGCAGAAAATGGCTTCTTATTTTGGATAGATTCTTTAGCAATTCCAAACATCCTAACAACTAGAAATGCGAATAATAATATTATTATAGAGACTCCCAACAAACCAAATTCTTCACCTATGACTGCCAGTATAAAGTCAGTGTGCGCCTCTGGTAAATATTGTAATTTTTCGACGCTTGCTCCTAGTCCTGAACCAAAAAATTCACCTCTACCAAACGCCATTAATGAATGCGTCAATTGGTAACTTTTACCTAGTGGGTCGTCCCATGGATCTAAAAATCCAATAATTCTATCGAGCCTATATGGCTGCAACGTAATAAGGTAGTAGATACTTATTGGTGCAAAAAACAATAAACTAAAAAATATTTTATATGTAAGCCCCCCTAAAAAAAGAAGCCCCATCGCTATTACTGTTATTACAGTAAATGCACCAAAATCAGGCTCTAAAAGAAGAAGGAATCCTGTAAGTACAATTATTCCTAACATCGGTAAAAAACCTTTCACTATGGTCCTCATTTGTTTCGATTTTCTTAAGACATAATCTGAGGCGTACATTACAGTAAAAAGCTTCACAAGCTCAGAAGGTTGAAAATTAATGATAATCAATGATATCCACCTTCTACTTCCGTTCACCTCCTTACCAACTCCAGGCACCAGCACTAAAACTAATAAGATCAATCCAGATATAAATAAAATGGGAGCAATTTTCTGCCAAAAATATAGGGGTATCAAGAATGCAATATATCCAAAGATAAAACCTATTAATATATATATCGACTGCCTTATTAAGTAATGGTAACTATTAAAGTTGAGTGCTTTACTACTTGCTGATATGTCAACTGACGAGGAATAAACCATAACAAGTCCAGTACCTAATAGAAGAAGTGAGGCCCATACCAGATGATAATCGTAGATTGGTAAATTATAATTAGTTTGTGCTGAAAATATTTTCAATTTTTTAATGAGCGTACTATTTTGTTAAAGTGCTCACCCCGTTCAATATAATTTTGGTACATATCTTGACTTGAGCAAGATGGAGATAGCAGAATAATATCTCCAACAGTAGCGTGACCAAATGCTTCAGTTACTGCATCAGCCAAATCATTGCATATAGAAATTTTTAGATTGTTTAGTTTTGCAAATATTTTCTTAATTACTAAAGCGTCTTTTCCAATTAAAAATAGATGGGATACATTTTTATTTAAATATTTTTTTAATGGTTCAATAGATAATCGTTTGCTATCACCTCCAGCAATTAAAAAAATATTTTTATCCTTAAAAAATTGTAATGCTGCAATAGTTGATGCCACGTTCGTAGCTTTAGAGTCGTTATAGAATTTAATGCCATTTACATCCCTAATCCATTCAATACGGTGAGGAGCGCTATTAAAGCTCTTTATAACATCTTGATAATTTGAAAAAGATATATCCAGACACCTAAATGCTGCAAATGCTGCAGCAATATTTAATTCATTATGATTACCTAACAATTTAGATTCTTTAATACACACCTCAAAATCATTATTATTAATAATAAATTTACTATCTTCAATAGTACAAATAATATATTTTTCTTGTGATATTTTCTCTGAAAACTCAGTCTTTATATCGCCTCCATCACTATGCATGAATGTTATATCTTTAAACCGCTCAGGTACTTTTTTCAGTAATGTTCCATTAATAACTTGCCTTTTGCTTGATTTTAATAAGGCTAATTTTGATTTAAGGTAATCATCTATGCTGACATGCATATCTAAATGATCTTCAGTAAAATTAAGAAAAACTCCTACATCAATTTTCTTGCCTGGAAATCCATTTTTTTTAAAGGGGTTTAATTGAAAACTTGAAATTTCAAGAACTACAACCTCAAGACTTTCTAGCTTGCCGATTAAATCTAAAGGCGAATTGCCAATATTTCCAGATGCCTTAGCGTTGTAACCAGCCTTTATTAATAAATGCTCCAGAAATAAACAGGTAGTTGTCTTTCCATTTGTTCCTGTGATACCAATGACTTTCAAATTATTTGAATTATTGGACAAATGTTCAAGAAATAATGAGATATCATTGATGATACTAAATTTTTGATTAAATTTATTTACTTCGGCTGGGCTGACTCCAGGACTTAAAAATATATGAGACTTTTTATCTATAAATTCAAATTTTATATCCCCTGTATAAACATCTTTAACATCTAATCCTTTTAATAAACTCCGTTGTTCTTTTACTGTTTTGTTTTTGTCATAGACGCTAATTTTAAATAATTTTTTTTTGAATTTTATTTGCTTTGTTAAATAATCAACACAAGATAAGCCTGATTTTCCTAAACCTACAACTAAAATATGCTTAATTTCTTCGAGTGTTGAGACTTCTGATTTTTTTTTTATTTCCATTAACGAATTTTAAGGCTTGCAAGACCAATAAGAACAAGCACCATTGTTATGATCCAGAATCTAACGACAACTTGTGTTTCTTTCCACCCTTTTTTTTCAAAGTGGTGATGCAATGGCGCCATCAAAAAAATTCTTCTTCCTTTGCCATATTTTTTCTTTGAATATCTAAAGTAAGAAACTTGAAGCATGACCGAAATTGTTTCTACTACAAAAATACCTGCCATAATTAGCAAGACAATTTCTTGTCGGACAATAACTGCAATTGTCCCCATTGCAGCACCAATAGATAGAGAACCAAGATCTCCCATAAATACCTCTGCAGGGTATGCATTAAACCAAAGAAAACCGAGACCGGCACCCGCAAGGGCTGCACAATAAATAACTAGTTCACCGGCACCTTTAATATAGGGTATATCTAAATAATCCGAGAAAATAACATTACCCCCTAAATAAGCAAAGATACCTAGGGCACTAATGATCATTACAGCTGGCATGATTGCTAACCCATCTAACCCATCTGTTAAGTTAACGGCATTACTACTGCCCACTACGACCAAATAAGTCAAAGCTGTAAATCCAATAAAGCCTAACGGTATACTCAAATCCTTAATAAATGGAACCAGCAGAGAAGTCTCTTGGGAGGTATTTGCATTTAAGAAAAGGTACAAGGCGACAACGATCGCAACAATTGACTGTAAAAAGTATTTGGTTAGTGCCGACATTCCGTCAGAATTTTTATGTTTTATTTTACTGTAGTCATCAACCAGGCCAATCGCACCAAACGATGTTGTTACGAAAATCATAAGCCATATATATGTATTCGAAAGATCTGCCCATAATAATGTTGACACTAAAATTGATATTAAAATTAATCCCCCACCCATTGTGGGTGTGCCCATTTTTTCTATATGTGTGGTGGGGCCATTTGCTCTAACATATTGCCCAAAACTATAGTCACCTAATTTTTTTATATACCAACCTCCAAATATAAATGAAATTATTAGCGCCGTAATTACGGATAAAACTGCACGTAAGGATAGATAGTTGAATATATTCAACATCGTATAATCATTTGATAGCCATTTTAAAAATTCGTATAACATAATTTACTTTCTCAACTACTTTATTAATTTTTCTATAATCTCTTCCATCTTCATTGACCTTGATCCCTTGACAAGAATAGTTGAATTTTTCATACAAGAATATAAATACTTAACTAACTCGTCCTTACTATTGAACCAAGTATTTTTTCCATCAAGTAATGTTATTACTTCTTTGACGTATTTTCCTACACCTAATGTAATGTCTATTTTAGTCTCTTTAATTAATCTGGAAAGCTCTTGATGATATTTTCTTGAATTTTCACCTAGTTCAGCCATATCTCCAATGACTAAAATTTTTTTTCCTTGAAATCCATCAAGAACTTCTATGGCTGATTGAAAGGCTGATGGGTTTGCATTGTATGTATCATCTATTATTACTGTCCCTTGTCTTCCCTCCTTAAGCTCTAATCGTCCAGGGATAGGGTTTACATTTTCTATGCCTTGCTTAATTTTTATCGGGTTTATTTTTAACTGATAAGCACATGCTACGGCGGCTAAAATATTTGAAATATTATTATGCCCTAATAATTTAGGTTTAATCTCAAGGTCATATTTAGGAGTTTTGATAAGAATTTTTTTACTATTTAAAAATTCACAAGTGATATCAGCATCCTTTTCAATACCGAAAGATAATACTTTTATATTTTTCAAATCCATTGCTAAAAAATTAAAAAATTTACTTTCTTTGGGGAGTATTGCTACTCCATTAGCTTGAAGATTTAGCAAAATATCTTTTTTTTCGCTTGCTATCGCTTCTCTATTTTTAAAATTTTCAATATGAGCTTCGCCAATATTTGTAATTACAGCTAAATTTGGGGGGGCAATATTAGCTAAATAACTAATTTCATTAGCGTGATTCATACCCATTTCAAGAACTATATGGTTATGAGATGAATTTAAATTAAAGATAGTAAGCGGAAGTCCAATATCATTATTATAATTTCCATGCGTGGCTAAGACATTATTTTGGCCGTAATTTGAATCTAATATGGATTTAATTATTTCCTTCGTAGTTGTCTTGCCATTGCTTCCAGTTATTCCAATTATAAATGGATTAAATTTCTTTAAAATAAAGGAGGCAATGTCTGCTAATGATTTCTTAGTATCGTTTACTAATATTGTATTACTAGAAACTTTTTTCTCATTTGAAATTATTGCCGCTATTGCTCCATTTTTAAAAGCTTCATTAATATAGTCATGCCCGTCATAATTCAGGCCTTTTATCGCAACAAATATGTCATTTTTTTTTATTTTTTTTGAATTAATGCTGATTGAATGAAATTTCCTTTTGAGAAATTCTATAGACTTAGGATTTTTACCTAAAACTGTTTCATAAATATCTTGAATAGATATATTAATTTTTTGATTTCCTTTCTTTTAAAAATTTTTCAACCACTTCTCTATCAGAAAAATATTTTTTTTGACTCCCTATTTCTTGAAATTCCTCATTTCCCTTTCCTGCAATGAGCACAAGGTCTTCCTTACTTGCTATTTCTATTGCCTTACATATAGCTTCTTTTCTATCAATAATTTCTATCGGCTTTTTATTAAAGTGNNTACTAATATCTTTAATGATATCCATTGGGTTTTCATTTCTTGGGTTATCGGTTGTAATGATGCATCGATCAGCGAACTTCTCAGCAATTTTAGCCATTGCTTTCCTCTTCCCTTTATCCCTACCTCCACCAGCGCCAAAAACTAATAGTATTTTTCTAAATGCATTATTTTTCACACTTTTTAAAATATTTTCTAATGCATCATCTGTATGAGCATAATCAATCATTACTGATGGAAAACCATCGTTACTTGTTATGTATTCAGATCTCCCTGGAACTACTTTTATACACTTAAGGCTATCAATTATTTGTTTTATTTCATATCCTCTTGCACTTAAACAACCAACCACACCTAATACGTTATAGACATTAAAATAACCACTTAATTTAAATGCAATGGGAAAAGTTTCTCCGTAATAGCTAAGATTAAATTTTAAATTATTATTATTTTGACTTATATCAGTTGCTTGAATCTTTGACTTCTTATGAATCGAGAAACTTATTTTCTTTTTACTTGGTAAGGTAGATTTTTTAAAAATTGTCTCCCCAATTTTATCATCAATATTAACTATGATGCTCGCATTGTTGCCATCCAACATAAATTTTCTTTTTACATCTGAGTAGGCTGTCATTGTTTTATGGTAATCCAGATGATCTCTAGTGAGATTTGTAAATAATCTTTCATTGAAATCAATATTATTTATTCTGTTCTCATTTATTCCATGAGATGAGACTTCCATTGCAATATTTTTATATTTTTTCTTGTATAAATCTTTTATTACATACTGAAGATCTATTGCACTAAGAGTTGTATTCTGTGTTTTTTTAAAATCCTCTGTATCTCCGTGTCCAAGGGTCCCTATAAATGCTGTTTTACTCCCCAGATGGTTTAAACATTGGGTTAACCAATAAGCAGATGTTGTTTTACCATTTGTCCCCGTAATTCCAATAATTGATAATTTTTTTGATGGATAGTC
>ENA-UZWW01003957-UZWW01003957.1-metagenome-genome-assembly--contig:-Day-5--50m-contig-3957_pt1 | contig 11682 bp, 10 predicted proteins | sample MGYA00260348_ERZ794908 | MGnify/ENA metagenome assembly ERZ794908
AGCACAGACAGTCTAAGGGCAGACTGCAATAATCTTGTCAGAGTGTAACCAATGGAAAAAATAATAACAAAAGTAATAAAATCAGAGATTGAGATACGAGTATCACCCAACACAACGCCATCTTTTAAACTTAACCAAACATCTTGGATATCTACAACTCTTGCACCCCAAATTAGAGCTAGTAGTGGTATTGCACAACAGGCTAGAATAAATGCTAGGAAGACATTAAATAAACTGCCTTTAGATGTACTTTCTTGAATATTTTTATTTTGTTTTTTGATGATTATTTCTGAAAATAAAAATGAAATAAGTGTAAATATAACAAATAAAGCAAATATTACGGCCAATGTTAAAATTGTTGCAAATACAAGTTTCGATCCAATATTCGAATATCCAATAGCTGCTGAAATTGGTCCTGCTAATCCCGTAGCTAAGGTTAACATTAGAACTAAAGATGATAGCCTATCAGAAATCGGTGTTATTCTTTTCTCTGAAATTAATCGTGCACGATACATTTTCACTCTTTGAGAAAAAGTAATTAAGCCATAGCTTCCAATTAAAATTAAAGGGAATTCCATTACAGCAATGGAAATCTCAGATAAATCTGCTACCTGTATCAGGTTGTTTATCAACCAATATAACCCTAAAGCTACACCCATTAAAATTGTGACTGAATAAGCTCCAACTAATCTTTTACTTGCAATTCCCAGCAACTCTCTCGTAAGTCCAGTTTCTTTAAAAAGGTTATGAGCAAGCCAATAAGAACCCACAACAGCAACACTCATTGCCATAACGGCTTGTGTTAATGCTTCTCCTCTGTACCCGAGGATATCTAACATTTCTAATGACCTTATAAGGAAGCAAATCCCTGAAAGGGGCAAAATAAATACCAAGCATGAAAAAGCTAAATACGAAACTTTCTTCAGTTTCACATCATGCCTTTGATTAGCTACGGACATATTTTGCGAAACCCACTTTGTGGCAGGAAATATTAAAGCCAAGCCCAGGATAGCGAAGAATATTATACCTGGTAAATTATTTGATCGAATTATTTTTGAGCTTGGATTGTTAAGGGATTGAACAACTTCTGATCTTATCTGTCCAAAATATTTTTTAATATCAGAAATCGTAGAGCCCCATGTATTTGGACTTAAAGGCGACACTCCAAGCTTCAAAAAGGCGGATGCTGATCTCTCTCTAATAGTCTTATCAATTTCAGAAATTAATCCATTAGCCCTACGAAATGCCTCCTCTGCCACTATCAAAGGTGCTTTAGCTACTGCAAGCTGTTTGGCGAGCGATACTCGTAATTCTGCAATATCCTTTGCCTCACTATCTGAATCTTCTGGTATCGGCCCCAACGCATCAATTTGGTCAGATATTATTTTTGACCTTCCAGTTCTTAAACTTTGTGCATCCAGTGCAGCTGAACGGGCACTGGATAGTGACATTCTGAGTTTTTCTAAAGCTTCATTTGATGTCTGCCCCCCATAAACAGCTTTTTCTGCCCTACTAGCTAATGCATTGAATGCATTGATATCAAAAGTTGTTTGGGCATGAGCATTTATTGGGGCTAATAAAAACACCAAAGCTAGAATTATGTGTATAAATCTATTCTTTAGAAGCATGATCATTATTTCCTATTCAAATACTGCAGGAATGTTTTGAGATTGCTGTTTCAACCAATCTGGAACTGGTAAACCTTTTGACTCCAAAAAGTCGGGATTATACAATTTTGATTGATATCTGTTTCCTACATCACATAATATCGTCACAATTGTTTTACCTGGACCCATATCTTTCGCCATTCTAATAGCGCCCGCTATGTTTATGCCAGTTGAGCTTCCCATACATAGTCCTTCTTCTTTTAAAAGATCAAATACGATTGGTAGTGCCTCATTATCAGAAATATTATAAGCTTTATCAACTGATAATCCTTCAAGGTTTGCAGTTATACGTCCCTGCCCAATGCCTTCAGATATTGAAGAACCTTCAGACTTCAATTCACCGTTGGTGTAAAAGTTATAGAGTGCCGCACCATCTGGGTCAGCCAAACCAATAGTTATTTCTTTGTTTTTTTCTCGCAGGCCCGCCGCTACACCAGCCAACGTACCTCCAGATCCAACAGCACATATAAATCCATCAACCTTACCATCAGTTTGTTCCCAAATTTCTGGTGCAGTTGATATAATATGCGCATCTCTGTTGGCTACATTATCAAACTGGTTTGCCCAAATTGCGCCGTTAGGCTCAGTCTTAGAAAGTTTTTCCGCCAATCGAGCGGAATACTTTACATAATTATTTGGATCTTTGTACGGCTTAGCAGGAACTTCGACCAGCTCTGCCCCGACCAACCGAAGCATATCTTTTTTCTCTTGGCTTTGTGTTTCAGGTATTACAATTACAGTCTTAAATCCCATTGCATTTCCAACCAATGCAAGGCCAATTCCAGTATTTCCAGCAGTACCCTCTACAATTGTTCCACCTGGTTGAAGTGAACCACTTTGAATTGCATTTTTGATTATATTTAATGCAGCACGATCCTTTACTGATTGTCCTGGATTTAAAAACTCAGCCTTCCCATAGATATCACAACCTGTAATTTCAGATGCTTTTTTCAAACGAATTAATGGTGTATTACCAACAGCATGAGGTAAATCAGAGTAACGGTTCATAAAATATTCCTAGTAAATTTATTAACACTCAAAAGCGTATGATTATGCTTCTTGAAAAGAATTGAAATGGTTATAGCAATTAATAAAATACTATACCAGCGATACTACCCTATCATAATTAGAGCTTCTATTTTGGCTTTCTCATTGTAATTTGAATTAGGCCAGTTCTGTCAAATTCGAAAGCTGAAGCACAACTGGTCAAATAGATATTCCACATTCTTCTAAATCGATCATCGAAACCCATCTCAGAGATATCTTGCCACTTAGAATTAAATGTTCCAAACCACTGCCTTAGAGTTTCTGAGTAGCTTTTCCTAAACTCTATAGTATTATTATACTCCAGACCCACTCTTTTCATTTCATTTTTTAAGATAGCCTCTGTTGGCAACATTCCACCTGGAAATATGTATTTTTGAATGAAATCAACTGAGTTTCTATAATCATCAAACCTATCTTCCGGAATTGTAATTATTTGCAAGGTTGCTTTTGCCCCTGCCTTTAAGCATGAATTAACTTTATCAAAATAAATAGGCCAATATTTTTCACCCACTGCTTCAAACATTTCTACTGATGCAATACCGTCGTATTTATTAACTTCATCACGATAATCTTGCATCACAATCTCGACCTTATCACTTAAGCCAGCTTTTTTAATTCGCTCTACTGCAAAATCATGCTGTTCTTGAGAAATAGTTAAGCCTTTTACATTTGCACCTCTTTGCCCTGCAGCATATTCTGCAAAGCCACCCCAACCACATCCAATCTCAAGAATGTTATCCCCTTCTTTGACCCCAATTTCATCACACATTTGGGCATATTTATTTGTTTGCGCATCACTTAATGTTTCTTTCTTCTTCTTAAATAATGCAGATGAGTACGTCATTGTTTCATCTAACCAAAGTTTATAAAAATCATTTCCCAAATCATAATGATAAGAAATATTTTTCTTAGCCTGACGCTTACTATTTGAGTTCAACCAATGCCTAATTTTTTCATAGAGTTTGACCAATCCAGCACCTGGAAATCTTGTAGCCAATTGATGAAAGTTTTGAAAAGTAACATCCATAAAGCTTTGCAAATCTGGTGATGACCATTGGCCATCCATATAGGCTTCCATAAAGCCAATATCGCCATCTCTCACTAAACGAGCAAAACAATCTGGATCAATAATATCAATTCGAGCATTCAAGCCATTTGTTTCACCAACTACTTTAAAAATTCGCTTATCAGGTAACTTTACCTCAACAGAACCAACCTTCAAGTTGAGTAATATTTTAAATATGCGCCTAAAATAACGTGGTAAATTAGCTTGATCCTTTATGGATGTGTAAATATTTGTATTCTCATCTTTATTCATATTTATTCAGGGTCCTACTAAAATTCTGAACTAAGATTTAAGTTAGTCGGTTTTAATTTTGTTGTTCCTTGAAAATTGCATATGCATCAAGTGCGTTCTTACGGCCCTTGGACAAATCAACAATTTCATTTTGGATTATTTTATCAGCGCTTAATTTCCATGCAACTGGAATTGCATCAAAAAATGCCTTCGCATGTAATTCTTTATCAGTTTCAAGCCATTTTTTTCGATATTGACCATTACTATCGAATTTTTCTGCCTGTAAATTTGGATTAAAAATTCTAAAATAAGGAGCTGCATCAGCTCCACAGCCTGCAATCCATTGCCAACCCATCGCATTAGATGCTGGATCCCAGTCTATTAAGCAATCTTCAAACCACTTTAATCCAACACGCCAATCTATTTGCAAATGTTTGGTAAGATAAGATCCTACAACCATTCTCAATCTATTATGCATTGTACCAGTAGTATAAAGTTCGCGCATTCCCGCATCTACGAAATTTTGGCCAGTCCTCCCCTGCATCCATGCCTTTGCATCTTCATTTGTATTTTTCCATGGGAAATTATCCCATTCAACTTTCCAACACTGCGTATCAAGTTTTGGAAAGTGCCATAAAAGATGATAAGCAAATTCTCGCCAAATAAGCTCTTTTAAAAAGTGCTCAGCTCCTAAATCACCTCTTACAACAGCATTCTTTAAGCTATTAAAGATTAGTCTTGGTGAAATTTCTCCATACGTTAAATTTTCAGATAAACCAGATGTCGCATTACGCATGGGAAAATCTCGGTCAACTTTATATCCATCAATATTTAAAGCAATGAAATCATCTAATTTATTTAATGCGGCCTCTTCACCTATGTTTACGTAATTGGAAACAACATTCTTTCCTCTGTTCATTTCCTCACCTAATTCCCAATCTGACAATACATCAGATATTGGCCACTCATTGGGTGAATGCAGTTTTGATATTTCTGGCAATGTAGAATTAACACAAAGTTGTGAGCTTACATGACGCCAAAACGGGGTGTAGACTTTAAAGTTTTCACCAGTTTTAGTTTTTGGAACCCAAGGTTCAAAAAGAACATGCCCCTTAAAGCTTACTCCATTTAATGATGATTTGACCTTTGTGTCTCGATGAATTGATGCTGGATCGTATGCTCGTGACCAATATACGTCCAATGCGCCCGTTTCATTCATAAGCTCCTGGAGAATTTCAGAAGCATTTCCTCGGCGCAAAATCAGATTACTACCCATGCTCTCTAATTTTTTCTTAAAATATTCTATCGCTAATCCCAAACGCCACCTTGGCGCCGCACCTAACGCCTCAAATACTCCATCAAGAATAAATACCGGTATTATTGGCCTACCAGTTTCATAAGCCGCATATAAGGCCTCATGGTCACTCAATCTAAAATCACGTCGAAACCAAACAATTACCGGGGCTTTTGTCATGAGACACTGTCCTTAATTACACAAAATGAATAATCTTCTAAATTACAGCACATTGTCCAAAGCAGTTATCAATTTATCAATTTCAGATTTATTTGTATAATGAACAAAACTTAAGCGTAATACTCCATGAGTGGGGTCAATTCCTTGTGCCTTTATGCAACGAACTGCATAAAAATCACCACCACCCGCCATTATACCATGCTTAGATAACTCTCCAGCTACGGCCTCTGGACTTTGCTTTAAGGCTAAAGCCACTGTTGGAGCTTTTTTCGAAGCATCAGAAGGGCCCAAAAGTCTTACTGAATTTTTGGCGCTAAGATAATTTAATAAGGGCTGTAGTAAATTTTCTTCATGATTTCTAAAAAGGTCATGAACAAACTCACCACGACCGAGCGCAGCCTCATTACCATTCGAATGATGCTTATAAACATCATCTATATAATCTGCCATTCCAGCGCTTGCGGCTATTTGTGCATGATCTGGGCCTGCTGGAGTAAACCGTTTATAGAGACTATTTTCGTTAAAATAGTGCCCCTGATTTGGAAGTTTCATTCCAAGTTCACGGGTAATAGTCATTATCCCTTGATGGGGCCCAAAGGTCTTATATGCTGAAAATAAATAGATATCTGCACCCAATTTGCCAACATTTGGTATCCCATGCGGAGCGTAACTTACACCATCAACACAGCTATAAGCTCCAGAAGATTTGATAGCTTTACAAATTTCCTGCACATCATTTATTTCGCCAACTATATTTGAGCAATGTGGAAAACATACAAGTTTTACTTTTTCATCTAGAATGGAATTCAAACCTTGTATGTCAAGATGACCCGTTTCACTATCTATTTTCCATTCACGAACTTCTATTCCTCGATCAGCCAAACGACGCCATGGCCCTGTATTTGCCTCATGATCTTGATTAGTAACAATGATCGCATCACCAGCATCTAAATATTGACCAAAAGCTTGAGCTAAAACGTAAGTATTTTGTGTTGTTGACGGACCAAAACTCACTTCATCAGTCTTAACGCCTAGAATTAATGCTAAACGTTCTCGAGCCTCATCCATTTCCTCACCCGCCAGCTTTGAAGCTTCATAGGGCGCATAAGGTTGAACCTTCCGCTCATTATAATATCGCGTTAAACGATCAATTACAGGTTTGCATGTATACGATCCGCCAGCGTTTTCAAAAAAAGCTTGCCCCATCAATGCCTTTTGATCAAACGCAGGGAACTGTCTGCGGATATATTCAATATCGAGTTTCATGCTTTACTCCAATTTTCTAAACAAATTCAATTCACGGGGTAGAACTTTAAATTTCAATTCTAAACCAAGTTGCTGTATTCTAAGCATTTACGTCAACAACAACTCTCCCCTGAACTTTTCCTTTGAGAATATCTTTTCCTAACGTCGGCAAATCTGCTAATTTTGCATCCACGATCATACTATCAAGTTTTTCAAGAGGAAGTTCATTTGCAATTCGTGACCATGCCTCAACACGATTATTGTATGGCCTCATAACACTATCAATTCCAAGAATATTAACTCCACGTAACAAGAATGGAATGACTGTTGCAGGTAACCCAGCGCCTCCTGCCAATCCAACAGAAGCTATTGATGCCCCGTATTTCATTTGGCCCAGTACTCTCGCAAGCATTGCACCACCAACAGCATCAATACAGCCCGCCCAAATTTCAGATTCTAACGGCCTCTTGACGGTTTCATTAATGTCTTCTCTTGCAACAATTTGAGTAACACCAAGGGACTTCAAATAATCCGCACTTTCTGGTCTTCCTGTCACACCAGCAACTTCATAACCAATATTTGACAAAATAGCACTTGCTACAGATCCAACGCCACCTGCTGCGCCAGTTATCAAAACTGGACCATTCTCAGGCTTCAAACCATGCGCTTCAAGTGACATCACCGAAAACATAGCCGTGATGCCAGCTGTTCCAACTGCCATTGCTTGTTTTGTGGATATTCCATCAGGCAAACTAACTAGCCAATCTGCATTTACTCTAGTTTTTTGTGAGTATCCGCCCCAATGAATTTCGCCATATCGCCAACCAGTAAGAACAACCCGATCTCCAACTGTGTAGCGAGGGTCATCAGACGCCTCAACGACACCTGCCATATCAATACCTGGAATATGCGGGTAGTTTCTCACCATTCCGCCACCAGATCCCAAACAGAGCCCATCTTTATAATTAACTGTTGAGTATTCAACAGCTACAGTCACATTGCCAGCAGGCAACTGATCAACAGTCATTTGCTCCACAGACCCTGATGTTTTACCTTCATCGTCCTTACGAACAACTAATGAATTAAATGACATGAGATTCTCCATTATTTTAGAACTACAAAAGACACAATTTTTTAAACCCTGTCATCAATAAAATTAATATCATGAATTTAATTTAAAGTTAGATTTGCATATATTAGTTTAAGTTTTTAACCAATCTGGAAATTCATCATCAACATATCCAGTCATGGCTGCTAGAGCACAGTCAGATAAACTTCCAAACCGTACATTCCGCCCTGTGAGACCCTCACCATAGTGAGCATACTTACCAGAGTTAGTTACCAATGATTTCGCCTCTGGAGGGAAAACTGGCTCAGTTATAGAACACCAACAAATATCAGGGACAACTTGGACCCCTAATTTGGATAATTTATTTAAACTTCCCTGATGTTCTAAGTTGCTAAGAGTTTCTCGGCCAACAGTTAAAATAGTAGGAACAGTGACCCTTTCATTGTTATCTTCTAATAACTCTAAAAATTTTAAACATTCAAATGTTGATGCGTGAGGGCTTCCAATTGCAACTAAATCTATTTTGTTATTTCCAATATTAAAATTTTGCCACAAATTCAATAAATCAATAGGCATAATCGTTGTATATTTTGCATCTTTAGCACTTTGTAATTCACTCTCTGGCGTGTGCCCTTTTATGTGTATCATTGGAGCTGCAGAAGTAGTGCCAAATGCGGCACACAAAGCTTTTAAATCTTCATTACTTATCAAAATATCTTCAAGGCCATTTAATATTGGAATACCATTTGGTGATTTATGACCCGCCAACCAACCTATCATTGGCCAGACAGCGTCATCAAAGTTTGAGGGTAAATCGACTTGAATTTCACATACTGGCTGACGGTTTTTTTCTAAATAAACACCTGTATGTGGAGTACGTCCAGTCATAGCTATAAATAAATCTAAATAGTCTGGGTGCTTTTGAGTGCGCGCTCCGATCACAGAGTTTGCGTAAATAACCGCATTAGACTCAGACCATCCAATAACTTCACCTTTGGTTGGTTTTTCATCAAGAAGATATGGTGCGCAAGTGAATGTAGGATAAGCACCCATTTTGACATATGCATCAGCAAGCCTACTAGCTTTCCCACCAAGATCAGGAGCTACACCTTGTGATTTCCAGTTTTCTCTATCCACTGAAATTGCATTAATTGTAGTTGGAATAATAACATTTGCACCCATATCAAGCATTTTTTCTGCAAACTGGAGATTAGCATCATGCGCCAAGATACAACCATCAATATGACCCTTGGACACATCAATTAATTTGTCAGCGTTTTGAGCAGCCGCCATTAAACATAACACTTCCATCGCAATCTTTGTGGCTTCACCATCAACTCCTGCTAACATTTTTTTATCTGAATTACTTAAGTGTATTTCATCTATAGCAGGTTGAAATAAATTGATTATAGTATTTGAAAAATGTAATTTTAAATTATCAATTTTTGCAGATTTCTCTTCAGATAATAAATTATATATTTTTGGCACTAAACGAATGACAGCAATATTCTTATCAAAAAGTCTTTCAGCGATCATTGCCCCGAGAGTTAATATATCTTCAACTTCTCTGAATATTAGTGCAGCAGGAGCATTTCCATTTTGTGCAAGCTGCAATAATACACCACTTCCACTACAAGAGCCCCGCGATGTTGGCATTAGTACAATTTTACCAGAAAGTTTTTCCCCACAATTGGGATGATGAGTATCAATAATAACACCAGTATCGGGATCAACTCCTCCCCAGAAACTCAAGCCCTCATCGCAAATAACAATATCAGAATCTACATCACTTTGCACATATATAATGGCATCATTATTTGAAATATTTTCCATTGATAAGCTCCAAAAGGCTACATAATCCGATTAATCATTACCCAATTAAGACACACTACATAAAATTATTTAATAGAATAAAGTATTAAATCTTATTTGAACAAATTTCTTCATTTTTTAAATTTTAAAACTACATAAAAGTAGAAATTAAATATTTAATTGATTAATGGAGCTCTAATCAAATGAATTTATCAAATGAATTCTCGTTAAAACATCGTGATGAATTTAATGAAACATTTATCCCAACTCGCGAGGCAGGGTTAAAACGCTTGAAAGAATTTGCACCATTGGCTGGTGAAATTTACTCAAATAAAAGAAATTTTGATTTTTCTTCCATTAAAAAAAATTCTGTTTCAGCNNTTTTGGAGAGGCTATTTTAAAGGTTGGCTTGAGCATCATCCAACTGTCTGGTCGCACCATAATGAAAAATTAATTAATGAATACACTAAATTAGATAATAACAAATTTGTTAAAAAAAATTACATGTCAGCCATAAATGGTGAAACAGGAATAGAGTGTTTTGATTTCTGGTGTGAACAATTAAAATCAACAGGTTATTTACATAATCACGTAAGAATGTGGTTCGCATCTATATGGGTTTTTACCCTCAAGTTACCCATGGAGTTAGGTGCTGATTTTTTTATGTTGAACTTAATTGATGCAGATGCTGCATCAAATACCCTGAGTTGGAGGTGGGTAAGTGGCCTACATACAAAAGGTAAAGCATATGCAGCAAGGGCATCCAACATAGAAAAATTTACAGATGGTCAATTCAATCCAGCAGGGCAATTAGTAGAAGATATTGAACCATTAACTGAAAATATTGATCATCCTACAGTGCTATTGCCAAAATTGGATTATTTCAAAGATAAAGATGCAATATTACTTTTGACTGAGGAAGATTGTAATCCAGAAACGTCAACTGCAATCAATGATCTAGATGTGGAAATATTACCATTATTCCTCGAAAAGAAATATCCTGAGTGGATTAACCCCTGTAATGCTGTGAAATCTTTTTCTAACAGTGCCGTCCGGAATACATCTCAAAGATTAAAACTAAAAAATGTAGAAGCAATAAATATCATGAATTGGACAGATGCAATTCTAGAAACATCTAACAGATTAGGTACAAAGAATATAATTATACCAAAAGTTCCAGTTGGTGAGGTTAAAAGTAAACTAAGAAAAACTAAAAAAAATCTTGCAGAGCATGATATCTATATCAATGAACACTACAAAAACTATGATGTGCATACATGGCAATATGCTTCAAAAGGGTTTTTTAAATTGAAAAAACAAATACCCAATATACTTCATCAACTCGGTTTATCTTAACAACAGGATCCTGAGCCTAAGTTAAATTTCTAACCAACCATTTTTTCTATACTGTGTTGCAATAATATTTTTTGCAAAAAATGGATAAATGAACCAAGACACGCCGAACGTGAATATACCAATTGCCAAGCTTAAAACAAAGTGGCGCCAAATTCCTTTGTATGCAAAATATAGTGACCCAAATACCAGGCACCACAAAATAGAAAAATTTGTAATAGTTTCTTGGTAACCATTATTGGGATGCTCAAAAGTCACTTTAAATTTTCTCCACATTCATTCTGAATTATAATAAATTGTCTTTTACATTATTTAAGGCATTATCAGATGCTTTAGCAAGCAAATCACTGTCAATAGCGCATGTGACAAAACTAAAACCTTCATTCAAAAGTTCAGCAGCAAAATCTGTATCTAAAACTAAAGTTCCTACTGGTATACCTTTTGAGATCAATGTTTGAGCTACTGGCTTTATTAATTTCCATACGTTTTCATGCATTGGTTGTCCTAACAGTCCAATATCAGCAGCAATATCAGATGGCCCAAAAAATACTCCGCTCACACCTTCAACTGATCCAATTTCAACAGCTTTATTAATTGCCGCAGCAGACTCTATCTGAAGAATTATTGTAGTTTCATCTTCAATTTTTGACATATAATCAGAAATTCTACCAAATTTTGTTGCCCTTGATGAGCCAGACACCCCTCTAATTCCTTTTGG
>ENA-UZWW01002945-UZWW01002945.1-metagenome-genome-assembly--contig:-Day-5--50m-contig-2945_pt1 | contig 11659 bp, 7 predicted proteins | sample MGYA00260348_ERZ794908 | MGnify/ENA metagenome assembly ERZ794908
CATATCGCTGAGGTATTGAACCCTCTTGTCCGTCAGACTGCTGTTACTCCGACCATGACTAATGGTGGAACTGGCAGTGCTATAAATGATGGTGATCCTTTAACAGGAGCATCGACAAACTATAGTGTTGCTGCGAGTCCTTTCGTTGTTGCTCAATATGACTTTGCTTCCTATGTGCCTCAATTTATTTCCGTTGAGAACGCATTTTTAACAAAGCAAAATACCACAGCAGATGTAAGTAAAACACTGACATTGCAGTATTCAGCTAATGGGTCAGCATGGAGTGATTGGGAAACCTTTTCAATTTCAAGTGACGCTGGGATTGGTGGTGTTAGTAAGCGTTATGACGTTACATCACTGTCTGATGCCAACAATCGTTACTGGCGAATTACCACAAATCTAGGTAATACAGCACTCTACAAGATTAACATTGGCGAGTTTAATGGTCATGCAGCAGTTGCACCTAACGTATCGCCAAAGGTATTTGAGTGGCAGTATGCCCCAGACCACAACTTTGTGTGTGTCTTAACGCAATACAACTTGCGTATTTATCGTACTCCGCATTTAGGTTCTAGCGACACCGTATATGTTGCAGACATCCCAACGCCTTACACTGGTGCTTATGGAACACCTGCCGGTTCTCAGATAGGTAGCGTAAGAGTTGCACAGACAGAAAACGTAATGCTTCTGTTTCAAGAGGACAACTATCCTTACAAGATTGTGTTCGATGGTACTGATGACGTTAATGCTTTTGAAAGCAACATCCAGACTTTTATTAATATCCCTCAGTATGACTACAATGATGCGTCTAGCCCTACACCTGTGGCTGCTGTTCAAGTAGCAACCTTTACTGGGTTTAGTGCAGGTCAAACATACCAGATAGATGTTGATGGGGTACTTAGCAAGGACATTACTTTTGCAGGTTCTACCGCAGGAGATCAAGCAAATTCTACTGCTGCTAATATGCGACAAGCACTGCAAGATATGCCTGTATTTGGCTTTACTGGAATTAGCGTAGAAAGAACTGGTACCCACGAATTTACAATTACAATGGCTGGAGAGTCTGCTAACAGCTATGGCTTAATGGCTGGCTTTGCTACAAGCGGTGATACTAGCGATACTATTGGCTTTTCTTTAGATACTCCAGGAACCCCTAGAACAGAAGATGTATGGAGTGCAACTAGAGGCTTCCCAAAGATAGGCGTATTTAACGAGGGTCGCCTGTGGTTTGGTGGAACCAAGTCTAAGCCACAAACTATATTGGCTAGTAGGTCTGGAGCTTTCTTTGACTTCTATTCCAAGAAGGGTGAAGACGATGAAGGCATCTTTGTCACTATTGATTCTCGTGAACTAACAAACATTGTTGATATTAACCCTGATCGCGGATTGCAGATATTCTGTTCTGGCGCTGAGTTCTTGCTTAAAGGTGTCACACCATCGACTATTGAGATTATTGCTCAAACACAACATGGCTCATATCCATTAGAGGTTCAGTCTATTGATGGTGCTACTTTGTTTGCTGATAAAAATGGCAGAACTTTGCGTCAATACCTGTTCAGCTTTAATGAAGATGCTTATACCTCTAATGACATATCTGTGTTGTCTTCACAGTTAATTGACAACCCAAAGGACATGGCAATACTAAAAGGTTCTACAACAGAAGACGCAAACTGGTTATTTATTGTTAATGAAGATGGTAACGCTGGCGTACTTAACACTATGCGCAACCAAGACATTAATGGATTTACACGCTGGACAGCCCCTACTGGAAGTACCTTGCAGTCATGTTGCACAGTTGACGATGAGCTTTACGTGATAACTAACAGAGTTTTTGGAACTAGCAGTATCAACTACTTAGAGCGTTGGAACTTTGACCGACTGCTTGATGGAAGTGTTAAGAAGACTGTGACAGCTACTGTTCCGAATGCTGACGTTGTTGTAACTGTGGGATCACACCTAACAGGCTACACTGTTGGCGTTAATGCTGATGGCGATGTATTGCCTGACCGCGCTTGTACTGGCGCTACCGGAGTTATTACGATTACTGCCGCAGAGCTAGATGGCTTTAGTACCAGAAGTCTTGAGGTTGGCTTGAACTTTAACGTAAAGGTTAAGAGTATGCCTCTCAATACAAATCCTGGCACTCGTGGTGGGCAGAACACTATGAAGCGAAAGAAGATTACTAACATTAACTTACGAGTGTATGAGAGTGCTGGCATTTACATTGATGGCAATGCTGTCCCTATTAGGCAGTTTGGCGATGCTCAAGACACTCCCCTTAATACCCCATTTACTCCTAGAACTGGTATTATAGAAGACGATGCAGGTGGCAATGGTTGGCTAACAGAAGTGGTTCCAGAGATCACAGTACCTGATGCTACACCGTTTCACTTACAAGCAATTCAATACGAAGTAGAATCATCATAAGAGGTTAGCATGGCATTTCCAATAATAGCAGCTTTAATACTTGGCAGTACGGCTGTTCAGGTTTATGGGCAACTTGAAGCTGGTAAAGATCAAGAGGCCGCACTTAAAACTCAGGCCGAGCAAGAACGTGTAGCCGCTGAGAGTCGTGAGCTAGAACGTCAGCAGAAGCTCAATAAGGCGCTTGCAGCTAATGCTGTGGGTATGGGTATGTCAGGCATTAAAACCGAAGGTACACCTTCTAGTATCTCCCTAGAGAGCTCTAAGAATGTTGGCCTAAGTGAGGGCAGGATAAAGCTATCTGATCGACTTGCTCAAGCCCAGTTAAGACGACAAGCCGCTACTGCTGCATCTGCAACTAAGATTGGGGCCTTTGGTACACTGCTGAAAGGCACTGTTCAAGCAGCCAAAGCAATGCCAGACTCACCTAGCGATGAGGGAACACCATAATGGCTAGACAACCTAGACAACAAAGAATTGACGTATACGGTGGTTTTACTCCAACTGGTGTAGACAGAACTGCTGGCGATAAAATGCGAGCATTGGCTGGTTTAGGCCAAACTATGGAAGAAGCTACCTTAGCTATAGGTAAGCCCATAATTGAGGCTAAAAGGGCTAAGGAAGGCGCACAGGCCGTTGAGGAGGGTGCTGGAAAGATAGACCCTCAAACTGGTGAGGTTTTAGAAGTTCCAGAGATTGCTGCTTATAAATTTGGTGCTAGTCAGTACAAGCAGGCCGCCCAACAAGCTCTTGCTGAAAAAGGTCGGAATGCTGCTGCTGCGTATGAATCTGCTTTTAGAACTGATACAACTCAAGCCATTGAGCAAGCAAAGATTGACTACAAAGATGATCCAGTTGGCTTTCAGAATTGGAGCAAATCTTTTACAGATGGGTCGCTAAGTAAAATTAATGACCCTGCAATGAAAGCTCAAGCAAATGAGTACATTGTTAATCGAACCTTTGAACACCAATTAAAGTTACAGGACGCATTTGACACTAAAGTGTTAGGTGAACAAATTGCAGTAATTACCACGGAAGCATCTGATGCTTTTGATCAGGCTAAAAAACTAATTGTTAGTGGTGATGCAATTGGCGCAAGAAACGAATTTGATACGGCTGTAACCGCCCTTCAAGAAGTTGCGCGAATGAACCCCAAATTTGATGTTGACAGTGCTATTGAGTCTCTTGAAAGAGAATATGACAGCGCCCAGTTTGAAGCTAGAGTAAGCAATACGGCAGACACTGGTGATTTTGCTGCCGCCAATAAAATACTGTTAGACGAAATGGATCAAGTCCCTGAAAACTTTTCAGTTGAGCAATGGGAAAATACAGTCAATAAAACAAGAACGGCTCTTGTTAAGCAAAAGTCTTTGTTTGATTCTGCAAAAGAAGTTTCTACGCAAGAAGACAAGGCATTCTTTACAAATGGATTGACAGTTATTTCTAGTGGTGGCGATCTTTCTTCAGAAGATATGGTGAAGATGGGTCAAATTGCTGGTGACAATCCTTTGTTACAAAAGCAGATTAGCAACGCTACATCCGTGGCAGTATTTTCTGAGATGCCCCACTCTCAAAGACAAGAAGTTTTTGAAAACTTAGACCCTTCAGACCCAGAAAACATGGAGCTTTTAAAAGGTTATGCGTTAGCTGAACAAAACATTAACAAATCTTTAAGAGCTGATTCGTGGGGTACTGCTATTAGGCAAGGTGTTCTTACTGAGCAAGAGCAAGCTGACTTTGATGAATTTGATGTGACTGCACTTTTAACTGAAGACTTAACCGAAGGCGATCAACTTCTTTACCAACAGGCTTATAAAAGAAACGAACAAATTGCTGCACGGTTGACAGAACATTATGGTTACACGTTTGCTCCATTTAATAATCAACAAGTTGACGCTATTGCTCGCGCTATTCCTGAGATGTCTCCAAGTCAGCAGGTAGAACTTGCTAATAGTATTGGCCCAGATTCCGCAGTGTGGGGGCTTCTTGTAGATAAAGGCGCTGGTCTTTATGCCACAGCGTCAACAATAGAAAACTCAGATACTCAAAGAGCTATTTTTGTGGGGGATCAGCGTCTTAAAAGTGGAACAGTTGACCCATTTAGAGATACTGCGGACTTAATGCGTACAACTTTTAATGAAGTTATTTCTGACACTTTAGGGGATCAAGAGGCAGGGCTTGCTTATGAAGCGGCTAAAGCGCATTACGCTTCTACATTTTTAGGAAAAAACATTGAATACAATCCTAATGATTTTGAAGAATCAATTAATGCAATTGTAGGCAAAGTTAAATCTGCTAGAGGTTTTAATACTATTCCACCTACCTATAGTCAAGGCAACAATGACGGAACAGTTAGTAATCTTGAAGGCTTTTTTGACGACATGGATTTGGATACTTTTCTGGAGCTAGGTGGCGCGGCTGATTCATACACTAAAATAATAAAAGTTGGTGGTGCTGGCCCTATGAGAGTTGGTGCTGGAGCCGTAGAGGTTCAGGGCGATAGAAATCTTGAAAAAGCAAAATCTTATAGGATTAAAGCCACCAATGGTAAGAATATGTACAAGTTACTTCATCCTAAATCAGGATCGGTAATGATTGGAGCTGATGGAAATCCTTTAGTTATTCATGTTAGTGAAGAAAGAATGGGCGATTATCTTGGCAATAAGTATGTAGAAGAAACCGAATCATTTGCAAACAGAATGATGCAAAACCTAATGCCAGCAGCAGCATTGCAGGGAGGAGACATTCCTTCTCGTAGAGCGCCTATATCTCAATCAAATGAAGACCAAGGTATGCCATTTTATCAAGACGGTGAATAATTAATGTATATTTTATCTAAACGTGATCAAAGAGCAGAATTTGAAACTTTAACTGCTGATAGAACTGGGCCAGCGCCTAGTTTTGGGGAAACTTTTAGTGCGTCATTTGATTTTGCACAAGATGAAATGTTGTCTATTTCTTCAATGTTTAATAACCAAGCATTTTTTGATCGCCAAAAAGAAATTAATAAAATGAGAGCTGATGGGTTCAACTTTGATCCTTATCAAAACGAAAAGGGAGAGCTTGACTATAATCGAATAGCTCAAGACACAGGGCTTATTAAATCAAATGGAGAAGTAAGAAAAGAAAGAAATGATATGCTTGCCGAGCGTAGGGCTTATTCTCAGGATGTAATGGATAGAGGCCCAGGACTTGCAACATTCGCAGGTATGGGTACTGCAATGATGTTTACAGACCCTATTAACCTTGCAACTTTGCCTATTGGTTTTGGTACTGCTGCTAAAGGATTAAGCGTTCTGGGTCACTCATTGCGTGGTGCTAGAAATACTGCCGCTATTGCAGTGGCAAGTGAACTTGCTATTCAACCTTTAGTATTTAACCATAAGCACGACATTAACTCTCCCTATGAAGTTCAAGATGCCATTAATGTTATTGGCATTACTGCTGTGACTGCTGGGTTATTAGGTGGCGCTATAGGTGGTGTAAGCGGTTATTTTACAAAAGCTGCTGAAACTGCCTTTGCTGAGTCTGTTAGGTTTGTTACTATTGGAAAACAAATACCCGCAAGTGTTTATGGAAGAGGGTTTAGCATTCGTCCTGACCCTATGCAATTTGTTAGCTTCAAGCCTTCTACGTCTGCTTTAAACCAATTTGTTAGTTTTACTCCTACTGGCAAGATTGATCCTCGTTACAGGCCCACGTTTGAAAGCGTAGCACCATCAATTATTGAAAAAGCAAAGGTTGAATTGGCTGGTCTTGCAACGGCTAAGTTAAGTCGCGGCAGAGTTAAGGCTATTGAAAAGGAAATACTAGAGCTATCTCAAGCAAGGAACAAATTAACTCGCGCTAATGAAATGATCAATAGCACTGGCAAGGTTATAACCACCAATGCGATTAAAGCTAAGAACAGAAAAATACGAACTAAAAGAGCTAATGAAGCTGCTGAAATTCAAACTAGAATAGATAAGCTACAAGTTAAATTAAAAACTAATGAAGGGTTTGCTAGGGCTAAAGCTGATTTAGATAAACTTAATCAAGGAATTATTCCCGCGCCAATCCAAAAAGAAATTGATGCCGTTTTAAAGCAAAGTGAAGTTGCTGAATCTGCTCGTGTAATGCAACGTATGGCTGATAGCATTGCTAAAGAAAGAGGATTTGTACCTACTGACAACCTTCTTGGTGTTTATAAAGCAGGTAAAGATGCAGGCGTAACAACTATAAAGAACAAAGAAAACACTATAGCTGCGGTTCAAGCTCAAATTGCAAAAACAATTGATGATGCTGAAAAAGTACAGCTAGAAGAAATCTTGGGTCGTTTAAAAAATACAGCGCCCGAAGAGTATGATGAGCTAATAGGTCAGCTTCACAAGACATCTATTGATAACGATATGGCTGTTATGCGGAGTATGGTTTACAAGCAAGCTCAAGCCAGCAAACCAAACATTAAGCCTAGTGATTATGCGCCAATAGAAGTGCCATCTGCACCTAGAGCATCAACAACAAGCCTTGAAAGAGCAGCGTTAGACAGAGATGGTGTCAGTAAAGAGTTTGATAATATTATGGCTGAGTATAATAGACTGCCTAGTAAAAAAATATATAATGAAGCTGGCGAAGAAATTGATGCTGACATTGTAATTAAAGCGGCTGATGATGAATTAAATGGCTTAGAATCTGTAATGAGGTGTTCAATTGGCTAGTTACGAAAAATGTATTAAACAAGCTTTAACAGAAAAAAAGATTACCCCTGATGTTGGCAAGCGCATACTCGCTGCTAAAGACCCTCAGCTCTTAATTGAGGATATGGCTGCAACAGCTACGGCTAAGAAACGAGCTGCCGCAGTAGATGCCATTAGATTATCTCAGGCAATAGAGAAGATTAACGCCCACCCAGATGGGCCTTATCATGGCCTAGCATCACTGTTGGGTCGAGATACTAAAGGTGTAGCTAACACAGCTAATGTTGATTTGTGGTCTAGGGTTTATAGCAATAGAGCCGCCGCTGAATGGGCTGATGCCTTGTCTGCATTTCGTACTCGAATGGGGGGAATATCTCAAGATAAAGCTGCAATCAATGAGTTTATTCGTGGCACATTTGGCGCTAAATCTAGTGACGCAAAAATAAATAAGTTTGTTGCTGATTATGAATCTGTGCGGTTAAATCAAAACAAAATATTTAATGCAATGGGCGGCAACATTCCTAATAAAATTAAAGGATGGCTCCCACAAAATCACGATATGCGAAGGATTAGAAACGCCACAGAAGATACTTGGGTAGATTATGTCAAGCCAATGATGGATCGCTCTCAGATGGTAGATGATGCCGGTAAACTTTTAGATGACGTTCAACTTGACGCAACTCTTCGCTATGTCTATCAGACTATTACAACTGGTGGAATTAACAAAGCCCAAGGATTAACTCGACCCAGAGGCATGGGAGTTAAACTTTCAAACAAGGGTTCAGAAAAAAGAATACTGCATTTTAAGGATGCTGACTCATGGCTGCAATACAATAAAGATTATGGCAAGGGCGACATCTTTAGCACCATTACAGATCACTTTCAGAACATGGCAAATGATACGGCTTTACTTCAGTTGCTTGGCACTAACCCACGGAATATGTTTGAGAACTTAAAGTTTCAAGCAGAGAAAGCAGCTATTAAAAATGGCAAGCCTTTAACTGGAAAAGAAAAGATGTTGCTAGAGTCTAACTACAAGGTTGCCTCTGGTGAAATTAATGGCGGAGAACTTACCACTATGGCTGATGTTGGTAGTGGTGTTCGCAATGTAATGGTTGGTACTTATTACCCTGCCGCAATGCTTGCATCTTTTACTGATATTGCAACAGTTAGTTTAACTGCCGCCTATAACGGCATGAATCCTTTGGCTGTATTAGGAAGAGCAGCAGATATGAAGGGCGAAGAGGGAAGATTATTTGCCGCACAAATTGGTATTGTTACTCAGTCGTGGATGGGAAGACAGCACTCTACTAACAGAATAGCAGATACATTTGGTGTTGGCGTTGACGCTAAAATTGCTGAAGCAACTATGAGATTTTCAGGGCTAGAGCCTTGGACTAATAGGGTAAGAAAAGCATTTGGCATGGAGTCATCTGCATATATTGCTAGAAACTTTGGCAAGAGTTTTGATGATTTGCCTAGCTCTCTTAATCAGCAGTTTAAAAATTACGGCATTACTGCTGACGATTGGAATGCTTTTAGGTCTACAAAAACTATGGATCAAGATGGAGTTAGGTTTGCTGACTTCACTAAAGACAAGAGCATGAAGTTTCACGCTATGGTATTAACTGAAACTGACTTTGCTGTGCCTACACCTGGAGTTAGAGAACGTGCCGTTATTACTGGTGGAACACAAAGAGCTACAGTTGAAGGTCAGGCACTACGCCAGATTGCTTTTGCTAAATCTCATCCAGTAACAGTAATGATGACTCATTGGAATAGAGGAATGCGAGCAGGAACTACAGGCGGTAAAGTTGCTTACCTTGGTGCGCTTGGTTTAAGCACCACTATGATGGGTGCTTTTGCAATTCACGCTAAAGACATCGCTAAAGGTAAAGAGCCACAGGAGATGAATGGCGAGTTCTGGAAGAAGGCATTCCTAATGGGCGGTTCGGCTGGGCTTGTTGGTGACTACACGTTGTCTGATCCAGGAGCTTACGGCAATTCTCCAATAGAATCTGTAGTAGGCCCAGGAGCGCAGTTTTTTAACAGAACATTTGATTTAACTCTGGGCAATATTCACGAAGCTATTGCAGGGGAGGAGATGAACGTACTCGGTGATGTAGCTAAGTACGCCAAGTATATAACTCCAGGAACATGGCAAACTGACATTATATTTAACTCTATGATGGATCAAGCCATACTTTCTGTAGACCCTAGCTACCAAAAAACAATTAACAAGATTCGTCGAACAGAAATGAAAGACACTGGTCGCGGATTTTGGTTTGGCCCAGGTGAGACAGTTGGTGATTTGTTCGACTAGCTGTATATTTTTTAACCAATTTTTAGTATAATCAACCCAATTCAAACAGGAAATTATTATGTCAATTACAACCAACAACCCATTCAAAGGTGTAGGTTCAAACCTTACAGGCGCAGTAGTAGATATGCAGCCAGTTACTCCAAGCGATGGCGCTATCTTTGCTGATGGCGTTGTAGCTATTGGCCTGTACATCACTGTTGGCGGTGCTGTTAAGTTTAAGACTGCTCGTGGTGAAGACCGTACCGTTACTGTCCCAGACAACTTCTACTTGATTTGCTCATGCCAACAAGTATTTGCTACTGGCACTGCTGCAACAGGCATACACGCACTGGTGTCTTAAATGATTGGCATTGGCGCTACATTATTTAAAAGAGCAGTCATGGGGAGTCGGGGGTTTAGTCCTTCGGCTCTGTTTGCTAATGGAGAAGAGGGTGCTTGGTATGATCCTTCAAACCTGTCGTCTATGAAGCAGAACTCTGATGGAACTGTTGATGCGGCTGTAGACTCACCTGTGGGATACATTGAAGATCAATCCGGTAATGGCAACACTGCTATACAGGCCACCTCGGATAAGCGACCAACACTGCGACAGTCTGGAAGTCTGTACTATCTTGAGTTTGATGGCGCAAATGATTGTCTAGTTACTGGTGCTATTGACTTTACTGGCAGCGACCAGATGAGTGTATTTTCAGGCGCAAGAAAAACCGGAACTTCAAGCCAAGTTGTTGCTGAGCTGTCTGCATCTATTAGTGCCAACGCTGGAACATTTCGTTTATTTGCTACAAACACTCTTTGGCGCTACAGTTCCAAGGGAAGCAGCATTGTAAATGGCTCTGCTTCTGGCTACACCTCTCCAAATACTAGCATCTTGTCTGGAACAAGTGACATCAGTGAAGATCAGTTAACTTTTCGAGTTGACGGAGCTGTAAAAGCAACACTAACAACGAATCAGGGGTCGGGCAACTATGGCAACCATGCCCTTAATATAGGCTCCAGAGATAATGGCGCAAGTCTTCCATTGACTGGCCACATATATGGATTGGTTGTTCGTGACACTGTATCAACAGCCGACGAAATTGCATCTATAGAATCTTATATGGCTACAAAATCTGGGGTAACTTTATGAATACTTTTGCTACTATTATTGTTGCCAATAAGAATAGGAAGGCAGCTAAGGCTTTAATTGGTGCCGGCTTCTTTGACATTGAAGCTAAGAAAGGACTCCGTAAGTATTGGGTTAGCTCTGGGCATTTTAGAACAGAAGAGTATGAAGCAATGGTTTCAAGCGATCTTGTATTTTATGTAGACACTGAAAAAAAGTTTGCTGATGTATTAACAGATCAGTCTTTAGCTCGCGTTATAATTGAGGAATAAGGATGCCCGTAACTGGAGCCACTACCAGAAATGACTATATTGCTGGGGCTGGACAAAATGTATTCACGTATACATTCCAGATTATTTTATCGTCTGACCTAAAGGTAATTAAGAACGATGTAGTGCTGTCTTTAAATACAGACTACACAGTTGCCATAGTCAGTAATAGTGGTGGCTTTGTTACGCTATCTACTCCAGCCTCTAGTGGAGATACAGTAAGCGTCTTCCTAGCAATGCCTATTGATCGCACCACTGAGTATCAAAATGCTGGTGACTTCTTAGCGTCAGATGTTAATGGCGACTTTGATAAAGGCTATGTTGCCATGAATCAGTTGCAGACTGACATTGGTAGATCAATACACCTGAAAGACCAAGACCCAACTGTAGATATGGGGCTGCCCATAGCATCACTGAGGGCTGACAAGTATCTAACCTTTGACGCATCGGGTAGACCAACTGTCTCTGGGGGCGGTACCGCTAGTGGTGGTGGCTCTATACCAGTTACTGACTTCGGTGTGGTTGCTGATGGCATAACAGATAACACTGTAACATTACAGACTGCTGTTGACTTTGCTGCGGCTGCGCGTAGACCTCTGTATTTTCCTGCCAGTACATCCTTTATTAGGATTAGCGGCCCAATCTATGTACGCTCATACTCTCGTTGGTTTGGCGAGGGCGAGATAAAGAATACCAATACAGCAGGCAATATAAACTCTGCTGTACTGATGGCGGGTTCTTTCAATCCCGTCTACTTCAGACCATACAACACTAACGTTACTGGCTATACCCATTACCCAATCAATGCGGTCAACAGTGGTCGTACAATTACAACCACAACAGCATCAAATGCAGGCAACTTTTC
>ENA-UZWW01000092-UZWW01000092.1-metagenome-genome-assembly--contig:-Day-5--50m-contig-92_pt1 | contig 11620 bp, 9 predicted proteins | sample MGYA00260348_ERZ794908 | MGnify/ENA metagenome assembly ERZ794908
ATGGGTGTTGAAGTTGCCCGCCAATGTAAGATGTTGGGAATACATATCAATTTTGCACCTGTTGTTGATGTAAACTCAAATCCTAACAACCCTATTATAAATAATCGATCATTTGGAGAAGACCCTCACAACGTTGCTAAACTAGGCTTAGCATATATGCAAGGAATGCAAGACAACAATGTTCTGGCATGCGCAAAACATTTTCCTGGACATGGTGATACTGATACTGATTCACACCATACCTTACCTGTTGTCAACCAATTAAAGTATAGATTAAAAGAAGTAGAGTTAATTCCTTTTCAAAAAATGATTGATAATGGATTAGGCTCTGTTATGGTTGCTCATTTGTCAATACCATCGCTAGATCCAGCTAAGAATTCTCCCGTATCTTTATCTTCAAAAGTTGTAAATGGATTGTTAAAGAAAGAGATGGGTTTTACTGGACTTTCAATAACAGATGCACTTAATATGAAGGGTGTTAGTAATTTCTATTCACCAGGAATTGTTGATGTAAAGGCTTTACTTGCTGGAAATGATGTATTACTCTTTGCTGAAGATATTCCTAAAGCAATAAATGAGATAAATAACGCAATAAAAAGTAATTTAATAACTCAATCAGAAATAGACGAAAGATGCCATAAAATTTTAATGGCTAAGAGGTGGTTTGGTCTTGATTCTTATAAACCAGTGGATGAATCAGCTATTAATGATAGCATTGTCTTAAGGAAAACAGAGCTTTTAAATAAAAAGTTGATAGAGTCTTCTCTGACTTTATTACAAAATTATGATGGATTAATTCCCTTGAAAAGATTAGATACTTTGAAGCTAGCATCAATATCAATTGGTGCAGATGTAGAGCCATTTCAACAAATGTTATCTAATTATGCTTCAATTACCCATTTTTCAATTCCTGAAAAATTTTCTCTTTCTCAGAAGGTTGAGCTTTTAAATAAATTGTCAGAGTATAATTTAGTTATCGCTAGTGTTCATAAGTCCAATGCTAATGCTTGGAAACCATATAAGATTTCTAAAGAAATTGATATGCTTTTGCAAGCAATTTCATTACAATCTAAGATTATCGTAAATTTATTTGCTAATCCATACAGTATCAATTCTTTTTTAAGAGTTAGGAATTTTGATGGTCTGATTTTATCTTATCAAAATAGTGATTTGTCACAGAAACAAACAGCTCAAGCAATTTTTGGAGGGATCGGTATTAATGGTAAAATACCTGTGTCAACAAAGCATTTTAGTTTAAGTTCTGGACTGAGAACTGAATCTATAAGAATGAGTTTCTGCATGATTGAAGAGGTAGATATTAGATCTGATTTAGTTGTCAAAATAGATAGTATAGTTGAGAATGCAATTTTAGAGGAAGCTACACCAGGCTGTCAAATTTTAATTGCGAAAGAAGGAAAAGTTTTTTTTAAAAAATCATATGGGTATCATACATATGACAAAAAAATAAAAGTGAAAAATTCTGATGTCTACGATATTGCATCCATAACTAAAATTGCTTCAACTGTTCCTCTATTGATGCAAATGGTTGATCAAGAAAAGTTAAATTTGAATGATAAACTTGGTCAATATTTAGATCTTGATTTTTCTAACAAAGAGTTTTTAAAAATACGTGATGTGTTATCCCACCAAGCTGGACTTCTTCCATGGATTCCTTTTTATAAACAAACATTATATAAGGATTCTACTTCAAGCTTTATGAAGCTTAGAGATACACTATATAGTGAAAAGTACAGTCAAGAATTCCCGATCGAAGTTGCAAGAAATATTTATTTACATTATTCTTACACAGATAGTATCCTAAAACAAATTGTAGAAACAGATTTATTAGATAATAAAAATAAATATTGTTATTCTGATTTAGGTTATTATTTACTGCAGGAGATTATAGAGACGAATTTTTCTGATGACAGGAAATTAAATGAATTATCGGCTGATTTTTTTTATAAGAAGTTAGGTATGGAGAATCTTGGGTTTAATCCTTTGGAAAGATTAGATTCATCAAGAATAATTCCAACTGAAATGGATTTTGAATTTAGGAGTCAGGTTCTAAATGGTTACGTACACGATATGGGTGCTGCAATGAAGGGTGGTGTAAGTGGTCATGCTGGTCTTTTCTCTAATTCGAATGACCTTGCAAAGTTAATGCAACTATTTTTGCAAAATGGTGAATATGCACAAGAAAGATATATTTCTGAGGAGGTAGTAAATGATTTTACAAAATATCAATTTCCTGAAAATGATAATAGAAGAGGGGCTGGTTTTGATAAAGCGAGATTAAAAAATCAAGAAGGTGGTCCAGCAAGTGATAACGCAAGTGAATTTGGTTTTGGTCATTCTGGCTTTACAGGAACATTAGCTTGGGCAGATCCTGAAAGTAATTTAGTTTATATATTTTTATCAAACAGAATTCATCCTGACTCTTCAAATAAGAAATTAATTTCTATGAATGTAAGAACAGAGATAATGAATATTATTTATGAAAGTTTACATGCAAGATAATTTAAGAATTGGCATTGTTTGTTACCCCACATATGGTGGGAGTGGAGTTATTGCAACTGAACTTGGTATTGCACTTGCTAATTTGGGTCATCAGGTACATTTCATTTCATATGATAAACCTTTCAGGTTAGATTTATTGTCAGCAAAAATATTTTATCATGAAGTTACGATTCCTGATTATCCACTATTTGAATATACCCCATATGAGCTTAATCTAACTTCTAAATTAGTAGATGTCGCGATTAATGAAAAGTTAGATTTACTTCATGTTCACTATGCTATTCCACATGCAAGTGCAGCAGTCAACGCTAAGAAGATATTAGAGACCTACGGTATAGATTTACCTATTGTTACTACATTACATGGAACCGATATAACACTCTTGGGTAAAGATAAATCTTTTAAGCCTGTTATTGAATATGCAATTAATATGTCAGATGTAGTTACTGCTGTTTCAGAAAGTCTAAGGTCTGAGACACTTGAACATTTTAATGTCAAAAATCATATTGTAACCATACCTAATTTTATTGATTTAAGTTTATATGACATCAAAACAAATAATCTTCTTAGATCTAATTATGCAAATATAGATGATGTTTTAATTACTCACGTATCTAATTTTAGAAAAGTAAAACGGGTTTATGATGTGATAGAAATATTTGAAAAAGTCTCTAAAGTGATATCAGCAAAATTATTAATGGTAGGAGATGGGCCTGAAAGATTAGCTGCTGAGCAGCTTTGCCGAGCAAAAGGTCTAACTGATAAGGTTAAATTTTTGGGAAAACTAAGAGATGTTGAAAGAGTGCTTATTATATCAGATGTCTTTGTTTTACCATCGTCTACAGAAAGTTTTGGTTTAGTTGCTCTTGAAGCTATGGCATGCGCTACTCCTGTAATTTCAACAAATAGTGGGGGTATCTCTGAAGTTAATATTGATGGTAAAACAGGTTTTTTATCAGATGTTGGCGATGTCAGTAAGATGGCTAATGATACGGTTAAACTACTTGAAGATAAAAATTTGTTAGACAAATTTAAACATAATGCATTAGTTCATTCAAAATCTTATTCACTTCATAATATTTTACCACAATACAATAGAATCTATAAAGAATTATGCCAATTGAAAAAAAACAAATAAAAGTTGGAATAACTGGTGCAATTGGTGCAGGAAAGACTTTTGTTTCATCAATTTTTGAGAAATTAGGATTTCCGGTTTTTAACTCAGATATTGAAGCCAAGAAGTGTATGCAAAGTGATAAGTACTTAATAGAACAGATTAAAGTTGTTTTTGGAGATAAGGTTTATGCGAACAACATTTTGCAAAAAAATATTTTATCAGAGATTATTTTTAATGATAATGAAAAGTTGAAATCACTTAATCACTTAATTCACCCAGTTGTTTCCAAAAATTTTATTAATTGGTGTGGACTTCAAGATTCAGATATAATAATTAAAGAAGCAGCCATCTTATTTGAAAGTGGTTCGCATGATATCTTAGATAAGATTATTTGTGTTTCTGCAGAAGAGGAAATTAGAATCAAAAGGGTAATGTCGCGTGATAAATGTGATAAAAATCATGTTCTATCTATCATGAGTAAACAAATGACTCAGAAACAAAAGGAAAGATTATCAGATTTTATAATTATTAACGATAATAAAAAGCTACTATTGCCTCAAATTGTTGATGTAATTACAAAAATAAGTTAATATCACCTTTCCCCTTACGTGTAACTGCAACAATTTTATTTGTACAGTTTACAATTGTAGAGGGAATGCTTTCACCATAACCATCAGAAATAACAAGATCAATTTTCTTGCCTAAATGTTCATGTATTAAATCAGGATCAGTACTGTATTCTATTAACATATCTGGATCTTTTACTGATGTTGTTGCTATTGGATTACCAAGCTCTTTTACTAGTTTTCTTGCAATATTGTTATTTGGTATTCTAATACCAATTTCTTTTTTTTTGTTTTTAAAAATCTTAGGAATACTAGTATTTGCATTTAGTATAAACGTGTAAGGACCTGGAAGAGCCTTCTTCATTAGTTTATATGTGTTAGTATCTAAGTGTTTAGTAAAATTTGAAATATGACTCAAATCATAGCAGATAAATGAAAGATTATGTTTTTTGATGTTGAGATTCTTAATCTTACATAGTCTTTCCATTGCTTTCTTGTTGTAGATGTCACATCCAATTGCATATACAGTGTCTGTGGGATATACTATTACACCTCCTTGTTGTAAGCAATCTACTGCAAGTTTTATTAATCTTGGGTTAGGATTTTCTTTATTAATATTTAGTAGCATTAGCTAATAAAATATTGAATAATAAAATATAGTATTGCTAAATCCAAAAAAAGTAGAATTCCAAATACTGTGGGATTTAGATTATACATTTCCTTAAGTTTTTTCCAAAAATTATCCATATTGCTAAATTATCAAATTCAAATTTGAATCATCTATTTTTTTAATTCTAAAACAACAATGTTTTCTACATGATGAGTTTGTGGAAACATATCTACAGCTTGAATATGTGATACACTGTATAGTGTATTTAATAATTCTATATCGCGTGCTTGTGTTGCTGAATTACAGCTGACATAAACAATACGTTTAGCTTTAATATTAAGTAATTGCTTGACTACATTTTTATGCATTCCGTCTCTTGGTGGATCAGAAATAATTATATCAGGAAATCCATTTTTATTTACAAAATCTTCTGAGAAGATATCTTTCATGTCTCCTGAGTAAAAGTAGCAATTATCTATATTATTTGTTTTTGCATTTTCTTTAGCTGCAACAATACCTTCTTCAACTGAATCAATGCCAATTACTTTTTTTACTGATTTAGCAATGTATTGAGCAATTGTTCCTGTACCAGTATACAAGTCATAGACGATGTCGTTTCTACTTAGATCTGCTAATTCTTTTGTTTTTTGGTACAAAATTCTTGCTTGTTTGCTATTTGTTTGGAAAAATGATTTAGGACCAATTTTAAAGAATAGTCCATCTATTTTTTCTGTTATATGGTCTTTGCCACTAAAGCAGATGACTTCTTGATCATAAAATGTGCTATTTGCTTTTTTATTAATGACATAAAGAAGTGATGTGACTTCAGAAAAATTATCTTTAATATGTTGCATAACGCTATTAATTTTTTTTATGTCATCTTCATAAAATTGAACCATTACCATTATTTCATTATTGGATGAATTTCTAATCATGAGGTTTCTAAGTAATCCTGTTTGATTTCTAATATCAAAATAAGTTAGATTATGTTTGTCTGAGAATTTTTTAACAGATATTCTAATAGCATTGGAAGGTTCTTTTTGTAAATGACATTTATTAATATTGATTACTTTGTCAAATAATCCTGGTACATGAAATCCAAGTGCGTCTTTGTTTTCTATACTTGCTTTAGATTTAATTTCTTCCGTAGTTAGCCATCTATTATTTGAAAATGTAAACTCCATCTTGTTTCTGTAGTTGTATATATCATCACAACCTATAATATCTTTATAATTTAGTTCTTTTATCTTACCAATTCTACTGATATTATTAAGCACCTCTTTTTGTTTAAACTCTAATTGAGAGTCATAATTCATGTTTTGCCATTTACAACCTCCACAAGTTCCAAAATGTTCACATTTAGGAGTAGTTCTATTTTTTGAAAAAGTATTTATTTTAGCTACTCTGGCTTGCCAAAGTTTTTTTCTCTTCTTGTAAACTATAATATTACAATTATCACCTGGTACTGCTCCGTCCACAATTATTACTCTTCCGTCATTTTTGGCAATTGATTTACCCTTATTTGCTGTGTCAATTATTTCAATATTTTCTAACAATATTTCCTTTCTTCTTTTTTGTTTTTCCATATTACAAATGTAATGTTTACGTATTAAAACTACTATATTTGCAAATTAGAAAATCACATAAAAATGAAGATATCATCAGAATATATTGAACTAGAAAATAAGTTTGGTGCACACAATTATCACCCCCTGCCAGTTGTTCTTTCTAAGGGAGATGGCGTATTTGTATGGGATGTTGAAGGAAACAAGTATTATGATTTTTTATCATCCTATTCAGCTGTTAATCAAGGACACTGCCATCCAAAGATTATTAATGCACTTAAAGATCAAGCAAGTGTTTTAACTTTAACATCAAGAGCTTTTCACAATAATGTTCTAGGAGAGTATGAAAAATACATGACAGATTTATTTGGCTATGACAAGGTGTTGCCAATGAATACAGGTGTAGAAGGAGGTGAGACAGCAAATAAATTGGCTAGAAAATGGGGCTACAATATTAAAGGAATTGAGGACAATAAAGCAAGAATTGTTTTTGCTAAAGGAAATTTTTGGGGTAGAACACTTGCTGCAATTTCAAGTTCTGATGATCCTGTTTCTTATGAAGGCTTTGGCCCCTATATGCCTGGATATGATTTAATACCCTATAATAATTTAGAATTATTAGAAAAGGAACTAAAGGATCCAAATGTATGTGCTTTTATGGTCGAACCTATTCAAGGTGAAGCAGGTGTAGTTGTTCCTGATGTTGGTTATTTAGCAGGGGTAAGAAAATTATGTACAAAGTATAACGTGCTTTTTATAGCTGATGAGGTTCAGACAGGTATAGGAAGAACAGGTAGAATGCTTGCTTGTGATTTTGAAGATGCTAGGCCCGACATCTTAATTTTAGGCAAGGCTCTTTCAGGCGGTGTCTTTCCTGTATCAGCTATTTTAGCTGATGATGAAGTTATGCTATGTATAAAGCCTGGTGAGCATGGTTCTACTTTTGGTGGTAATCCTTTAGCATGCAAAGTAGCTATGGCTGCTCTTGATGTAGTTGTTGAAGAAAAACTTGCTCAAAAAGCTGAGCATTTAGGTAAAATATTTAGAGATAATTTACAAGCAGTTAATTCTGATATGATATCATTAGTTCGAGGTAAAGGCTTGCTAAATGCAATTATTATTAAACCCAAAGATGGGATTGAAGCATGGGATGTATGTTTAAAACTTAGAGATAATGGATTGCTTGCTAAGCCAACCCATGGTGATATTATTCGCTTTGCTCCTCCATTAGTAATTACTGAATCTCAACTTCTAGATTGTATTTCAATAATTAAAAATACTATTCTTTCTTTTGAATAAGAATCTAATATGACTAAAGTTTCTGTTGAAGTTGATAAGATAGTTGAAAAATATTCTGTTGTTAGTAATCCATTTAAGAGAAGAGGTTATCAATTACTAGGATATATATGTGTTATTTTTGCAATAATTGGCATTTGGGTTCCTGGTTGGCCAACAATTTCTTGGGCAGTACCTGCCGCTTTTTTATTTTCACTTTCTAATAAAAAATTATTTAAGTGGTCGTTATCTAACAAATTTTTTGGCAAAGAAATTCGAGAATATTATTTATCTGGTAAAACGTTAAGCAAACATGTAAAAATATTAATAGTTATCATGATTAGTGTTATGTCTTGCACATCTTCTTATTTTGTATGGTACATTTCATCCAAGGGTGACGGATCTATACTTAGTTCGTCTTCTTGGAATGGAAAAGATGAATATGCATTTGGAGCGATAACAATCCTTATTATTGGTTTTTTAGGTGTTTTATATATATTAACTAAAGTTAAGTCTAGACAATAACTAGGTAATTATTTTTTTATTGAAAAAAAAGTATATTTGCTTAATAATATGAAAAGAATTCTTTCTAATATTGGTGTGATTATTTCATCTTTACTGGTACTATTGTTATCAATTGGTGTTAGTGTTTCTAAGATGAATTGCTCTATGGATAATAAGATATTTCTTGGAACTGAAGTTCCAAATTGTATGGAGAGTCAAGATAAATTAGCTGCTTTGCAAATAAAAAGTACTTCTTGTTGTAAAAAAACAGAATCAATCACTACATGTTGCCCACAAACTAATGACAATTCTTGCTCTAGTGATACCCAATCTGTTAAATTTGATTTTGAAACACTTACATCTGTTTTTAGTTTAAAATTATTAAATCTTGAACTTCAGTATTTATTAGTTATCTTCAATGATTTACATTCAGAAGAATCTATATACAATTCAATATTTTACAATCATCTTAATAAAGGTTATTTAAGGCCACTTTTAACTAATTTACAATCGTTTCTTTTATAGAGGAGTTTAATAATTAATTACGTATTAACTTTAAACTTTTAAAAATGAAAAAAATATTATTTTTTATAACTATTTTGGTTATAAACTTAAATCTAAATGCACAAGATATAATTGGTAAAGTACTTGAATTAAATAGTGACGGTAGTATTAGTCCAATTTTTGGTGCTAATGTATATTGGGAAGAAACTACTGTAGGAACAACAACAGATGCTAATGGAAACTATACAATTAGTGAAGCAACATCTTTTCCTGCTAGCCTAAGTGTAAGTTATGTTGGGTATACATATGATAGCAAGGAATTTATTAATAATGAATTTATTTTCTATTTAAAAAGATCTGTTGAATTAGATGAGGTGAACATTAGAAGTTCCGTAAATTCAACAAAGTATTCTGTTGTAAACTCATTAAATGTTCAGACCTTAACTGTTAATGAATTGCAAAAAGCTGCCTGTTGCAATTTATCTGAGAGCTTTAGTACAAATGCTAGCGTAGATGTTAGTTATTCAGATGCTATATCTGGAGCTAAGAAAATCAGAATGCTCGGATTAGATGGTAGATATGTTCAAATTACAAATGAAGGCATACCTTTAATAAGAGGGCTTTCGTCCTCTTATGGTCTTAATTATGTGCCTGGCACTTGGATTGAGTCAATTCAGATTATAAAAGGATCAGGTTCCGTAGTAAATGGATTTGAATCATTTACTGGACAAATAAATTTAGAATATTTTAAACCAAGTACAGCAGATAAAATGTATTGGAATGTATATGCAAATTCCGGTCAAAAGTTCGAGAATAATCTAGCTCTTAAGAAGATATATGAAAAATGGAGTAGCAATTTATTTACACATTTTTCTTATCATAATAAAGAAATAGATGAAAATAATGATGGTTTTATGGATATGCCTCATTTAAAGAATTTTAACGTTTTAAATCGTTTTCTATATGAGGGTTCTAATGTTTTTAGAGCTCAGTTATTTGTGAAAGCAATGTATGAGGATAGGGAGGGTGGTCAACTTTCTAATTTTCTTAATCCTTACAAAATCGATATTCATAATGATATAATTGAAATTGGGACCAAAACTGGAATTCTACCAGATGAAGATCAAAGAAGCATTGGTTTACAAACTTCGTTCAGAAGACATAATCAAGAAGCTCAATTTGGAGATAAATTATATAATGGTTTGCAAGAAAGTGTTTATCTTAATCTAATTAGAGATGTTAAAATTAATAATAATACTTTCAGATATGGACTTAACTATAATGCAGATAGATTTGAAGAAAGTTTTAATGATAGTCTTTTCAACAAGATTGATTTAATTACAGGTGTATTTTCAGAGTACAACCTTAAAATAGATGATTATTTTATTTTAGTTGCTGGATTTCGAGCAGATTACCACAATAATTCTCAATATCATTATACACCTAGAGTTAATGTTAAATACAACCCTACTGATGATTTAGCATTACGTATTTCAGCTGGTAAGGCCTTTAGAATTTCTAATATTTTTGTTGAACATTCTAATTTTTTAGCATCAAATAGAATTGTAAAAGTAAGAGAGAATTTATTGCCTGAAGTAGCATGGAATATGGGTTTTAATTTGACATATTGTTTTCGTTTTTTTGGTAAGGAAGGGATTATTAATGCAGATGCATATAGAACAGAATTTGAAAATCAAACTGTTGTTGATATTGAGAATCCAGGTTTTCTTAAATTTTATAACTTAAATGGAAAATCATTTGCAAATACTTTACAAATCGATTTGGGTTATGAATTAGTTGAGCGATTAAATATCAAATTAGCATATAAAATAAATGAAGTAAAAATAGAATATGAGAATAGAGGATTATTACAACCACCATTAACTCCAAGAGATAGAGCTCTTGTTAATTTGTCATACGCTAATACTTCGAAAGACTGGGAGTTTGATTTTACAACTAATTTTGTTGGTGAAAGTAGATTGCCTGATCATCAAGAGGTTAAAGATGCGTTTTCGAATCCTTTCTTTGTATATAATTCTCAGATTACAAAGAGATATGATAACATTGAAGTGTATATCGGTGCAGAAAACATTCTTAATTTCACTCAAGATAATCCAATAAAAATAGCAGATAACCCTACAGATGAGAATTTTGATGCGTCTATAGTTTATGCTCCAATTAACGGAAGAATGATTTATCTTGGTCTAAGGTATAAGTTAAATTAAGACTATATTTGCGTAATAAAAAATATCTGAGAGTTGTCATATTTATCTTTTGATAAATGACATTTTTAATATTTTAATAATCAGTTTTATTTGTAATAAATTAGAGGTTAATGAAAACATTATTAAAGCTACTTATTTTTATACTATTTTCAAATTCATCCTTTACACAAGAGAGAGTGAAATATCAAAAGGAAACTTGCATTGTGTTAGGAAATTGCAATATGTGTAAGAAAAAAATTGAAAAAACAGCAAAATTAGTAGTTGGTGTCAAAAGTGCTAAATGGAATGTTATTACAGGAAAACTAAAGTTGAAATTTAATCCTGAAATGACTGATTTAGTGAGCATTGAAAAAGCTGTCGCAGGAGTTGGGTATGATACTGAAAGATATAAGGCTACTGAAGAAAGTTACAATAGTCTTCATTATTGTTGTAAATATGAACGAAAGAAATAAACCAATTAAAAATGAAAAAATTTATTCTTAAAAACTTAATAATATTATTGTCATTTAACACTGTTTTAGCACAAACAGCTACTGACTTTATCACTGACGATTGTAATGGGGTATCTCATTCTTTATTTGACTCCTTGAATGCTGGAAATGTAATTGTTCTTGCTTGGGTAATGCCTTGTGGACCATGTGCAACTTACACATTGCCAGCCTATTCAGCTGTTCAATCCTTTGCAACATCTCATCCTGATAGAGTAGATTTTTATTTAGTTGATGATTATGCTC